>Ga0181612_178372_pt1 | contig 10629 bp, 6 predicted proteins | sample HoacroProtozoa21_FD_119630 | JGI IMG/M metagenome (GOLD analysis project Ga0181612, IMG submission 119630) | Hoatzin crop microbial communities from Cojedes, Venezuel. Combined Assembly of Gp0051906, Gp0051904, Gp0051908
CGACGCCCGGGCAGCGCCAGGCCAGGCCGGCCGCGGCTTCGCCCACCGGACTGTCCGGGGCAGGCGGGGAGGAAGGCCCCGGCCGGCCCCACCGCTGAGGGGCCGAACCCCCGCCCGGGGAACCGGGCCGGCTCCCGGGCTCCCCGGCCCGCTGTAAAGCTCAGCCCGCCCCAGCTCCGACCTCAAGCCTTCCTCCCACCTGCGAGCGCTTCCCGCAGCCGGCGTCTGCCCGGAGCTGGGATCTGCTGTCCGCTGCCCGCTCCTACCGAGCCGGATTATCGCACTCCTCTGCGGTGGAGAGGAAAGGAAAGGAGAAAATGCCTTTCTCTCGTTTTAGGTTTCGTACGATTTCATACTGGAAAACAAATTAACCTAAGAGGATTTTCTGAATTTGAGCTAGGAACAAAAGACATGCTGAAAGTGTCGGAGTTTTGAAAATGTGCCAAAGTCCCAAACTAGCAAATCCTTTTTCTGAATGTTGTCTCGCTGGGACCTGTCATCAGCACTAAAAGAATACAGAGAAAAGGTGCTTTTTCTCTGAATTAACAAAAAAGATTATCTAAAAACTATTTTCAGTAAAACATTGATTGTGCTTTCTCCTCTTCTCAGAAAATGTTTCTATACTTAGAATTGTGCCAGAAGAAAACCAGGCAACCATGCAATCCGTGGACCTGACCTGGCAATTTAGATAAAACTGTCATTTGGGTTAATGAAGGTCTACGACATACATCTCTGCCATTCTCCTGAACATCAGTAATTTCATTTTCAGCTGAGGCTGTTTCTTACTCCACCATTGCAACATAATCTGCCTACCCACTAAATAAACTGAGTTCATTGCTTGCTTGTTCATTGCCTCAAGCTGGGCCTGGAGGAAGCAAACGGCTGTCTTTGGAATTCAGCAAATACCTGGGAATTCAATAGCCTCCTATGACACCAAAAATACTTGGTACACTTATTTTCACACAAGAATTTTTCCATCAAAGACAGAGAATTTTAAGTTTTGGTTCAAAATCAAGACCTCAGTAGTATCTCAGTTTTCTGTGTTACATATTGAAAACGTATATATAGCTGGCCAGAAGAAACATTGAAAAGAAATGCTCTGCTTCTATTGAGAGAGGCAATTTCTAAACACTGCTGGAAAAGTTTACTTAAAGGACTGGATTTCTCTTCCTCCAATAGTTTGTCATTTACATTTGGCAACTTTCATGCCTCTGTGCTGAACAAAGCAAAGAATTGTGCAGAGCAGATTAAGAATCAAAAAAAAATCTTCACCAAGAAGGGCTGTGAAACAGGAGTAGGACAACATTCGTGTCAGACAAACCACTCTCCCATCATGTACACATACAAGCAAAACATTTCGGATAAAACCATCCAATCTTCCTGCACGTTACCAAGTATGATTCTGAAGATCTATAATCTATGATACTGCGGAGCATGGGCTGCACCAGTGTTGTGTACACTGTAAACTGCAGTGGCTTTCAAGAGCGTGTGAAATAATCTTATCTGCAGTCACCAGTCCGTATGTTACTTATCTTGTGTTTCAAAATACAACAACAATATAATGCTTTGTTGGCTAGCAGTGAAAATTGATTTGGGTTATCAAATAAAGTATTGTAAAAGTCTCAGGTGCCCTTACTGACTGCTTGTTCCTGATGTTTGCAGCAGAAACACATCTTCTTGACCAGGTGTTATCAATCACAGTCTGTGTGCTTGGTTACAATTGCTGTGAAAAGTAAACAGATACGGTTCAGACTGTGGAATCTACCTGTCCTTCCCTAGCATTTATTACTTTTCCTGCTTTCTGCCGCCCCAGAGTTTTCTTAGGTGCTTCATCCTTTGACTCAAATGAGGAATGCTATTATATGACTTCTTAAAAAGACTTTTTTGCAAAGCTCAGAGATCCCATGCAGCTCTGACAGCACAGCAAGAACTGAATTGCCAGCAGAGGGGGAGAGTTAGAGAGACATTGTGATTTGATCTAACAGCCACTGAAGTCAGCAGAAGTACTCTCAGTGACCATGTCAATAAAAAGAAGGAAAAACCTTCTACTACAGATGTTTGTGTGATATTTTCTCCAAATCACATTTTCTAGGTCCCATCCGTAACACCAGTTTTCATTGCTGTTCATAGTAAACTGTTCATCCCTTTTTCTGTGCAATAAAAAAAAGTTCTGGAAAATGCAAGGCCACATATGGTCTCACAAATAATGATTACGATGAAAAAAAATCCTCCTTGACCAGAACGAAAAGGCACTGAGCAGCTTTAAGCAGAGAATGCCGTCTGCCAACCCCTCATGCCCCTAATAAATCTGCATTTGATCGTGCGCTGTAAGTCCTTAAGCACATTGTAGAAATGGGGCAAATCCTCTTTTGGAATTTACTGACTTAAAAAAAATTAAAAGCAACATAATTCCATTTATTTTAACATCATTAGATTCTGAAAAAAAAACCCTGATCATACCATGGATAGTGTTATTGCTATTTCTATGATTAGCACTGCATTTTAACATTTGACACTGCACATTGCTGCTAGCCAGCTGAGCCTTTTGCTGTGGAGTTGTACAGGAGATGAGAAGCATGTTAAGAGCTGGAGAGAGGCACAAACAGCAGTTACTGCTTCGCACTTTTTTCCCCAAGAAAGTCTAATCTATTTGTTGTCAGAATAATGCCACTGAGCCTGGATGGGGCAGTGGTGCTGGAAACTGATGGTTTTCTGCCTTCTGTTCACAGGTCTCTGAAGCATCGTAAGGTGGTATCCTACGTATCCTATCCTATCCTATCCTTTAGTATCATCAGAACGTTTCTGGAACTGGCTCCTAGCACTGCACTGAAATAAAACAAAACAACCAACCCCCCCTAAAAAACCCCTAAACTAAAACCCAACCAAACAATGAACCAAAACCCCCACAGGGCTCGAAGTCTTGTTGGGCTGGGAGTCTCTCCCTGGCTCTGTCATACCAGCAGAGCCAAAATTTAACTCAGGCACAGGGAGCTTGTCTGCTTTTAATACAGGCAACAGAGAATTTAGCTACTTTTCATTTCCCTCCTTCTCCTCTGGAACAGCCCTCAAGTAAGTTCCTTATCCACTTTTTTCTTTAACCACCTCAGTTCTGAAGCTCAGTGGAGGCTGTTCTATTGGCCTAAGCAAGTAGCCAGGAGCAAGCAATGAAGATCTCCCCTAGTTCGTTTGCGATCCGTGTTTGCCTTCACCAACAGGCATAGTGTCCTTTAAGTCCTATGAGAGTTCCAGTTCTCACTGGTCCATTGGCTCCTTGGCTCTTTGTCAAGCCCTTCATCTTCAAAGCACTCCATCCCCTTTTGATGCCAGCGTCTTTATTTGCATTTCGTAGCACCCAGAAGAAGCTACGCAAATACGTTTAAAGTCCACCATACGCTTTGTAGAATTGCCAGGTTGGGCAAAAAATGCTCAGGAAATGGAGAAATCCATGGACCCTTAACAAACATTAAACTCCCGACAAAAAAGGAGGCAAATTCATCCTCTGCTGACCTAGGTCACCTTTGAACAGACACAAGGTTCTTTATCAACTCACCAATTCTTCCATTCTTCTATAGAACGGGTTTGTGTTTTGTCATGCTTTCTTTGCTTGTTTATCTCTTAATTTTTGAGTAAATTGCAAAATCATAATTCAGCCATTGTAGAAACAGGTTCAAAGCTTCACAACAGACTTGTCAATTCTTAATCAAGGTGTCAGTCTCTTGAAACTCATGATTCAGATTTTCATAGTCACTTGGGCCTGTATTCTGACATCCTTCCTATACATGCTAATTTATTCCACCAGTACTCCCGTTCCTTTCAGTATTCTTCAGTGGGAGTAAAGTTACAGAATCTAGCCATATGTGATAGGTGTTTTGGAAATATCTGTTACCCACACTACTATCCCTGCACAATCCCTTGTTTATGGTGCCAATGAACTTTAGGGCTAAATAAACAGCTGGATCTGATCAAAACACAGATTAACAGAGTCTTTTTCTTAATCTAATAGGTTTACAAGAATCAGAGATGTGTGAACTACTCCCAAAAAGGTATTTATAGTTTCTTTTCAGGAACTATGAAGACAGTGTGTCTTTACAGCACTTAGTGCTTAGTGATCATGCCACTTTCACATTTCATAATGTGCCTGAAAACCTTTGCTCACAGATTCCTAAGTATTTACAGGCCAAATACTTTGATTGCCAATACAGCTCAAAGATAATGTAACAGAACTCTTTTACTCTGAGGGCAGCACCTACCATGTTGCAAATCCTGCTGTAATAAAAATCAAAATGCAAACAGTGTAGCTGCAGTGCCTTTAGAAAGGCTCTGCTCTCCTCTCCAGCAGCACCCAATAGTTTCAGACATGCTCATCCTCACAAGCCAGCACACATGCAGAAGTACAGAGAGGAGATGGCAGCTGGGTCATCTTAAAGAATGTACTGGGGCTGAGTCGTTGTCTGCTTAGATGGAGATCACACCTGACTTACGGGACTTACTTGTGGAGTAAAATGGTATTCTGAGCATCTGGTAACAGGAACAATTTGGTTCTTTTACTGAAGCTTGTAAACTCCATTTCTATTAAAATGGTATTGTTTCTAAAAAGGTGTTATATTTATCTAATATGTAATTATACAACACAATGAACAGCTACTTTTTGAATGTCTTTAAGTACTTGTTTTAACTTCTACTCTTGATCTCCACTCAAATTTCCTTTGATACTGTACTTTGGCTAAAGTTCAGTTTTACCATTTTCCATGTACATTCATGCCACAGCAAATAAAAAAAAAAAGTTAAGCAAGTGAATGCTTCTCTCCACAAACCAATTTTGAGCCACCATATAGCACACATAGATATTTAACATTATTTTAAAACAAGTATTCACACTGTATTGACATAGTAACCAGAATAATTGTGGTACAAGTGTCCTAGTCATTTCTGTACTGTACTGATGGTGCCTGCCTCACCAAGAAGTATTCTTCTAGAATTCACAGCTTACCCAAGAGAAGAGAAAAAATGAAGGGTGAAGGATGTATGCAAAACAAACAGTACAGCTGGTTTGTGTGAGCTTAGTGAAAGGACTGATGTAAATTCAGATCTTCACAGTGCAGTCATTCCTTTCCACAAGGAGAAGAAGAGGCAGACCTTTTCAGACTTGAGCGGTACAGAAGACAAGTAGGAGGAAAACAATAGTTACAAAGTTAAAGCTATTGGTGTGAAGAAAAGAATGATGGAAAGCAGTGTGTGTGTACCAGCGAGTACGTCTGAACAAATTCACCGTGCATACTCTTACACTTTGTATATAGATACTTTTTCAGTTTGTGTCAAATTAGGATGAAATTACCTGGATGTATCTAGTGATTTAGTTTAAATAAGACACAATTAAACAATGGTTGCTATGGACAGGTTGTTCTGCCCTAACACAAATGCAGAACACAGAAATGTGCAACTGCTTTCCCATGTACAGGTATGGAAACAATACAAAAGGTACTTTACCTTTGCTCATGCCTCCACGAGGAAGTTATTTCAAGGGTCCTTTGTTTCTTGTGCGCCAGCAGCTGTGCAACTGTAAAGAAAAACAGGGGTTGGGTTAATAATAAAGAAAGGTGCAAGCTGTAGACTCAGGTTAAACATTTACTCCCGCTTGCTCCTGTGAGCAAACTCAGAGGGTCTGCTTTGCTAACTGCTGGCATCTTGAGAAACGGGCGACAGCCAGTCTGCTGCGTGCCCAGCTGCTTCCCTGCCTGCAGCTCAGACACACGCAGCAGAAAGCTGAAGTCACCTGTGCACATCTAGGCTACAATTTAAAAATAAGAAGCAGGAAATTCTCCCGTGTAAGAAAAGCCCTTCACAATTCAAACAACACTTCAAATATTTACACATGGGATTGGATTTGCAATTATCCAGCTATATCACTTTATTAGAATAAACAGGTTCAAGTTTATATTTACATTCTATTTTATTTATTCAGATTTTTTTCTACAGAAAGTCTTTTGTTTCTGTATTAGCATGAGCCTAAGGTAAAGACTTTCAGTCTACACAAGAAGTGCAATCTCCTTTTCTGTCGGAGTCACAGAGCAGGTAGCATTATGTGCCAGCTCCTGCTAGGCAGATACCTGGAAAAAGGTGAGAAGCAGGGTGGAGTGCAGCTTTCATCCCTACTCAGAACCCCTCCTGCTTCAGGACCTTTCTGAAAGTGTACTAGCTACTGCTGTTCATTTTTTTGCACTATATTCAGGCTGTTCATTTAGGCACTTGAAGATTAGTAATTTAGAGACTTAAAGATGAATAGGCCATCTGAATTTCTAGGTATGGTTCTGTACCATGCAAGGTCAGGAGCAGACCAGAAAGCAATCCCTGCACAGAGACCGTGCCCATTTCTGAGCATTACATACGAAATGCACCTGTAACAAAAGCCAACCAACAGCAAACCCTAAGGACTAAACAGAAGAACGGGTTGGTGCAAGGTAGTATGAGGCTTCTCCACCTCACACAGCCAGCCATCAACGGGAGTCAGTTATGCTAATTCACATTAATCTCATTTTGCTGAATCAGTCTCGCCCTATCTTGTGTTTGCATAAGAGAAGGCAGGCTCATTTCTTTTAACGACAGCTCTGTTCTCCAGAACTGTAGTCCAGTAGCTGAGGTACTAGGCTATGACTCAGGGGCGAGGTGTAACTCCTAGCTCAACTGCTAAGCAGCTATACAACTTAGGGCAAAATGCCCTTTGTCTGTCTGGTCTATTTAGACTACGGGCTCTTTGAGGTGAGACCAGTCTCTGACTGGATATTTGCACAGCACCTAATACAATGGAAATCCAGCCTCAGTTTGGTAGCTCTGTAATACAAATTAATAACAATAACTAGACTTGACTGCTTGACAAAAAGCAAATAGTTTGGAAAAAGCTGTCTTAAATCTTTCTATCCCACTTCCCCAGACCAAAAAAAATCTACAAATGTTATTTCTTTTGGCAGCTGAAACCTAATCCTACCTTGGTTAGCATAACAGAGAGAACAGGAAGCGCTGTGAAGGAATTTTTCATTCCCTGGGACGTCTTTGATCCCCCTCCCCTCCCTTTTCCTATCAGGTAATTTTCAAATCTTGATGTTTCCAGTTAGTCTACGTATCTTCTTGTTTTGTCTACTTCAGTCAAGCATTATTTAACTTCCAGTTCATGGATGAAAAACTGGTCTGCATTTAGACTTTCCTGTTGTGTAAGCTGGAACCTGAGAACTTCAGAATCCCAAAAGGGAATACAGCTAAAATTCACATCCCTTGCTGGTGGAAAACCAATCACTTCTTTGCTTTAACACAGACAAGGTGCGTTCATACATTACATAAATGCTAAACAAATCATTTAATCATTTTCTGTTGCAGCCACCACTTTTTGTCACTTAGAGTTAGTGTCTCAGTTCAACTTTCCAACATATGGAGGAAATTTTTTTCACCATTATACATCTTGATTTATGCTCATCTAAAATGTGCAAAGCTCAAAACAAATTAATGTCTGTTTAATATTTGGGGTTCTGAAGGAATGTGTTGACCCGTATTTCAGTCCCACATGGAATGCAAGACTGCATCTCATGTGGGCAAGCTTTTGACAATAAAACAAGTAATAATTAAAATATGCATGACCCTCAAAGGGCTTAATTACCACACACTGCTGAATGCAGCCTCACGCTTGTAGCAAAGACAAGTCTGTAGCACTACAAAGCAGGAGATGACAAAACACACAAGATAAAAATGAAAACAAGATCATCTTGGAGCAGATAATACAACATCCCCTTTGCCTGCAGACGAATGTTCTTGTCACACAAGCTGGAGCTTCAGTCGCATGTGCAAAGCACACCACTGGGAACTGAAGCAGCTGCGTATGTACTGTCCTTTTTGCCTCAGCTCTTCCTGCTTTGAACCAATCATCGTTTGCCCTGCCTGGTGATGGTAGCATGCTGCATTTCTTTTTAGCCTTGATCTGTTCAGATCGTCCTTCTTTTTCTACTTACTATCTTCTTTACTTCGGTTGCCACTGACATCGTCTGCATCTTCGAGTTACCAATCAAAAGTTGCTTAGACGTTGACAGGAGCGAAGGCAATAGCCTGTTGTGGAAATTACTCTGCCCGTTCAAACAGCTCCATGACTGTCCTGCAGCTGCTCCTGGCCAGATACACTCGTCAGTGGCAGTGATGGGGTTAGCTGCAGCAACGACAGAGCATCTGTCATCCATCACATGGAAGATGTCATCTGTCATCTACTTCAAGGTAGGCTCAAAAAATATCTGTTCCCTAGGAGGGATCTAGCTCTTGATTAACAAAACATCTTACAGTCCCAAACTCCGCATATTCCATCCTGCAGCAAGTATACTTGGTCCCATTTTATGGCTAGCAAACTGGGGTGCAGAGACAACAAATTACTTCAATCAGTATAATTCTATGCCACTCAAAAAAAAAAAAATAATCAAGCAAAATACAATCCAACCAGGAAATTTCAATTAACTGGTTTTTTTATTCACATATACACAAATCTTGGTTTTGGGAGACTGCAATTGTGACAGTCCTTGATGGAACAGCAGGAAATATATCCATAAATCCTGGTACCCAGTCCCATATTACACCAGGCCTCATTATATCTTTTTTTTTTCCCTAGACCATAATATACCTAACATTAAGTACTAACTGTTGTGCATGCTTCCAGTTTTCTGACAGAATGACTAACAGTCATTCTCCTCAGTAATAATGAATAAACATTACTCGCGCTGGCAAATAATGCATGATAATGAGCAGTGGTTTTGTTACCAATTCCTTTATTTGCAAAGCTGTCTGCAGTCGGAAGCCACCGAAACATACACCAACACGCTTACATGATTATTACTACTGACTGCAGCACTGTTAAGCCTGAAAGATGCCAACAGAACTGAAGTTAGACTCAAGTCTTTTGTGTCTCTCTTTTCCCCCCCTCTCCTTTTTCTTCTTTATGCAGAAATGGTCAACATTGCTCCTTCCTTCTCTTCTCTGAGAAAAGTTACAACAAAAGCTGGAAGCTCTGGAAGGCAGAGTAAATATATAATTTCCCTCCTCTTAATGGCTTGAACTTGTGAAAATCCAGGAACACTTTTATTATTATTCCATGTTATAATAACCTGCACTTGGAGGTACACTCTAGGCCATTATTGACTTCACTGGTCCTGAAACACAGAGATTGCTCAGAGGTCCGTTTACACAATGTATATACCACTGTGCTGCACTCTCACTTCCAGCTATTTATAACTTCCCAGTGCCTCGGAGCAAACAGCTGGGGAATGAGTTAGGGACTCAATGGCACTCTTAGGACTCCATGGCACTATGCTTTTCTTTTCCATTTTTTCTCTTTTAAAATTGAATTCTTTTCAGCATGAGCAGAATAAGACAGGCAAAGTGTGCATAGAATGGGACAGCACAAAGGCAGTCGATAGCACTAGCCTGATGGTGCTTGCTGGTCACTGCCTCCAAGTAGAGATACTGTGGAGATGCATGGCCTAAACAGGAGCTTGTGCCTCGAGGATCACTGTGCAACTGACTCTGCACCAGCCTTTAATCATGTGTAACGGGCTGTGCCTAGCAATGACCCACCTTTTTTTTCAAGCCCTTCTGGGCTGGTGGTCGCTAAAGGGATTACACAGGCTGGAACTACTCAACTTTATGTGGGTGACTCTGCCACATCGACCTGTGCAAGAGCTGAGGACACGTTAGGTTCACTCCCACTTATCTAGCAAAAGGACAGAAGAAGAAATGATGGAGTGTGACTTCCATTGTTGCAGGACGTTGACAAGAGAGGGATGGACTTATCTTGCTGCAAACAGAGGAAATTAAATGGAGATGTTCTCCCATTTTTTTATATATATTAGAGAGTTCATTTGCAACCATCTTAGAAACATTTTCTCCCATTCTCAAACATAGACCTCTCCCTGGGCTTTCAAGGCTGTGAGAGAAAGACAGGAGATCAGAAAGAAGATGTAGCAGACTTCTGTTATTTCTAAGGGAAGTAATAAGCCTGGAAAACATAACCACTTACTGCCTTTGCTTTGTAGCATTTCTAGGATAAAACGGCAGACTCTTGTGATGCACAGTACTGCTGTCCTGCGGGCCCCAGAGTTTCACGAGAGCTTGCACACACCCTTCTGCGTTTCTGGGCCAGTATTTCTCTCCCCTCAGCTGGCAGGTACCTGAACCGGAACACAGGGTTGAGAAAGGAAATCTGGGTGCTCTGGGAGAGGCAGCCCTGGAACCCGCTGCGATGGAAACCCTGGCAGAGAAACAAAAAAATACAATAAATACAGGACCAGAAGGAGAAATTGAATCGTTCTCAGTGAACGCTTTCTGAAAGTGACCCGGACCCCCTATGGCTAACTGAGCCCCGGAACAGCTTGCTCGTGGGTACAGGCTTTATCGGTGGGCCTACGGCAGCGTCCCTCGGGGTCACCTCAGGCCCCGCTCACCCCGCTCTGGGGCCGCAGAAGGTTATTTCGTATTTCACACCCTGCTGCTCTCCACCTTGTCCCTACGCAGTTCCCCACGTGCCCCTAACACTTACCTTCCTCACCGGACAGGCTCCACATCCCCCCCTCTCCTCCCCGACCCCCCGTCCCGGGCCGCCCCGAGCCG
>Ga0181612_178991_pt1 | contig 10629 bp, 8 predicted proteins | sample HoacroProtozoa21_FD_119630 | JGI IMG/M metagenome (GOLD analysis project Ga0181612, IMG submission 119630) | Hoatzin crop microbial communities from Cojedes, Venezuel. Combined Assembly of Gp0051906, Gp0051904, Gp0051908
ATTAGTCATTGCTTATTGAAAGTGTCAGGAAAATTTCATTTGTTGCCCACAGATTCCCTGTGTGGTAATAGTAACTCGCCAGCCCTGCTGCAGTAGAGCATGCAGCAGTGAGTGAGGAAGGAGAACAGATGTGAAAAGGCAGAGTGAACCTCAACTTCTGAACCACCTACCGAAGAAAAGTTTGCCAGGTGAAAAGGTGATTTAAGTGTTGTTTCAAAAATCAATTTCAAGGGCTGCAGGGATAAGATCATAATAGCTTTGAAAGTGGGACTTAGGTAAATAAATGACAAATTACTGTTTCCAAAATCCAGTTTCAGTAATCCATATTCAGTCAGCTTTTGACTTTGCGGCTTGGATTTGATGGCTAGAAATAATTTGGATGAGGTTCTGCAGTGGATAACAATTGCAGGTCAATTTTTTGGAATATATGACCACATGGTAGGTGATTTATATATGCTGTGCCGCATAAATGTAATTGTGCTTGTCTCTGTGCAAGAGAAAATGGACCTGGTAATGAGGAGCTGGAACTGGTACTGAGTTGATACTGCGAGACATTTATTTGGGGTGAAAGGGTCCATAAGAAGAGGAAAAGTATGTTGCTCTAGTGGAGAAGAACTTGGAGAGAGAGTAAAGAATCTACTTAAATGGAGGTTTGCTGGATTATGAGAAGGAAGATATGGTACCAGAAGCGACTCCTTTACTTTTTATTATTAGGAAAGCAGCAGAAAGGGGGCTAATAGATGGAGGTGTTTTATTCATGCTTTAGTGAGAATGGAGCTCAAGATTTGGTTGAGGGGAGCGAGCATTAAAGAGTGGCAGGGGTGTAAAAGCAGATGTCCAGAAGGGGGGTGATCAGCAGCAACTATGACACATCCGGGAGAATTTAGAGTGAAAATGTCTGTAATGTCTACAGAATTCCTTCCCGCTGTCTGTCTGGGACGGCTTGGCTGTGGGTGGTGGAGCTTTCACTGCTCTTGTCTTTCTCGGGTGGAAATAAAGGTGTTTAGGAGTGTGAGATCGGGTGGAAATGAGGATACGTGTTGTCTGTTCTCTTGCCTTGTCCCCAACTTGTCTCTACAATTTTGGAGTTGGTGTTCAGGAGGGCTCCTCTGTAGTGGTTTCTAATTCTTTGCTTTCTCTTCTTCCTCTCATTCGGTGGAACCAGACAGGACCCAGTAGTCTGCTGGAGCTGAGGAAGCACTGGCTCTCTGTGTGCAAAATAACCATCAGTCTGAAAATCATCATGAGTTTACGTGGAAAAAGAGCGAGGACGTTCTACACTGTTCTGTATCCAAAATTAAAAGGAGCCTTCTTAATTTAGATGGATGTAGGCTGTCCATATTGCAAGACTGCATCTGCAGTTTGGGCATCATTGTTAGCTGTGTATTTATAACATTTTATGACAGTATGACAAACATACAACATCCAGGCATTCTGAAATAGCTATCAACTGATGCTCATATGATGCCTGTACATAAATTATGAAAAGTAGCGTGCTTTACTGTCATCGACTGGTAACCCTGATTTTCCTCTTGTTGTAACAGATTCTATCGTCTGAAGTCAGTGGGAGTGCAGAGTATACATAAAATAGAGGCATGAGGCCAAAAGCAGGAGATCCTAGCGTACGTATTACACAAAGGGAGATCTAGCTGATTAGCTTTATGTATTTTTTATAGCTGGGCTTTGGTTTTGTATAAATATACTGAATAGTAGAATTTCTAGAGTTTGGAGGAAACTGGCGTGTTTGTGTTGTGATTCCTGGAGCATGCAGTTTTGTTTAAAATCCTTCTGTCTCACTTTACCAGTCCAGGATCAGGAAGGCTATTCGCTATTTTTAGATAGCAACGCTTCTCCGGCAGCAGAAGAGGTAACACGGACTGACGTCTGAGCCTTTCACTGGCGCCTCATGTGCCGTTTGGCTCTCCTGTGTGTGTGCGCATCCCGCGGGAGTGCTCAGGAAGGAAAACCACAGCCTTTTTGTTACACGAGGGCCGTCAGGTTTTCTGTAATGCAGTTACGTGACCAAGGTATCTCCTCTCCAAAAATAAGGAATAGCGTGCTCTGTTTTTCAACTTAGATACACATTCATAGTTGTAAGTATGCACATACATATTTCCAGCTAGTTCCTGTCACAGGTGCCTCTGTGCGAGCAGACACCTGATCAGGCTACGCACTTGAGAAGTTTGCCTGCGCAGGCTGGGTACGTGCGAAACCAGTATCTGCAGGGACCGCATTTCACTTGAGAGTTAAGGAGTTGGGCTCCTGAACACAAATTGTTGAACGTGTTCAGCTTGGATAAAACAGGAAGCATTTAGTAATAAATATAGCTGCCTAACATGAATCTGGTGGAAAGCTTCTTCTAGAATAGCGCTTAACTTTAATTACAGAACGTTTCAGGTTGACATGCACCATAACACAGTAGAAATCCGTTGATTTTTTTTAACAGCACTTCTGCTGTTGCAGTGAGTATCTGATCTCCTTGGAGAGATCGGTTGATACACGGTGCTGACTTTCGATGCAAGAGTGCCATACTTTAAAAAGTTATGAATATGGAGGATCTTTTGCTGCTGCCAAGGAATTAAAAATAAATCCCGAAAGGCTCTGCTTGTAGAGATTTTTCAAAGGACCGCAAGGACCCTGCTTACCTAGGACAGTTTTGGTTGCCCAAAGGTGGGCGTCCAGTGCTCTTTCAGAGGTACTAGCTCACCTTGCTTGGCATCCAGCTGTTGCCATTGTGTCACATATGCCATCCTCAGACATGCCAGAGTGTCTCAGATGGCACTGGGTGCCTCTGTGCAGGCACCAGATACAAGCTGCTGGTTTCCACTGGAAGCCGCTGGTGGCTGATCTGACCCTTGGTGCTTCCTGGCCCTGCACTCCTGAGGGCTGCGCTTGGAGACCCGCAAGCGTTTCATGTCTCAGATCTCATGCCTGTCATTTTCCTGCCTGTGCAGGGGAATATATATGTGTGTATACATACATATACATTTGTATGGGATATTTGTAGGGCGAAAATAAAAATTTTATAGAGGAGAGTTTACATGTATTTGTATATATTTAAGCATGGGCTTAGTACCAGTTATGCACTTACTTGGTGATGGTTTTCTTAAGTAATATAGCAGACTGGGGTCCTGATTCTGAGAGAGGCAGAGAGCTGCTTACAAGCTGCTTGGCACTTCCTAACTTACATGAAAAGTGCAGGGATTCAGCATATGCTTGGATTAGGCTCTAAAATAATGAAGTTATCTGCTTTATACCATGTTTGTCTCTGTTCAAAGCCTTTTATCCTACACTCCACAGTGTTTCAGGAAATTACATATTTCTTTTTTATTTAGTTAGTTGTTGTAAGCATAAAACCACCAAGTGATCCGAGTTCATTAGCGTATTTTATCTGAAAACAGTACAATTTACATATCTTAGCTCACCACAAGAGGTTTAGCTGAGTGCTTTCTCTCTCCCACTCGCTTTCTATAAACCCATCTGTGTTTGCTCATGTCTCATATTTATTTCACACTTTATTTCCCTCATAGATCATGAAGCTATCCTTTACAGCCACAAAAACATCTCTATAATGACTACAGAGACACAAAAATTTATATTATGAACTGGACTTACTATATAGCATTGGTAGGATCTTTCTGGCTGACCAGTTCTGTCTGGCAGGTCTTTCCAGGGGTCCCCGCTGCTCCAGCCCCTCAAAAGCCTGAGGACTGACCGCTCTAGGGACTGGCTTCCATAGCCCCTGCAGTTCCTGCTGACTCAGCTGAAGCTAAGGCTTGTGGGGTGTGGTGATATGCTTCAGCACGGGGTTGCTGAGACCAAATGGGATTCCTGTTGGGTTATAGAAGTATTCAGGAGCCAAATACTTCTTTCACGTAGTTGCATGGGATTGAGTTTGAAGAGAAAGTTTTCGTGTTGGGAAGGGGACTGAACGAACTGGAGAGCAGCTGCGTGATCAGAGCTTAAGCTAAATGGTTCTGTGTCAGAGTGAGCTACTGAGACTGCTGAATGCATTAAATAAAATGAGGTAATTTAAAGTGTAAAATAAATAATACAAAAAGAATTATGCAGTACAAATCAGATTACATGCATTCCTTTCAAGCATCCTCATTAAGTAGCTGTTAGCTACTTATTTACTGATCTTTATTCAGATTTTTAGATGCTGGTATCCATGTTTACTTTCTCTTTGATCAGCAAGCAAATGGGATGCAAATTCATATTTTATGAGATGTTATTTATTGAAAATTTTCAGGAGGAAAGAGAATGAAAGTTATTTTTATGCATGTTTCTTCAATGGCTGTTTTGTGTTAACAGTAGAGATTGGTTCTTAGCAAGAAAATTATAATAAAATAACGAAGTTTTGTCTGGCAGTAATGCCCTAGGGTAAGTAAAATTGAGATAGCTAAATCTGGGGTGTTCTGTTGTATTGCGTGACACAAATATCACAGAGCTGTTCAGCACATAAACTCTGTGCCTTAGAAACACTTGTACACAGTGCTGTCGCTATGGAGGGAGAGGAAAGGGTCTTTGTAGAGACCAGGCTCTAGATTCTTTAGTGGACAAGACATACCAAATATTTACCAAAGTACAGACGTGAAACTGAGCTGGAGACTAGCTTTTTGTTAGTACCTGTGAAACTCCACTGTCTTTCTCATTTAGCCCAGCATCATTTTTTTCTTCCCTGACTGTGCCGGTAATCCAGTGGTCCAGCAACCATGACCTTGATGGATTAGAGCAGCTTACTCAGCTGCAGAGCACCTGCTAGGGATCCTCCTTTGGCAGTCAGGAAGCGTAGTCTGATAGAAAAAGAGGTACAAAATCATTCCTACACTTAGCAGTCTCCAGCTTCTTTGAGAGCCTGTTGGAGCTTCTGGCAACGCAAGAAAATGAGAGCAGCTTTCCATTGCTGGAAGTGAAATAGTCATGCGTGTCCCTTCAGCTGTGTAGCAAACTGGCTAGCTACTATGCTGGCCTGCCAGGTAGAGGTGGAATGAAGAAGCAGCAAGCATCCTGGAGTTACAGAAGCAGCTTCATCAACTCTGCTGCCTCAGATCACCATCCTGGTCACCTTCCTCTGTTCCACTGGGATCTGGCAGAGTGACGTATTGTTTGTAGCACTTGCAGAATAATGTATGCTTTATGAGTAACATGTCCTTTTGCAGCGTGAAAATAACTGCTCAGAAACAAAACCCTGTCAGTAGTAGTGATGCTGTAAAATGAACTCCATAGCTGTATTTTATCCAGATGTTTCTGTGTATCTGCTGGTATCGCAAGTAGTATGACGGTGAGCAATCTGGCAGAAGCTGAAGGAGCTCTGAACAGAGGAGAGCTTTCTCATGGAGAGCATGAACTGTTCATTTGCGAGCCCAATGGCAAACACGATTAGTAAGTAAATAACTGCCTTGAGCATCACTCAAAGGCCTGGACTGGTTTCTTGATGTTATTTTCTTACCCGCTTTCCTTGCCCCAAGAGCTCATCTCATTCAGTGGTTCATAGAAACCTGTTGGGTCAAAAACCTCTGGACAGGAGGGACTGTTGTTAACATTGAGCTTCTCACTTTTCTGTCACTGAAGCCGTTCTCTGGAAACGTATCACAGTATGTGTTCATGACCTCTGGTCTACCGGTGTTCTCCAGCAAGATGTCAGTGAAATGTTTTCATCTATTGCACACATCACTAATTAGCCTGTCAGCCTGCCTCTTGTATCTGTTCCAGTGTGTTTGAAAGAGGAGCTGATTTGGGGGGATTCAGCATGGTTGTTGAAGATACTGTACATAACTGGATCAGACATATTTTACTTGATTTTTAAAGCCATCATCTTCACAATGGAGTCCATTCATTCCCACTGCATTGCGTAGAGAAGTCCATTGAAAGTACAAATTTATAGAGAACAAGGTCTTAAAAACACCCTTGCTCCATTAGCTCTGTATGCTCACTGAAAGAATTGCATTAGAAAAAGTGCAAAGTTTTCTAATCCTTTTGATTCATTATTAAACATGAAAACTGAATTCTGATAACCTTACCAGATGATCCATTAAGTGAGCAAGCATGATGAGTGAATTGAAGTGAGTGTTTCTCTACTGAAAACAGCAATGGCAATTCAGTGTAGAGGGAAGTGGGTTGCTGGTGAGAGAAAATACAGAGATGCCTTAGACCATTTTAGGTCATTTTCATCCTCCTCAATAGCAGGGCAAGAATGGAGAAATGCATCTGTAACCCCGAACTGTGAAAGGCCTCTGCTGTCACCTTTTTGAGGGAGAAAATTCAAGCCACCTCCTGCCTTTCCAGGAGCTGAAAGCATCAATGCTCCCACCCAGAAGTTCGGGCCTTATCCTGTCAGTTTTTGTTGGGAAGGCTGATGTTGCCACCACAGGCATCTGTCTAGGAGGAATTCAGAAGAGAAGATGTCATTAAATTGATATTTCAAAACAGAATTTTGTGTTAAAATTCATATAAATACATGAGGTGTATTTTGCTATTTATATTATTTTTTTCATATTTAATTCAGAAAAAAATTTTTTTAAATTACTTCAAGCTGCTGCAGTGTTTCCAGTTCACCACATCTGAAAGCTGCAAAATGTAGATGATCCTGGGTAAAGACTGCGTAGAATGGAAATGGAGGGCTCTGGGAGCTTCCCGCTCCAGGCAGGAAAGCTTGTTCATTGTGGAAAGGCAACTTGTGTACACGGCGAGATGTGGAACACCTCCTCATTTAAAAACATGCCTGGAGGACAGGATTCCTGTATTCTGCCCACAGAGGGTAGGCAGGCAATGCTTACTGCATCAAGCAGCAGTTTTTAGCCATTTGCCGTTATTCCCAGTGATCAGTGTGTGGCATCATACCATAGAGACATGAACCCCCCTCTGCTTCCTCATCCAAAGGCTCTGAAACTGCAGCCTTGTTTATCTCGTGCTAAAATACATGCTTGTCCCTGAGTATGGGTGGCGTTACTGGGACAAACAAGGCAGAACGAGCAACAAGCTCTGGAGACAGAGGAGTCTAATCCCAGATTTTTTTGATGTTGACAAGATTCAGCTGGTGCGCATGTGCGAATATGAGCATGCGAGTCTCAAGGTTAAAAGAATGACTTGATAGTGTATTGATGGTTTCAACTGCTTGAAATTTTACTTGCCTAGTACATGGGTTCCGTTACCTCAAAGGGCAGCACTGACATTTAAAAACAGGTTTGCTGCTGTTACAGGTATGTGCCTAGCATAGGTGGCTGAACTGGTGTATGTCCAGTCTGCCAAGCTGCAAGGGCTTCCACCTAACTTTTTTTTCTTCTGAGCTGGCTTCCTTGAAGTGGTGTTTATAGAACTTGTACCTGCCGTGAGTTCCATGGGTGTTGGTTTTGACTTTGTCAGACCTTGAGTGGTTGGATGGCATCTAACTTCAGAGTTCGTTTGTTGCTGCATTTTGTTGGAGAGGGAAGAGGTAAAATCTGGGCACAGCAGCTAATGTAGAAAATACTCATATTCTCACAAGTCACTTGAGAATGATTGGTGGGAAAGAAGTATGCGAGGGAGGGAAAGGGAGAGGTAATTGGTACAGTGAGGAGGATAAACAGACGGGATGAAGAAGACAGTAGAAAAACTGGGAAAAATTTTTTCAGGTCAAGGGCATAAGACAGGGTCAACATGTGGACGAGTGAGGGCAAATAGCAAAGCTCACTTGTCAGCTCCAGCGTCTCCTTTTGCTTGTGGACTGGATCTGGCATGTCCTGTCCACCTGAAGCTGTTTGAATTCCCTTCCAGCTCCCCAAACAGTGTAAGATTTCAAGCATACGTACTTTCTGGAGAGTTTATCTGCTCTTTTCTCCCTTCTTCCCTTTTTAAAAATGTGTTCTACCGTTCCCTGCTCTTTCAGGTAGGATTTGGAGGAGGGAAGAGCTTACCATTTCACGGCATTTCATCCTTCTACCTAAGCACATTTGGGTCTGGGAACCTTCTCCCTGCCCTGACTCCTTCCCAGCCCTGACGTGAGTCAGTGCAAACCTAGCTCTTCTGGGTAGGGAACTGAGACCCAGCGTTTTGGAAGTGTGCGTCCAAACAAGCAGCGCAGAGCCTGGAGCGAGTGCTAAGACAAAGCGTGCATGATGTTTATATCAGAGGCGCTGGAGTGCTGGTGCGGAAGAGTGGATGGAAAGTCCCTGTGTCTGTCAAACAGATGTGATCATTTCCGTAGCGAATTGTCATTCGGCAAAACAGAGCACTGAGGTGAGTGGGCAACTTCAGCAGGACCCCGGTGGCAGATATGTCAAATGTCAGGTGTCTTCCCAAGGGTTCGGGTTATCTTTTTTTCTCCCTCGTTTCTGCTTTCTCCTCCCTGCTGACAGAGCCTACCTCTTCTCTTGAACCTACCAACAATAGCTGGAAGAATGAAAGCTATTTTAGTGGTAGCTTTTGGTCCCCTGAGGCTGAATGATTTCTGCTGCAGGACTAGATCTCTTGATTTACCACAGTCCTTCTGTGGTGTCCATAATATAAGTTGTCTCTACCTGGGCTTGCATAAAAAGCTGAGGCTAACAGGAAAAGTTCTCAGTGGGATCCTTATGCTGTAGAGCCATGGGCATTCAATGTAGGAGTTGGAATTAAGCATGTAGTCCCAGCCATAGAGGCAATGGTTGGACAGTGACTTCCTCAAAATCAAGTTTCTGAACACATAAGCTGAGATTTTGCTTCTCGCTGACAACATACAAACTGATCACTCTAATACTTGGCTGCTGAAATAATGTGTCTGGAATCAGAAGGTGTGTATACCTCCATGTGACAGTAGAAGCCATTTGTATATTGTCATGTTTTGACATCGCAATGAAGACTTATCATAATCACCTTTGGATTTGTTTTACTTTCTCTGTTTCTTTTCCACCTTCACCTATGCTTAAATCCTATGTGGTATTTCGTCTCTTCCATACCAGTCTTTTCTCTCTCTTTTCTCGAGCCTGTGTTCTGTTTTGTTTGTGCTCTTCTGCATTCGTAGCAGTGACAGAAATGAGAGCAGTAGGACCACAGTCCCTTTGCCTCATGAATCTCCACTTCTCTTCCCTCTTCTCTTCATTGGAGGGGGGCCTGAAACAGTAGAAATAGTAGACTGTGAGGTGGATTATCATGGGATGGGTTCGGTTTGGAACAGCTGTGTCTCACCCCTGTCTGGCCCTTTCTCTCTCTCTGTGCTGATTTTACACCCTGCTCTAATGACTGAATTAGAAGAGTTCACAGTGTCTTAGAATCTGGAGTACTTTTACAGCGTATTTCAGTGAAGGGAACTGTCTGTATCCTAAGCAATACGAAACTAGCAGAGCCTGCAGAGATCAGACAGGAAAGTTTTTCCTCACAGAGTTACTACTGCTTACAACAAAAAACAGAGCACCGTGTTCAAACCATGTTTTGTTTAGCTGTATTAACCCTCATGTTTGTAAAATGTGCTTTCACCATCAGTTCATATTTCCTGAATCTGTGAACAGAGACACCAGCTGTGCACAAAGCGAGTGATGGGCTAAAGTGAACAGCCTTTAGACCAGGACCTACACTTTAACCAGAGTCTGAGGACATGAGATTGCACGTGGAGATTGGTTTGATCCAGTTCCACTTAACTGCAATCATGGGTTAAGTATACAGCCCTAAAAGTCTAAAATTAAAAGGTATTCTATGGGGCAGTGTTAATAACTAAAATCACGTTGAATTCAAAGCTAGACTTGTGTTTAAACAGAAATGGGAATATTTTTGAGGTCAATGCACAAATGATTTATGAAACATACACGAGCAAGAACGTCCTCTGCAAAAAAACAATGAAGATGTATCAAATCCAGTGTTAAATAATTAAAGCTAACAAATGGGGCAAGATGCATCTGTATACAGTTTATCTTCCCTGGGAAGGATTTCAAGTAGAAGTTGAAAAGCATAGATCTACATCAAAAACCTGTGAGCACTTGATAAAAGCATTTCTTCATACGATTACAGGATTATAGAAACATAGAATCATTCAGGTTGGAAAAGACCTTGAAGAGCATCGAGTCCAACCGTAAAACTAACACTGCCAAGTCCACCACCAAACCATGTCCCTAAGCGTGGTCTGCATGAGTCTTCCACAGGGTCTTTGTATTCATATCGACGAGAGGAAAAATTAAAGTCACCAAGGGAAAAATAGCTTTGAGGAAAATAATGTTGTGTACATTTCAATGTTCTACATTTATGCTTATTTGACAAAAGTCACTTGCTACAAAACACCTCAGCATCGCAGCCCTCAGCAGCAACGCTCCTTTTGTTAACCAGGAAACAGGTTTTATATTCCAGCGCTGTCAAATAAACCCCGTGAACCTGGTACGGCCGCATTTTTCCCAGCAACCTGACTCCTGCCACCCCTGAATTTAAAGGCTGAGCTTTCCGATGGCAGCTACTACACGTTTGCATGCCTGGCCGCTTCCCTGTGGTGCCCCTCGTGAAGCCGCGCTCCCCACGTCCCCCCGCCCAGCACCGCTTCACCCCGCCCGGGCTGCGAGCGGAGCATCTCACCTCGGAACAGCACGCAGCCGAACAGCCAGAGGAGCGGACGGACGGACGGAGCCAGCATCTTCGCGGCGGCCTGTGGCTCTGCAGCCCGGCTGAGGCTCTGTCCATCCCGGGAGGGAC
>Ga0181612_141329_pt1 | contig 10628 bp, 8 predicted proteins | sample HoacroProtozoa21_FD_119630 | JGI IMG/M metagenome (GOLD analysis project Ga0181612, IMG submission 119630) | Hoatzin crop microbial communities from Cojedes, Venezuel. Combined Assembly of Gp0051906, Gp0051904, Gp0051908
CAGGCGCAGGCCACCCGCCGCCAGCAGGCCTCCCGCCGAGCCTCCGCGGGCCGGCGACACCGCAAAAAAAAAGGAAATTAAAAATAAAAGGGGAGAAATAAAAAGGGGGGAAGGAATAAAGAATCCCCCGCGATGCAGGAGGGAGGCAGGCGAGGAGGAACGCTGCTGGCGGTGCTGCCGCCGTGCAGGCCCGGAGCCCCCCCCATCTCCTCCAAGCCGCTGCAGGGGAAGGCCCGGAGAGTGGGGGGGGGGCGGGGGGGAAGCCCCCCACGCACGGACTCCTGTGGAGCCGGGTGGGACGTGGGGTGCCCCGTGGGGTGCCCTGTGGGGCTCCCCGTGGGCCGCGGGGCCGGAGGAGGCTGGGCGGCAGCCGGGCGATGCGCTGGCACAATGGCGTCGCTGCTGAGGAGAGCGAAGGACTCGCCGGAGCCCGCGGCGGGATTTAACCAGGGGTGTCCAAACCCTCTCCCCCCACCTCTGCTGCGACGGCTGCGGAGCAGCTGTGCCTGAAAGCAGGGCGTTTTACGTGAAAACAGGGAGCGAGCGGAGGCCGGCACCGAAGCGATGGCGAGGGCTGGCAGGCCACCTGCCTTTTCTGTCCTTGATTTTGGTGCTTCTGAAAGGCAAACCCTGGAAGTCTGTGTGAGTGGTCCCGCCGAGCTCGGGGGACCTTTTACACGTTGGATGTAACCCACGTGCAAAAAGTACTTCCAGAACTAGGCCTTGCTTTAAAAGACACCATCCGCGGTAGCTCAGACTCCTGAAGGGCCTCTGCAGCTGAAGATCAGTCGTTACAAACACGCTGTTAACGCCCCGGACTGCTGAGACACCACGACACCTGCACAGGGACTGCAGAGCGTCCCAGCAGCGCCCAAAGCCAAGTTTACCTCTTCTGGCTTGCCTTTCGCACCACCCGTTTTAATAAGGAGTTACAACACCGCCGGCGCGCGTGTAACTACCGCGGTGGAGTTCGTGAAGGGACACATGTCGCAGGGCTGAAACTAAATCGTTTTTTTTGCAGCTGCCTCTTGAGCCTTAGTATTAGCATTGACACTTTCATTTCTCTCGTTTAAATACAATGAAAGGGAAAATTGCCCTTGCCTAATATCGTTACTAATCAGGTTTTGCCATTGCAGTTTTTATACAGAGATAAAGTCAGGGAGAAGTTAGTGTACACCTTTTCTCTTGCTGGACTTGGTGCTCTCAAACAGCACCTTATTTCAAATGGTGAGATCGTCCATTGCAACTGGAAAAAGAGTTGAGGGTAAAAAAACATCCTTCTCAGAATATGGTACACTCCAAGCATCATTTTAAGGAGCCTGAAATTGAAAGCTCCCCCCCCGCCCCCCACAGACCCAAGCTACTCAAGATGCTTTCTGGCTTGGCTAGAAAGACAAGTTTGTTTCATGTTTCTGTTTTGTAATTGTTTTGAAGTGCTTTTAGGCTAAATTCTTACGTGTCTTAACTATACTGTCTCAGCAGAGTACATAGAGTACATTACCGATACATTTTTTTGGTAGACTTGAAAAGCACTGTGTACAGCTTGATTGTTGTCTGTATTCCACCATTCATTTTCAAGCGAGGCACTTCTGATTGATGTGGAGAGTCTGTCTGAAAGGATGAAGGGTATGGCATAGCTACCCAAGATGCTGCTTACGATTATTCCATACCTCAGCTAACAGGGAGATTTTTAGTTGTGATTGTTACACTTTTGAAAGTGAATTAGTTAATCAGATTGCTATTTTTGGAATGCACTTAAAAGGAACATTAAAATGCATTAATTTCATTAAAATAAATGAGCGGATAGGCAACAAAATGCGTATTAGTCAAATAAGCAAGATCTCTCCTGTGGAGCCAAATTCAGCCCTAGTGAAATCAACTGACTTGTGGTTCTCTACAGCGTATTTCATTTGGCCTCCGCAGTTGCACCGCTGACACTTTGGTTGTCAAAGGTGTGTATATTAGAAACATTTGAGCCGTGCTTCTCCAGTGTGATTAACCTCTGAAGTTCAAAATTCACCTGTTTTCCATTTAGCTCAGCTGCGCAGCCCTGTTGCACATGCAATTTTTGGTGTGCGTACGCACCGGAGATGCAGAGAGGCATTCCCCACCCCGGTGTTAGCCTAAGGGACGTGAGCTGTGTCTGAAGCGAGGGTGTGATGAGGTGGATTTCGGCAGAGGCTGTTCGCAACCAGCTGTGTACATGCTCCCCTTAATAGGCTGTACTGAAGTCTCTGCTTCCACCTTTCATTACTGCTGTTACTCATGCCAGTGAGAGTAAAGGAGAGGTTGGTATGTCTATAATCACACGTTCATTTGCTATGTAGATGTATCCTAAGAGCCTCTCAGCCCAGGAAAATTATGCCGGAATAAAGTCGGATGTGAATGTAAAGCAGCACTGTGTTCAGATAGCTTATTCTTTCTGGAATGACCGAGTCGTTTCCTGGTTTCACTTAATCCACTTTCAGAGTGGATTAAGATAATTCAAGAAAGTGAATTTTTATGCTGGTATAAGATTTGTCTACACATGGTTTTAGCCGAGAGTAATTACTGCAGTGTACCTAATAAGTGTTTCGGAATAATTTTGTGTGTAGACAAGTCCAAAGTCCCACAGGTGAAAACAACAGAATTTAGTCTTTCCATATAAGACAAGGTTAATGCAGCCCAACGTTTGACCTACTTCTTTCCTTGTGAAGCATATTTAATTCTTTACAGGTTTTTCTTTTTCAACAAAAACCCCACAACAGCTATGCATTTATGATCAATTCCAGGACAGCAATGCCACATGCACTCCACTGAAAATAAACAATTTAACCAGTATATGTACTCTGACAAGTCCTCAACTGCCTTAAAGTGGCAATGGGTTCTTTACTGCAGAAAACATCAGCTTCTCAATCATAAATATTTTGAGAGTGTTGTTGTAAACCAAAGGAAAACAAAAACTAAAGCTCTGCTTTGTCCTCGTGAACACTTACGGTCCATTTGTACTTTGACCGCATACCATTCAAAGCGATAGCACCCACTGTAATTCAACAACATCCTGAACGAGGAACTTCTCAGACTTGCACAGAAGGGTTCACAGAGCAACAGGGCCTTCAGAGGGCACCTTAAGAAGAGAGAGCTAATTTACAGTTTGTTTACAGACATCTGAATCAAGAAGAACCTACCTGAAACTCAGGCAGCTACTCTGCTATGAACCAAGTGTACTGTATCACCACAGGCACGCAGGAAAGTTCCCAAAATGATAATGAGAACATACAAATCTTTTTTGCGACTTTGTGCCAGACAGAAAGTTTGTCAAATGTCATTTGGTCTCATTCTGTGCCACAGATCTCCCTGGGAAGAGAGGTGACCCCTTGACATGAATTAGGACTCCTAAACTTTAAACTCAAGGTTGTTTTGGGTTTGTTGGGTTTTTTTTGAAGGGGGAGGGGGGAGAATCTAGATGAGAAAGAAACAGTGCAAGCTCAGCTAGTGAAACAGCCAATTTTTTGAAAGAACCATAAATATAAAAGCTAGATGGTACAAATTGCTGACCCTTTAAACACTGACATGGGAAAAGCCAATAAAAGCTATGAAGATAGAAAACCCCAACTCCTACTTTGTGTGAATGGCTGTAATGTGGGAAGGCAGACTGTACCCAGGGGTCTTCCCTTATGCAGACGAAGTAGCCCCGCTACTTCGTGTAACGGGCAGTGATGCCACGCGCAGGATTCTTGTTCCTAAACTGGATTTGTGATTACAAGCATGGCTTTGCTCTCCTCTGCTGGTCTTCGTTGAGGGTATGGGGATTTCATGTACGCCTCCCTCACACCGAACCTGCTTATTTAAGCAAGAAGCTTTCTGGTAGGAAAGTAAGCACTGAATAAAGAAGGTAAAACACGGATAAACATAAAACAAGAAATCAAGTTCTTCAATTCTGTCATGCTGGGTGACTTTGGCTATGGGCCTAGTCTCGACATTAAGGCTCAAACTAGACGAAGACTGAAGGCAAGGAGGGTTTTGGACCGTATGGGAGCATACCTAATCTGAAGTCCCACTTGTCTGAACAGTTGGATTAATTATTTTACACTCTGCTTCCACTGAGATGGAGCATTGAGCCACCAGCAGTGGTGGAGTATCCTGGCTCTCCCTCACTCCTATCACTACAGGGGAGTTACTCACCCAGAGAGGAAGGTGTCTTTAAATCTCTGAGGCGATGGCACAACACGCACAAGAGGAATGCGCACAGCCAGTGCAATGAAATGAGGGATCCTCTGTGAGAATTGGTTAGTAGCGCCAATGTTTAATATTTGTCATAACAACCAGCGACTGTTTTGTTTTTTGTTCTAACAATGTGAATTATGCATTAAACATTAATACAAGCGAGTGTACTTTTCTTTTGATCTTCAAGCATAATCATTTCTAATGAGAGTTTATACACGAGCATTGAAACAAATCCCTGAGTCATGTGAATTTACTTTGGGTTTACTCTGTGGGAAAGATATCCCACATGGGTTACTCATGTCTGTAAAACATAACATAAATCAGAAGAAAAAAAAAATTAGCTTCCATTTGGCTGTTGGAACATAAATATCTACGTAGACATTTGGCTTGTACGCTAGTGGTAGTGCAATGTTAAAAAAATTTATCAGGGATCAGGATTCAGGGCGGGGCCCTCCCCTAATACGAAATCCAAGTCTGCTCAGAATGAGCAAGCTCACCTCTTAGCTTCTGCAGGCTGGCTGCTAACCAGAATTGAGCCTAGCATCAGAGCAGTTCGAAGTAACTCTGTGAAGTTGTAAAGTGATCAGAATTTGGCTTGCTTGATGTAGACAAAAGTTGCCGAACGGCCATCAGCAAGTGATAATATTGCATACAGGTAGCAGACAAGCTGCACAGTGCTAAGTGGCACCTTTCCAGATGTCCTTCAGAGCTGGCTGCGGTGCAAAGCTGACCCAGTCTGGACCAACTCTAGAACCTGCTTGGCCATATCCAATATCTGCTCCTCTCATTTTAATGTCAATCACAAACATTGCATTCCATGAAAATATAAACACTATAGATTGTGTAACTGCCAAGACAGTTATTTAAAATACAAACAGAATTTAATCCCTTTCCCCTTTCACACGCCACAGAAATATTAAAATAGCCAGCGATGAACAGTCTGCACTTAGGCAGCCGTGCTGTATGTGCAAAGTACATGCAACATACTGGGGAAAGTACGGGTGCAAAACAGTGTGTGGTGGGCCTGATCCCTGGGTATACAGGTGCTGACTACAAGATTTCCAAAATGCCTCTTGCCTCTCCAAAACAGAGCTCAAAGCCAAAGGTTGCAGAAGAGGAATAGCTGCCAAGAAGGTTTTGCGCTTAATGGCAGATAGGCTCTAGCTATGATTCAGGTCGTATCTCAGGAATTCTCAAAAGCCCATTAATGTGTTTTAATGTTTAAGTGTGAAAGGAGTCCTGGAAGCCAGAGATCCAGGATTACCCCACATAATTCAGTGTTCTCACAGGAGTCTACTGTCATGCTCCCTGCTGCTCCTTTTCTCTGGCCTGAGTAACCTCAAACGCTGATGGTAGAGCTTCAAAAGCAAGAGCAGAAGCCTGTGCATAGAGTAGTTTATAGACTGGAAGAAGAGGAAACACGAAACCCTTCATCCCTGAACTTGAATTCCCTAACTGCTATGTTTTATATGAAAACAGAGGAACGGATATGATTGCAGTTGAGAAGAAAGCACCTGTGACACTATGGAATGCCAGCACTGTTTGTATGAATTAAGTCTTCCCTGAGGTTGCAGAACTTCACCTGGCATGTTAAGTCAAAAGATGGACAGGTCAATACTGGATCTTAAACAGTTTTGAACTGAAGGTCCTCAACTACCTCAACTCCATCTAGACCCTGCTAGAAGCACACTGGCAGTATCCAGCTTTAAAAGTTCGGTCTTCTGACTTTTCAAAATGCGTAAGTACACCCCCAGGCACACACAAAAAGCTGTGCTTGCAAAGATGTGATTATAGATATAGGTAGAGAATGGTGTACAGCAGCTCGTAGGAGGCCTTTCATAGCATCGGTCAGGGTGACAAAGCCTGTTGGACCACGGGTTCCCGGCCTGCATTCACAGCCCTGGAATGCCGGCTGGAAACACTCCCTGTAATTTAGCTCATTTGATGTGCATTGAAGATGCTCGTTTCTAGAGCCCTGTGTGAAATGTGCTGATACTGAACCCATCCTTCTTCTTCTACCTGCGGGCCTCTAGCAGGTGGCCAACATGCTGGTGGGAAGGAGAGGATGCCAGTTTTAGTCCTGTTGTTCATGATGGAAAACGATGAGAAAAGTGAAAAGATCTTATTCTACAGACCAATGCATGTATTTACACTTAACTGCTTAACCCCAGTCAGAACTGTGAATGCCATCGCTATATATGAATGTCATGGTGTGGTGAAGTCTTATTCAGTAATTAGCTGGTCAGAGCCACAAACTAGAAACCAGATATGCAGCCAACGAAGGCTAACGTAGCTCTTGTGAAGTCAGTGGAATCACGCTAACTTGTACCAGCTGGGGACGTAGTCTTCAATTTCTAATAAAAATTCGAGAAATTGCATTCTTTCCGTGATATTTTGGTCATATCATACAGCAACAGCAATAAAATAAAACATTGTAAGTACTTACATAGCCAACACAGAAGCAGATCCAATGTGAACTCTTTAGCAATGAAGCCCTACAACCACGTTATTACATATTTCAGCATTGGAGCTGTGCGGATTACTGCTTAACTTCAGGGCAGCAAGGTAAGCTCGTTTTCTTGCGGGCGACTTTTCAGTCACCATTAGGGCTGCAACCTTCCCATCCTCCTCATGAGTTAATCTCCCAGTACCACCCCCGGGGAGTGGGGGAGAAGTTACACGATGGGTGTTTTTTCTGTGGGCAGATGTCTAAATGTGAAGGAAAACAATTGCATTTTAATGACAAATTTGAGACTCCTGAAGTTAATTTTTGGGCAGGGCAGAAATTAGTGGGGCTTGCTGCTGCCAGGAGCTATGTGCTCTCCTCTCCTGCTGATGTTAGCAGGATTATAGGTGCTCAACTTTTTGCAGAAATGAGTCCTGAAATACCAGGTCCTTCCTTCATGCCACGAAAGGCAGGGCAAGAGATCTGCTGCCGTTGGGCCCAACCAAGTTGCCCCAGTGTCACGAAAGAGCTATTTCTACAGAAATTAGGGCAGCTGCTCCAGATTCACGCTACCAGAGATGCATTCTCGTTAAGTATTTACAGGATAGTAGCATTGTTCAAGCTAAGAAAGTAATTTTGTTAGGTGCTGCACAAAACGTGTCATCAGATGGAGTTCCTGCATCCAAAAGCTCTATGAAAAAGACTCCAGAGGGAGTGTGGCAAACAACGGGATATCCTGGAAAGAAAGTCCGCCAGTAATTGCAGCAAAGGCAGCCAGCTACAGGGGCTTTTCCTACACGCAGGGTAATGATAATTTTGCCAAGGAGGCAAGTTGTTTATTTCCTTTTTAGCTATGATATTTCCGTTGCATTACTGAATCGCAGTTTGTTAATAGCTTACAAACATGAAGTTTATAAAGCTTTAGAAACCTTGTAATATCTAAGATAGTATGTCCTTGTTTATCTAAATTTCTGTTAAAAAAATATGTAAGCTAACAGGTTTTGGGTTTTTTCTGTTTATTTGGTGGGTTTTTTTTTTTAATAGATTTAGTAAAGGAGGGGTAATTTTTGACCCTGTTTTTGTCTTCTTAGAAGATCCAGGAAGGAATGTAAAGGATAGTCCCCAAATCTGTATACATCTACTTGCAGATAAGGAAATGGAAAATGAAAGATGTTTCAAATTAGCGCCAGTCATCTAATCTGCTCTGTAGTTGGATGGCAGAGTTTCAACCTTTTTCACCAAAACGAGGAGATCCACTGCAGAGTACTGTCTTTTCAATTTTGGGCTAGACAACCATAGGCCCCGCATAGGCCATGAACGGGCTCAGCCTTGCCCGTGTCACCCCCCTGCTCAGATGGCAGCTCCAACCAAAAAACAAAAGACAGGCGAAGAGGACAGACGCAGCCACCTGGCATCGCCTGCTTGCACAGACCGAAGTGGGCAGGGGAGGAGGGAGCTGGTGCTCGGCCAGCTGTGGCAGGACTCACAAGCCAGGCTGCCGAGCTGGAGCGCATCCTCCCAAGGGGCTTCCACAGGGGAGGGCATGGAGAAGCGAACACTGGGGAACCGAACACCGGGGAACCGTGTCCCTTGTGGACACCTCTGCATCCCCAGTGGCCTTCTCCCACGAGATGGCTAAGCACACCTCTTATTTCGCTGAAAAATTTCAGCCTGGTGTTGAGTATGTTAGTGTCTGTGTCCACCAGCACGCTGCAAGGCGTACATAGACCATCATTGCTGGACACGTTCTTGAAGTTCCCTTAGACTGAAGCCAGTTCGCATTTTAGTTACAAGAGAATTAAAAGAAACCTCAGGGAAACTGATATTGCTGACTGATAGCAAACCAGTTTTCCCTAACAGACTAATACTATTTTTTATATACACTACCCAGAGTTTAGTTGTGTCCATTATTTTCTCTATTCACCTATTTCAACAAGGGTAATTTTACTTAGGGCAGTTTTTTGCACTGTACTATTCAATACTATCATACAGTACATTGCATTAGAGCAATTTTACCAGCTAGGAGACTTCACCACGGTGTTTTGCTACTAAATTTCTGCTGAGAAGCGGAGCCACTAGCTTACGAACGCCCCATCCGAGTCCTTCTGAAGCCATCCCGAGAACTTCAGCAATCCTCATTCTACGCCCCCTGTGTTTACCAGGCTTGCATGCAACTGAAACAGCCACAGTCTCAGCCCCTCCTCTGAGCCCTTGGCACGTGTGTGTTCAGCTAAGACTGCAGAAAAAGAAAAACCATGGCCACAATCAACAATCAATTATTTTAATAGCTGTTAATATCAAACCGTATTCATAACCCTTACTTGTTACAGCCGGATGCATGGTAGGATATACGATTTTGCCAGTATCTTTTTTTTTTTTGGCCTCTTTTTTATGAATAATGACTTTTTAAGAGATTGGTGTGTGAATTTCCAGTTGTTAGGAGACTGTTGCTCTACATTCCTACCTGTGAGGGTTGGATACCACATTACTGTCTAAGTTACCAGGGCAGTATACTACTCAGCATTAACATCCAGGAAGAGTTTCTTCTATTCCAGCAGTATATGCTGCTGCCTGGGACAATTCTTTGGGTGCAAGTCCAATGAAAACGGCCCTTCACTATTTTCCACTACGCCCCGGTTTTTCTCTCTCGGCTTTGCGCTGCTGTGGAGGATGTACAACATGGGATGCTGGTTTTCCTCCCCATGGCCTCAGTGCAACAAATCGCAATGCAAGAGCAATTCCAACTGCTTTCAAGTAATTCTGCTGATATACGTACACGTACAGTAGTTCTCATTCAAGAAATTATTTGGGTACTGGCATGACGAACAGGTCCTCCAACCCTCGTACAGGTGACCATAAGGTACAAGTTTTATAGGTATTTGATAAATGAAACATTTCCACTAAATGAAAGTGCCACAGAACCCTTGAGGAAACAGTTGGAACAAGTTTTCAGTAGGTTGTGAAGGCATCATAAAGTGCATGTGCTTTATAAGGCTCTAACGTGTATGTAGCAGGTGTATGGAACCCGCTCTGTATTCCTAATTCCACCACCAGCGCGTCGCTCGGAACTTAGGCTTCTGAGAGTCACTTCTCTCTCTGTGCCTTAGTTTCCTTATACAAAAATAAAGGTTATGTCTCCGATATTCCTCCCATTAAAAGATTAGATTCACTCATTCAATGTGAAGTATTGTAATCAATCAATCACAGGTTTGCCCTCTCTATTTTATCCAAACATTTTTAACTGTAATAGCAAAGTAAACCACTTGTAAGAGCTAGGCGTGGCTGCAGAAGTTCCAGACTGTGCAACACGAACCTCAGTGACTTCAACGGGTGCAACACCAAACTTACAGATCAGATGAAACTCCAATGCAAATCTAAGGATGTTAGCACTCCAGCGACAAGTGATTTGGTCTGTGTCTGCCAGGAGTTCAGGAAAGATCTGTGCCAGTCCCATGACAGTCCCCCAGTTATCCGCCCACAGGCACACTCTGAGTATTTTTCTATGAATCCTGTTTGCTACCAAACAAAAATAAACAGCAACAAAAAAAACCAACCCAAAAAACCCTTAAAGGTTGAATCTATTGCATGTTTTTCCTCTAAAAGATTTTGATTTTGACATATTAATGAAAATTTATTTGCTAGGCAATGGGTAAAGGAACTGAGAAATAATTCAGTCACCATGGTCACTCTCACTTACATGGGTCTACTACTGGTGATCCCTCCTTACGTAGATGCAGTTGTGCTTAAGGAAGGTGGGATGCTACAGTTTCAATAATTTTTCATTCTACCAAGACAGACAACTTCGGACCCATCAAGTTCCTCCTCCACGTGGCACTTCCTTTAAACCAAGTTTGTCTCCGTGAATAAATTTTTCCCTGGCTGTGATGTGATATTTGTGTGTCATATCTATCTCTATGTATATCTATCTCACTTATTCCATTGGATAGATGTTATTACAGATTAGGAAAAAAAAAAA
>Ga0181612_150235_pt1 | contig 10627 bp, 3 predicted proteins | sample HoacroProtozoa21_FD_119630 | JGI IMG/M metagenome (GOLD analysis project Ga0181612, IMG submission 119630) | Hoatzin crop microbial communities from Cojedes, Venezuel. Combined Assembly of Gp0051906, Gp0051904, Gp0051908
AGTTGTGAGTGTGGAACTGAAACTTACATGCAGTATCCTGAGTAAGAGTGCTGTAGAGATCTTAATTGTTTCAATGTATATATATTGTTACTAATCCTCTTAATGTGCTTGAATGTGACTATAGTTTTCTTATGTGAAAACTTCTAGAGAAATGTTTCTTTCGGTGTATTCAACAGAAGTTACTTTAACAGCTGATTATGGCAGTCTGTTGAGATTGAGTACAATTTCTTCCTGCTTATACGAGTCAGGATGAGTGGGAGCTGAAAGATGCTCACATATCTCCTGTTTCAAAGGGAGGTGTCCAGTTGCTGAGTGTTTAGGTGGGTAAAGGTAATTATTATACTTTATGTGTTCCTTCAAACTAGGTTCATATTGCTGAATAAATCAGGTTGCTTTCATTCTGTCCTGAAGAAATTGTAGGTATGTGCTTGTTTGCTTATAGTTGTACTGTAAAATACAATAGTAGCATGACTTCATCTTAATATTGAGGCATGTGGTTTTTCTGTGTTTATATGCTTTTTACTGTGGAAGTCATAATTTCAAACTTTTTCAGAATCTGTGTATAGCTACAGAGGTGGCAACCAAAGAAAAATTATCCTAACAGTAGAACAGAACAGAAATCAACACTATAGGATGGTGCTATGGGGAACAGGGGCTGCCTGGTGCCCTCAGCTTCAAAGGAAGAAAGGTAAAGTCCTTGTACCTATAGGTAGCTGTATAAGGATTTTTGAAATGCTAATAATATCTTTAAAATGCTCAGCTGGTAACATTTTTCCATTCAACCTTTAAATACTCCACTTAAAAGCACAACATATTTGATACCAAATTTAACATGTGTCCTCTGTTTAGAAGCAGAGCCATCAGCAAGAGAATTTGAATGTACGTGCTGTAGAAGACTGAGAAAGCATGAGTATTTAGAAACACAAGGTGCACTGGTGCCTAGTTATGTAGCTATAGGAAACGAATATTGACTATGCTACCCGTTTTGTGGAGTCTTCTTTATCGTTGTCTGGTTTAGCATGAATTGATGTTGTTTTCTAGTTCTAACTTTCATTTGCTGCTTTCCACCTTGCTACAGTGTCAGGCTTTATATCCTAATGGTCTTGCTATCAAATCTAACTGTAACTGACTAAAAGCATCTCTTGCAAGAATTACATAGCCTGTGTTTCAGCAGTGACTACTACCAAATTTTGTTTTATTCTTGGCTTTGTTGTTTTGAAATAAGTGAAACCAGGTTTTTTGTTAAATTGGTAACTGAAGAGTTTGTGTTTCTGATCAACGGATACACATAAGAAGTAAATGCCCTGTTACTTGAAATGCTAAAGAAGTCTGCCTAAAGCTTTTATATAGTGTGAAATAAAAGGTTAAACAGAAAGGTTAAACCACCTCATTGTGAATCTTTACCTATTAAATGTAGACACTCTGAATTCTGCCAGTTCCACTTCAATTTATAAGTAATCTTCACTCCTAGAAATCATTTAACTGCAAGACCTACCTCTTAAACTACTTGAAGATGATCCAATCTAAGCATTAACCAATTACCTTTATTACATAATACCTACATGGCTCTTATTTTTGTGCATACTTCTGTGTAAGCAGTTGTATACTATGTGTTAGGTGCTTTGAAATCTTTCAGAATTTAGTATGCTAGAATATCACACTTTTCAAAATACAGAATTTAAAAAATTTTTGTAGCTGCAAAAAGAAGATACCAAAGATAATTTCTGACACAATAATATATCATTCTTTGATACTTAAAATAGAAAAATATAAGATGTAGATCTCTGTAGTATTAAGTATTTATATAGTATCTAGAAGTTGGCATTTTAATGGTTAAATGATTATCTGAAATTTAAGATAAGATTGATTTCTCAACTGTACAAATACTTAATCACAGACAAACCATGAACATGTGGTCCTAGTAAGGTAGCCAAAAAGATAAATTCACGTGATGCTAAAGCATACACAACAGCTAAATAGTGTGAGTGGGTTACAGGAAGAGCACAATGTCCATCCCTGCTAGGAGTCATAGATCAGCTAGTTCTACTAGCAGATTAGAAGCTTCAGTCATGTACAGGAAGGTATGGAGACTTGTAATTTTTAAACTGTCTACATACTTAAAATAAAGTACAGAAGACTATACAGTTCTAGAGCATCTAAAAATTGTTGCCAGTAGAATTTAAATTTGTTTTTCATCTCTTGCTAAATATCAGTCCAAGCTTCCAGTATGCAGTCATCAGACATTCAATTCATGCTTTACACTCATCTGATTTAGATTACCAAAAAAGAAAGATTTGATTCAGTATACTTCTGTGAACTTGACTACTTACAGTTTACTCAAGTTTTGTGATCAGTTTTCTAATTAACAGGGGAATGTTGAAGATCTGAATAATATGTTAAGTCCAGGTACCAACCAAATCTTGTATGTTAGTTAGACTATATTCTCTACTCTCATATATCTCCTCTTGCCAAGTGCCCATTTGTTTCCTTCTGTTTAGGTTTTCTCTGTGTTGCTCTAGTGTTACTGCCAGAATCCTGCTTTGGACTGAAGCATACTGAGTTCTGGGGCACTGCAAGATCTCTAGTCAGATATGAGGGGCACAAGAAGGAGGAGAGAAGTTTTTTTTGGAGTATTTTACTGTAAAACGGTGTGTGTGACAGCAGATTTTTCAGCAGGTTGCCATTTTAGCAAGATACCACCAAAAATCAGACCAATCCAAAATATGAAAGTACTGAAGCATGCTAATAAAATGCTTACACAGACACATGAGTATATTAAAAAAATCTGTATTTTTCTAACCTTATTTTCAAAAATTATTTTGGCTGCAGCTTTCAGCTTCAGCAAACACAGGAAAAAATAACAGCCTAAATGGTTATCAGACTTGATTAGTAGGCGAATATTGGATTCTTATAACAAAGTGAAGGACAATCCAAAATAATTATTCTTCTGTAATCTACGTTTTTAAAGTACTTTTATTACAGAGTCAATTGGAAGATGAAAAAATTAATATTTTTAAGTCAGAGCATTATAGAGATAGAACATTAAAAACAGGTACATATTAAAGATGGGAGTTGATTACTAATGTGAAGATTTTTTCTTGTAGACATTACCAACTTTTCTTTATTAGCGCTGACAAGAAATTTCAGAACTAGTTTCTTTTTCAGTAAGTTGAGTTGTATTGAAAGCTGAATTTACCGCAAGTGAAATGAAAGTGTCATTTTGTTATGGGAGGACTCATGCGAAGTTTATAGGGAAAGGAAAAATTCTACATGTCATCAGGCTTGAAATAAAGTTGCAAGAGCTGACCATATGAGAACGTCTTACTGATTCATTTCTCAATCTTGTAAGTGACCTTGGCTTTCTGTAAATTAACCGAGATATAGAAAGTAAACTCTTCTGTTTGCTTTTTTGTTCCGTAGATCACATATGGGACTTTAAATACCTTCTGGTCCAACATAGTTCTGTCTCGGGTGACTTTGAACTGCACACAACTCCGTGGTCATCCTGTGAGTGCTTATTTGATGATGATAAAAGGGCAATTGAATTTAAAGAAAAGTTTCAGAAAAGCAAAACTTCCCTCGTGCAGATGACAAAGCTCTCAACGCATTTGGAGGAAAAATGCTCAGGTAAAGTTGTTATCCATAGCTCTGTAGTGTCTGTTGTGCAGTGCATAACTAAGCAAAATAGATTCTCTGATCAAGTAAAATGCTTTTTTTAAGCTAGCACAGTCCTTGGAGTCTGAATTTATTCTGGAGGCTGCTGCTCAGTACCCAGCCAAGCTGTGAATGCAGCCTTCATTCAGTGAGCCCAGAGGTGAGGTAGGTGTGGTATGTGGTACTGTAGAAAGATAGCTTTGGAACACAGGGAGAAATACTGCCTGATGTTGTCCACACCGACCAGTCTAGCAGGCATGTGATTAATCACTGAAAGTTTGCTGATCAGAATTTCTCCAGAACTGGAATTATCTAAAGCAAGATTAAAATAGCTACTGCTATTGAAAACTAGTTACGGAAGAACAAAGAATACATTTTACACAAACAGTCACTCCCTCCCAGATAAACCTAGAAGATTTTGAAGGCTGGTGCTAAACATGGATGCAATAAATACAGTTGGTATTGCAGCACTTGGCTCTAATTTATGTATAAATAGTGGAAAGCTATGTTGTTAAAGGTACGCTTTTCAATGTCTCTGAATTAGCGTGGAAGAAAAGCAAGTGGAAATTTGCATAATTCTAATCTCTTGATCTTATTCAGGCTCTTCTGTGTTGGCATCTACCACATTAGTACCTAAAAATGTAGTAGATATATAAATTTCAAAATAATATTTAACCACAGTGATTTTTCACTGTATAAATAATCTCTAAAAATATGAGCAAGTGCTACCAAAGGAAAAAAATTTGTAAATTTTTATTGATAATTATTTTTGAATCAGCTGTAACCCTTGCTTTTGCTTTCAGTTATAAATAAAACTGAATGCAGATTTGATTGTTGTTTTTATAGGAGTGGTTCACATAAAAGCCAGAATCTTAGAACTGAAGTTTACCATTTCAGCTGGGCAGTACAAGCAACTCGTCTTCCGTGGTGACACTTCAGTGGAGTGTGTTTTGGCTTCCCTGCCTATGATTACGTATTTAGGTTGTGCTAAATGTGGTTTGGAACTACAGGCAGATGAGAACATGATCTACAAGCAATGTGTTAGATGCTTGCCGTACAACAAAGTAAAAACACTCTACAGGTAAACAAAACAAAATAATGTGTACTATTAGGGAAGTAAACAACTTTCTTGACTTTAAGTTCCCCCATACATTGAATTTTTCATTTGAGGTGTGGTTAGCAATTTCTGTTTTTTCTAATGTATTTTCAAGGAGCTGTTCTTGAATTGCTGTATTATATTGCAGTTATTATAGGTGATATTCTTTGTTTAAATCCAACTTTCTAATTTCTTTGAATACTGTGTCATACTGTAACAAGGTTTACTCAGTACTGTGTCAGGAAGCTAAGATGGAGTAGAAGCTTGAGGACCACAGGAAAACCCCTTGAGCGTCTTGTTTCAGCCTAAGTTTGAAATCCTGTGAATGTACAACCGTATTTTTAAACTGATTAATCATTTCTAGCCTTGCAGAAATAGTATTAACAAATGTTTTCAATAAATATTCACATAGAGAGCAGAGATACTAAGTTATCAGCAGATGGCACTGTGAGACAAGATGTATATGCACATTTACTTTGAATTAACCAAACAGATGCAGTTGATATAGGAACAGTATTATTAACTAATTGTTCAATTCCTAAATTTATCTTGGGCTTTTGAAATGTAAGTATCATAGTAACTTGAAGAGGTGTAGGTAGACAAGGTTGAGACAATCATAGATGTAATAGAATTCTAGAAGATGTAAAATTTCTGAAATTATTCATGAACTAGTTTAATGAATCATTGCATACTTGATAGTTTCTCACTTGGCTTTGATTTAAATACTAGAATCCTATTTGTCTTATCAAGGTAATGTCTTAGTCTTTCCACTATGCAAAATAGTCTTGCATCTTTATATGCTATTTATTTTCCTATGAGGGAGGATTAAGTGCACTCTTTCATAAGATTATGACCTCTCATGTGGTCCTAAAGGACTTCAATTTACTATCTCACAAAATATGATAGCAAAATGATACATTTCCACTGTTTGTGTTCTCAGCATGAGAACACATCTTGAGGTGTAACTTAAATGGACAACTTCAAAGAAAACTATCATTTTTGCACTGAAATTTTGCTCTGATTAGTTTAAGAATGCATTTGCTTGGTAGCATTCCCAAATTTTGTATTGTAGGGTAACTTAGTACACTTACATCTTAATCTGTTAGGACAGATTTTTCTCCTGTTAACTTGTTAACTAAATATACTGTCCCAGCACTACTGTGCTACTCACAGCTTATGTCAATGGTTAATGTTAGTCTTGTTTATAAAATTGTATGCACCACTAGTAGAAAATTACTTTTTTCTGTGGTTTGCCAACTGATGTCCCCTTGTCTCAGACTGGTTTTAGTCCCTCAATATAAGGAGGTAGTAAGTTCAGTATGCTCTATTTCTAGTAATACAATAGCTGCCAGCATCTTATTGGGAGTAAAATCTGCATATTGTTTTCTACTTAGTATGAGTAAATGTGATAATACTAAACACTGCAGGCTTCTTAAGACATAGGATTAATCTGTGATTCGATTTGCTGCTTTGATTCAGGGAATGTAGTAACTTACTAACATAACAGAATTTTTTTACTTTAAGATTGTTAATTTTTAAGATCTGAAATAGACATGATATGAAAATAGATATTATGACAGGATCTTGGTATTTTAGAGACTTACATAGCCTTAAAATTTCAGGGTTCAAGACTGTAGGTCAGTGAAGTCATCCCCTATCATCTTTTTCCTTTGAAATGTAGGTGCTCAGTTTTGTTGACTTGCTGTGATTGTAATGAAGCTCATCTTTTGCTTCAGATGCTGAAGACACAAGCTTAAGATAAATGCATCTGTATATGATTAAATAGCTGTCTTTTTCTGTTAAATACCATAATAACACTTTAACAGTAGCAGTAATAACGAGGCAGAAAGTCCTAGAAACTTATACTGAAGTGCAGTCATATAATGTATATAAATATTTCCATATTCTTTGAGCTAGGACAATATGAATATCAAGCTAGAAATCATAAAAACTAAGCCAAGTAAAAAATCTCGTATTTCAGAGCTCACCTCCTAGATTTCAGATATCACAGATAAGTCCTTGTTTCTATCTGTTTTTTGCCCAAACTTTGTTTCCTAGTGTCTTTTCCCTGGAATTTGGTATGATGGTAGCATTCCCTTCAGATAATTCATTTTTCAGCCTATGCCAATGAGTGTTTGTCACTTAAAAAGATGAATGCTTTAACAGTGCAGTAATGAGATAGGAGATTCCTAGATACTTGTAGTCAACGAGTATTGATTCAAAACCTTCTGTACTAGTGGAAAAGCCCATTTCACTGGCATCCTTCACCAGCTTTGTATACAGTTACTAGAGACTATTTACTAAGTAGCCTCTAAGGAATATTTTAGTAGAACTACATATGCCTTTAGTGAAATTTAGTTATATCCTTAAATATGTTTCTAACTGTTTTACAATTGTTTAAATTCACCATATTAGTGAATTTATCAGTGGTATCTAAGGAATAAAGTTAACCACAATTGCTTTTTCTGTGGTGCTAGTGAAAGAAAAATTAAGTGTTAGGCTCTTTTGAAGGCTGCATTGAATTTTTTCTCATCATGACACTTCACTCTTGTTGAAGTAAATAAAACTATCTGAAAGAAGACTTAGATGACCTTGAGAACAGAGCATGAACTCAGAAGCAGGTAGTTAACATATAACCAGGAATGAAGAAAAATTAATCTTTCCTAATGCATCAGTTCATTTGCAAGTTAGATCTGTAGACCACATTTGCCCATGGTTTTGAAAGTTTTAATTTGTGCAACATTTTAGTACATTTCTTGGCAAACGTATTTAATTATGCTCTTTGCAAAATGTTAACTTAGTATTTCTGGTAGTCATAATAATTTTCGTGTCCTTCAGTGTAAGTTGTCTAAACCAAAATACATTTCTTCAAGCTAAGATAGCAATTGCCCACAATTATTTGGGAAGCTGAGTGTAAAGTGTGCTGTTAAGCTTTCTCTCATGAAGTTGGGCAGCAGTCCTTAACAACTACAAATAGTGTGGGCTTTGGTTTCTGTCTAAATTAACAGATTGTAAGTAATCTCACAGATAATCAGATGTGGAGTTCTCTTCTCTCTTTTGATAACTTCAGTCAAGATTGTGAAATTTAGCAGTAGCTTTTAGATTAACAGCTGCAAGTCAAATTTGCATACTGGGAGAGTGGCATGTTTGCAGTCATTTGCCTTTGCCCCTCAGGCACTCAAATTAGTACTGTTAGGTATATTCTGCATCATGCTAACTAAATTTATTCCTAACACTCTCCAGTAGTCAATATACTGTAGCACTGGCTGACTGTCCTGTTTGACAGTGCAGACTCTTGAAGTGACTGCTGCTCTTTTCATTTCTGCCCTCTCTGCAGTAAGCACATTTTATGCTGTTGGGAGCGCCTCCCACTGAAAAGTTCTGCATGGAAGGTGATTGTGCCTTATGTAACATGTACTGTTTTGGTACTATTCCAATATTGCTATAATCAGGATTTACATTATTGTGATATGTCCTGGTGTTTACTATTTTAGTTTTTTCTGTGGGATGGTCAGGATGCAAACATTGCACCCTGCTTTGATCAGCAAGGTGCGGATTTTTTAAAAAGTGTGAGGATTGTCATGGTGCCAATGTTACAAGTCAAATTGTAAATAGTCTCAGGGCAGTTGAAGAGTAATATGTCAGGTAGAAGCTGCATCAGCTGTATAAACAATTAGGCATAGTGAAATCAATTGGAAACTTGAACTCAAGCAGAAACTACCTGTTGAACATCACTATAGAGGACTGCTAAGGTATCATCTCACAGAAGCACGGCAAAAAAAAAAAACAAAAACAAGGACTTACTTGTGGGAGCAATAAAAGGTATGGCATCAATAATGACAGGTTGGAAAGACAAACGCTTGAAATACAGGGAATACCTGTACTAAAAATGGATCACTTAATGGTTGCTTGTCATCTAGTATCACTTTTGAATCGTGAAACAGCAAAATTTGGAAAGACCAGTGCTTGTGGGACCAGGTTCGTTTCAGACCTAATAGGAATACTATTGACCATATCCTATGTAGAAAATAGTTTCCAGGAAGAGGAGGGATTTTTACTTGTTTAGTGGCATGTGAAGCCATTTGATATTTGTCATAGTACAAGAGATGCTATCTTGGTATTATGTAGTGGCTATGGAGTAGTATATTAAGAAGACAATAGTAGGTGACATTGCTACAGATGATACAATTCCAAGTGATACACCCAAGATTGTCTCCCTGCTTTGCATTTCAGATTTTTATGTACCCTTCGTATATTTGTGGGTACATATACTTAACACATTAACATCTATACTTTAAATATACAAAGTTCAAAGCCATAAGTGACATAACACTGATTTTATAACAGTGCAGTTCTCATTGTCTTCCAGAAGACCACTGCTGAAGCATCATTTTTTGCACATGTCTGGAAGTAAGGCTTGATAGCTTTAGAAGTTATTTTAACATTGAGTAGTAAATTCGGTGTATATATCTCAAACTCATTCCAAATCTACAGATTTGATAGAGATGACTGCATAGAGATTTTCTGTTTTCTAGTTTTTGATGTTATTTTGGAGGGTAATATTACATTGTATTACTTTCATACAGAAATTTTCTTTGATCAAAAAACCAGCAGCTAACTTTCAAGAATCTTTTGTTTCCTGATCTAGACCTGCTTTGATGACAGTAGAAGATGGAGGATACGAGATTTGTGTTCATGTGGTTTCTGAGTTGATGGAAAAAATCTTCCTCAATATTCCTGCAGACTGTCTGAACAGATTAATAGGTACTGTTTCATGAATTACTTGTGAAAGAAACAGTCAGTGAAGTTCACAATCGAAGTAAAACTTTTAATGATTGACAACTTAGAATTGGGATGAGATTGTTCTGGATACAGGATGATTGCTCATATTGTACGAGACATACAAAAAACACCCAACAACCTCAAAGAGAACACTTCAGTTGCTATCTGACAAACTCAGAAGTTCAGAGTTGAGGCAGCAAGAACAAGAGGTGAGATGCTATGAACACTTACTCAGTATAACAAAGTATTCAGTAACTAAACGGATTCCTTATATGCAAAATAGAATCTCTTGGCAGTTTTTAGAAATAGCTGACATGCTTTCATGATGTAAATAACTGAGCAGTGTTTTAGACAGGCTTCCCTTGATACATCCTGTTTGACTGTTTGAGAGGTGTGTTACATGGCTCACAGGGGTTACAGTTTAGTGAGAAAGTCTTAGCACATTGTTTTTAAAAGATACTAAAAATAAAAGTTAATTTTGTATTCAGATGTTTAGCTACACTTCCAATAATTCAGTGCAGGTTTTATGGAGGTAGAACTTAAATGCTAGGTGAAATTATGAAAACAAAGAGTAAATTGGATTGTTCTCTCTTGCAGTGCCCTCTTCGGATATAACCTACAGCACAATAGTGGCAGATCTGTGTCACTTGCTGCTAGCAGATACAGAAGCATCCTATTTGTTGGAAATTCGGAGCCATTTTGTCTTAGATGAAAACAGCTATCCTTTGCAAAAGGATTTCCATCTGCTAAATTTTCATCCTGATCTTTGAAGCATTGACCTCTGCGATAACCGAGTGACAGAGACCATAGGAACCCACAGATGGCAAACAGAATTACAATGAATTAGCTCAAGGAAGCAAATCTTTTTAAAAATACAAGAAAGTATTTTGGTTTTAACTTACATAAAAAAACCTCAAAAGGACTAGTATGGAATACTGCTAATAGTATATACTCCTTCTGTAATACTGATAAATTGTCATAGAGTATATTTTTTATACATATGTTTTTAACTTGGGTATCTGTCTTCTTTTTTGACCCAGAAAATCCCCTAGGATTAAGAGACTGAATTTTTCCATATATATGGCTCAGTAGAGG
>Ga0181612_160137_pt1 | contig 10627 bp, 8 predicted proteins | sample HoacroProtozoa21_FD_119630 | JGI IMG/M metagenome (GOLD analysis project Ga0181612, IMG submission 119630) | Hoatzin crop microbial communities from Cojedes, Venezuel. Combined Assembly of Gp0051906, Gp0051904, Gp0051908
CAGCCTGCTGTAGGTGACCCTGCTTATGCGGGGGGGTTGGACTAGATGACCCACAGAGGTCCCTTCCAACCCCTACTATTCTGTGATTCTGTGATTCTGTGATTCTGTTTCTTCTAAAAATGCTGGAAGACTTCAGCTTCCTGCAAATTAGCTACCAAAGCCAGGAGTGACAGGAAGATGGGGATGGCAGATTGGGCCACCATTAAAAAGTTAGCAGATACAAAAGCCCTTTTCATCTCTAGACCAGAAGGAAGTTTACAACAGATTCTCTTCCTCCACTACAGATGGAAAGAAAGCAAGTAAAACCTGGCAGTGCATTGAGGAAGGCCAAGCAAGGCTCTGTAAGAAGAGGATCTGCTCCTCCTGCTCCCTGCATGCACTGCCCAGAGCCTCGCCAGACCTAAGGAAGGAGCAGGAGGCGGCCAACAAACCAGGCAGCCATGGACTTGAAAACTCTTGCCGAGGGAGCTGGAAGAAATAGAAGTGGATATATAGAGAATAGGTTAAACGGTGGCCTTCCATCCCATCGCCCAGCACAACAAAAAGAGCTGTGGCGAGCCAGCAAGGCTGTGTAAAAGAGCAGGCGAGGTCTGGTGTGCCTGGGCTCATCCTGCTTGGGAACGAGTGTGGCTGAGTGGAAGAGAAAAACAAGGTACTGAGGCGCTTATGAGTCTCTCCAGGTTCACACGTAGCAACAGTGCAAGTTTCTATAGCAACACCAGGATTATTTTTAGCATTAGTCATGTTTTAACAGTAGCAGCCCAACATGGAGCTGGGGTGGGGGGCTGCATTTCACCCCCTCCACAGCTTCTTCCTTTCCTCCCGGTGATGCAGAAGCACACCCTGACAGCTGTTTAAGTGCATATACACAAAGCAACCATGCCTACAAATGAAGTCAAAAGGGGAGGGTGTCAGGCAGAAAAGCCCTTTTTCTTCCCCACGAGGCTCCTTTATTGATATCCCTTCAGTGGGGGCACAAAGCCCCAGTGAGCTGCAGTCCCCACTGACAGTGGGGCCTGACACTCAGCCCACAGAGGACATCTCCAGGGTGTTCCTGCAGCTCCTTTCTGTCTTGATGCATTCTGTAAACACACAGGAGAGAAGAGAGGAACCATGTGTCTGTTTTGCTGCAGTGTGCCATGGCAGCAGCACGGGGCTGCGTGGTGGCTGTTATAGATGGGCTGTGTCCAGCGGGGTGCTGCTCCATCACATGGGCTGCAGGCATTTGTGGCAGGAGGGGCTGAAGGCAGCTCCTAGGCGCAGGAGGGTGCAGAGTGAAAGAAACAATGCAGAGCATCTTCCCCAGCACCAGGGCCATGGGGGAAAACTGCCCACACCACTGAAGTGCCCAGGTGTGCTGCTTGGGAGGGGAGGAACGATGGGATCAAATACAAGCTGCAGCTAATATATTTGATACTGCAAATATACAGAAGGCCAAACAAATACAGCTTTTCAGCTCTATAAATGAGCGAACATCTTCCACAATGTCAATCCCTATAGCTGTCACCAGGTGACCAATTCCTTAGGAAAGTTTGGGAGTTCTCTTTCTTGCTTTATAAAACCCAGCGCAGCACAAACGACAGCCTTGCTTAACTGTTACAGGAGCCAATGACAGACAGAGCAGAACCATGACAGTCTTGGCCAAGCAAAAGCTGGAATACAAATTATAACATCTCCTAAGTATCTGTTATCCACCCACACACCCACAGACAGTTCCTATTGCCACTCAGAACAACCCAAACCATTAGCAATAAAAATGCATGCAGTGATAATTAACAATTTCCCGTACATGTAGTTTCTTTCATGCAAAGAAAAGCCATTGGTGCGTCACTATTCATATTGCCACTGCATTGCAAGCAGCTTTTCATTGGTTTTACCCCCCTGCTAGCCATACTTGCACACCCACAGGAATCAAGGCAAATGGCTCAAGTGTTCAGCTATGGGAATGGAGTAGGAGTAGTGCTGCCGGGGTATGACCAGTAAAAGTCCTCAAGCCTTAGTTTCCTGACCTGAAGAATCTTCCCACAAGCAGGGTAGCAATAAGAAGGCTGTGAGAAAAGGCAAGTGGGTTGTCCAGATGATTTCATCCCTGTCAGAGACCACAAGAATTAGCCCACATGCCAATTCCCACCATGCTGCTTAGACTCTGCTAACACTAGCAGGAGTGGTGGGTGTCTGTGCATGCCCCAAAAACACCCTGATCCCTTCAAGACACCTGCATGTCCTGGGGCCTCCAGGCAGGACCTGTCTCGGGCAGCCGAAAGCGCGGGGCTACAAGGGACTGGCTGACATCTGCAGCACTGCCCTTCTTCGAGCTGTGCTGTGTTTGCTGGACATCTGCCCACGGTCAAGTCAGAAAAGTGGAATGGAATATTTCCCTTTCTATGGGTCTTGACATACCTTAATTTATCACAGAAGTATTTTATTACACTGCCACTTCCAAGAGGAGGCGAGTCTGGACTGTCCTTCGGGCTGGGAGCAGATAGGATGGTTCCCAGGCTGCCTCTTAGCAGTGTAGTAACGTCCTTTATAGAAACAGCTGCTAAAGTGACAGTGGTGCATCAGGCTTCCTATCCTCCTTGCTGCCTGCCCACCTCCTTGTACTGCCAGCCAGTGGCCCATGGACCCCCACCCATCCACAGAGTTAAAAAAGAGAAAATCACCTACTATACAGCAGCCTACAGGATCTACTAAAGGGAATACCTCCACTAGCAATGTTCAAGAATACGGAAACTAAACCAGGTTTTAAACCCCCATCACATGAGCCAGATTCTGATCACATCCATGGAAAGCAACCTCTATTTGTTCTCATCCCTAGAAGACTCACTTCTGCTCACTCCTGAGTCCGTACCAAATGAGGCTCACCATGGAGCTCTGCTCGGAAGAGCAGGGAACTGCTCCTGGAAATGGCCACATCAGCCAGCTGGGGCAGGCAGCAAGTTTTCCACCTTTATTTTCCCCGCTCAATACAATGTTTGCCATACCACGTACATCACTACATTCAAAAGGCCACCTTGCTAGCTAGCAAGATGGGACCACCACTTGTTGTCCCCAACACCACTAAACAACCTGATTGTCCCTGGCATCTTATCCAGAGGAGTAAAATGCCCAGAAGGACTGGAGAAGTTGGTCCTTTTTGCCCACTGACTTATGCAATCTGTGGATCCCCTGCATATTCTGGAACGGGCGGCAAGTACAAATGCCCTTGGGAAAAGGCCAAGTTTGTGTTGTGAGTTAATTGCCTGTATCCACGGCATCCAAAAAATGACAGAATCTCCTTAGAGACAAGCCTGCTGCCTTGTGAATTTATGGATGCTGTTTTACCACTTCAGGAAGTACTTGGTGTCCCCAAAATAAAGGGGAGGTTCATTGAAACAATTTGCTCTTCAGCCTTCGTCCATCTGCTAAAGCACACTGATCTTTCCCCAAGAATGCTTCAGCACAAGCCAACAGGAGCAGAGAAGATAGGAAAAGCTTGGATAATTGGGCTGTTACTGCCATAAGGGAAGTGTATGAGCTGGGAGAGAAAGAAAAAAAACAAGGCCTTGTGGCTGCCTGCCAGGAGGGCTGTCATACCCGCAGGTGAGCTAATATCAGACTCTGGGAATGGAGTCAGAATAGGCGGTTTGGTCTGCTCCTACACTGGCTTCCGCGCGGCTCTCTACACCGGCTCGCAGTACTCAGCCCCGCACATCACTTCGTGTTGGGAGCGTGTTATCCGGGAGCTATTTTCAGCCTGTGACAATGAAAAGCAGAAAGACCTGCGATGCCCCAGCTGAGTGGCAGCCAGCAGAGCTGCTGTCGTCACCGTTTGAAATGCTCAGCACCTGCCACCTCTGGATTTCACATCCCTCCCCCAGGCTCCCTACCGGGATGATAATATCTGCTTTTCTGACTGTATTTCAACATCCACCTGACATCGAGTTATGTAAAACCCCATGATAAAGAAAACTTCAGCAGGACTCAGAGAATTTAAGGATGCGCCTGCCCTGGAAGACAGGGATCACTACCTTTGAGCCCCTGCCTTTGGGTGTCATTCCATTTGAAAAGTATTTAATTTTCAGGCTTGAACAAAGATTTGAGCTTTAAAGGCAAACTCTAGTGGCCGATGCTTAACAGGAATTAGTCTGGACTGAGGTCAAAGAGATAGCTCTCACTTTCAGCCTGGCAGCTGAGACAGAGGTATGTTGTTGAGCTGCCTGGGACTTCCAGGTAAGAAGAAATCCCCTGGCCGGGGAGTGTTATAAAGCACTACCACATAATCTGATGAAAAGCAATAGTTTGTTTTAGCAGCCAGTGTGTTCAGGTCCTGTAGTAACTGTCCCAACACTCAGCTCTTGTGACTGGAGTGTTGCAGAGACAGAGTTTCCCTGGTGCCGACTCTGGACAAAGATCAAGTGTTGGATTTCTGGGACTGGCTCTGGGCTATAGAAATGGCAAGAGAGAGACTTCTCATGGCCAAAGCTGTCCAGAGGGAAATGCAGGAGAGGAGTACCAAACCCACTCGATGGGGCTGGGGCCAACAGGCTGAGACCAACTTTCAGTCTCAAAGACATCATTTTGGAGGGTTTGGAAGATCCTTGGAAGGTTACAGCAGAGCTGGTTACTCAGGAAAAAGAAAATGAATCAGCACAAGTTTACAGCATGATTATTCCTATAAGACATGTGTTTTTTTGGAAAAAAGGACACTATACACGCTGGCCTCAGCTGCTACTTGTGGAAAGGACCTGAAAGTACCATAGTGACTGGCATTTAGTTTGCTCAGCAAGTATGTTAACCAAGGAATTAATTTTTATTGTTCTTTATTCATTCCTCAATTATTTTACACACACTTAGCGTAAGGAGTTTTCTCATGAGCCTGAAAGAATAAAATCTATTTTCTAAAATGAAAATATACCTCTTGCTCAAACCAGGACAACTAAGGAGGGAGATCTCATGGCCTGCAAGGTGTCTGACTGCAATCCAGCCGCTACCTCACAGACACCCAAATTCAGCATGAGCTCCCCAGTCTCCTGTCCTGCCCTAGAGAACACAGGGCGAAAAAAGGCGAGAAACAGCCTGCATCTCCAGAGAGCTCTGCTCTCCCGTGCTGCATTTCCATGGGGATGCCATGCCAGGCTGATGAAGCACAGCGTGTCTGGCCTGCCCTCAGTTACAGTATGTTTCACTCCTCCCCAAGGAAACACAGAATTTTTCTAATTAAGCATTAAAGTGATTCAGTTATGAGGAATGCTCTCTTGTTGAGCTAAAATCCATCCCAGACAAGAGTACAGCAAGGCTTTGCACAGTTCTGGAGAGGTTTTGCTGATTGGTGTGTCAAGAAACATTGCAACTCAGAAATGTGATTTTTTTTCCCTTATGAAAAGCACTGAATTGTGCTCTCCACAAGTGCAAAAGACAGTGCAAAAGAGAAAATGATACATACAAAAAATGAGAGACACAGACAGGCTTTGTGAGCTGCAGAAGAGGGGCCGAGCAAAAGCATACACCCAAGTATTTCAGGCTGCTGGGGCTGTTAGCAGGGGTGCTGCCCACCACTCTGGTGTGGACAGGAGGAGGCTGAGTTTGGGGCAACTAAACAGCATTGCTTTTGCAAACACAGTCCTCAACCGATCTCAAAACCTGTGAGGAAACCTGCTAATTGGCACATCAAACCACTATGACTGACAGCTGTCAAGCTAACACAGCCCAGTGTCACCTCTGCAAGGCAGCTGAAGTGAAAAACATTCCGCATCCCATGAAAGGCACATGATTATTTTTGTCTTGAAAACAAACAGTCCCCCTTCCTGCGGGGCTGCTGTCTCCAACATGTACCAGCTCTACGGTGGCTGCAGCCCTGCCTGGCCCCGGCGCTTGGTCCAGCCCCAGGAGGGGCTGCTGGTCCCAGAGGGTTGCTCCAGAGCCCCCAGCCCTCCTGCCCCAGCGTGCGGGGACTGTTCGCCCAGGTCCCTGACAGCACTCAGGAGCCACCACAGAACGACACAGGCTGGCTTCAGATTACATGTTCCTGCAGGACAGAGCTGCAAGGGCAAGGAAAGCCTCCAAAGAAAGGACAGAAACCAAGGTGACGCAGAGAAAGAAAGGCTGTGAAAGCACTTTGTCTCCTCAGATGAACCACAAGCGACTGTGTATCTTGGGTTTAGGGGTGACAGCCCTTTAGCCTCTTCCCAAGCGGGACTCAGCCCAAGTCCCCTCCTCTTCAGCCTCACCAAAGGTGCGGGAGGAGCAGGGAGAAGGCACACAGTGCTGCCTTACAGGCTTTCTCCTCAGGAATGCCCTGTGAGATCAGGGTGGGAGCCAAGGCTGCACTGACAATCCAGAGAAGGCACTTTAATTTGTAATGTCCAATATGACCTAGACTTTGGGAGGAAAAAAAAAAAATAAAAAAAATTGCAGACACTGTCCAGACAAACGTAGCCAGCTTCCAGGCCCCCCTTCCCTCCCATCTACTCCATTTGCCTTCACATACTCCGGCTGGCCTGTCCAACATCCCCTCCTTGTCTGCTGCTCTGTGCTAACGATGTCCCTATTTGTTTAAGTGTTCAGGGAGCTCCTTCCAAGCCAGCACACCACACACTCGCAGCGATGGCTGCAGAGTAGTCAACCAGTAGCATAACTGCAGCTCATTGAGCCATCTCTGAGCTAGCTTTATACTGACTGGACGGAGTATTGATAAGAGTGGAGCTGTGGCTGGTTGGAGCTCAGTCCAAAATCTGGCCAAGAAACTGAATAAATATTCATGCAGGCAGCATGCCACGAGCTGCCTGCTGCTGCTATATTGCTAGCAGCACAGCTACTCACTGCAACGTGGACAAAAGTCTACAACATGAGTCTTTGGCCCCATGTCAGATCCAGGCTCTGCAGAACACAAAAATGCATTTAACTGATTGAGCCACAGTGTTTTGAGAGCATCTTCCTGAAGGGGCTGAAGGCTGGGTGAGAGCTGAGGGACACAAACGAACTTCTGTTTGAGGTGAGCTCTGAGATGAGGCAGGTCGTCACTGAGAACCAGAGTTGGACACAAAGCCACTTCCATCCGAGCAGCCACCTGAAGGGCTGGGTGTCATCTCCTCTCTGCCGAGTGGTGATGAACACTGCAGCAGCAAGAAGTTGCATTCAACGGGAGAGCTTTGTGAACCCTTTGTTGCTGTCAGCATCCAGTGATCAACAAATATACATGGACTTACTTTAGCGTGCCAGTCAGCAAATTGTACTTGAAACAGCTTGGCCTTCTCAGCAGACATGGCTGGATACAACAAGCTCAAACCAAGAGCCAGGACCAGAACAAACACCCTTCCCAAACTCTTCCTCCACAGTTCCAGTGAAGCTCAATTTAAAAAAAAAAAAAAAGTTATTTTTCACTTTTCCAAACTATTTTGGGGAAATGGGTTTCTGTCCTGGTGGTGGGCTGACGCAGAGTGTCCTACACTCCCACAGCCTCAGGGCACCAGCTCTGATGGTAGCAGAGCACAGAGGGCTGTGAAACAAGTGTACAGCAGTAGGTGACCTTCCATGACCCAGGTAATTTGTGCCCTACTTAACTTAATCCCTGGAAATCCTGGACCATAACCTCAGGACCTGCCTGCAGCACAGTATGCTAAAATTAAACCAAACTTTTTCCAGTGAGGTTTTCAGACCTCATGCATGTATTTTTCCTCCTCAGAAGCTTTGCAATTTAACTGTTTCCAGTCCAGAATGGTGAGCTGTGGATGGACCTGGGCAAGCATACAAGAACTTTCTCTTTAGGAGCAGTGGTCTGTGGCAGCATCAATGTCACCTAGTTGAAGTCTAAGAGCTGAAGGCCTCAGTTTCACCACCTGCAGATGGAGATGATGATCCCCATCTTCACAAAGCAGCTTATGTACCCCAAACAAAAGCATGAGGAAATGTCTGAGGATTATTACTCTGAAGCATAATTACCATTGAAAAAGTTGATGGCAGAAGAGTCTCCGAGATTGTCACTTGGGAATAGGCAGAGATCACTGCTGATTCATCATCTCATCTACTTCTCTTTGTGCCCATATGCACCTCTTGGCTTGCTGCTCCCAGTTTGTGCCTTTGTGCCCCTGGGCCAGGACAGAGATTGTTCTTCCACCCAGCCAGAGAAAATCTGCTGACCAAGAAGCACCTGCTCTCTTCCTCCCACCAGGAAGCAGATGCCATGTTGTCAGGCAGGAAGATGTGTCCTCAAAAGGATGAGCCATATCAAACAAACAGTTAGACAAGGCACAATTTGGCCCAGGTTCAGCTGACCTAAATTCTGCCTAATTTCCCAGCCTAGTGTGGTCCGTGGGAAGATCCACATCTTTCAGCAGCATCTGCCAATAACAGACATCAGACAAAAGTGGAAATTAGGGCATTTGATCTGGGCCAGTGCTCTTCAGTCCTGAGATCCCATCCTTCGTTGTGGTCCTGTCCCTGCTGCTGGGATGGGAGGCCAGCAGCCCAGCCATTTGCCAGCCCAAGGATTCGGGCTGGCTATGATTTTGCTTCTAATAGTGGACTGACAGAAAGAAATGGAGAGGTGCAAGAGCAGCCTTTGTGGGGGATAGAAAGGAAAGGGAGCCCATCAGCCCCAGGAAAATGACACCAAAAACTTGGTGGAAGAGAAGATGAAAGACTGAAACCTCATTCACTCACATTTTGCTCATCGACAGCCTCCTGCTGTGGTGTTTAATCCAGGCTGTGGTCCCAGCTGCAAAGCTGCTCACATCCACAGCTGCGGCACCTGTGCACGTGAAAACATGCAGCAAAGGTGCAGCGGGGAGAGGTGATCAGTCAGCCAGCACGGCAAGTGCATCACTAATGCCGCCTGCACGCAGGCTTCGTGGCTGTGCTCTTCTCCTCTCCCTCTGCGCTCCAAAGCCAGGCCAGAGCTTGATGGAGACCTGGAACTTCAGCTGAAAATCAGGAGCCACAATTCACAGACTCCTATTTCCCCGTTCATTATTCATCCATTTCAAGCAGTGCACGCTACTTTTCCTGCCACTTTGCCACATTTCAATCGTTTGCAGTGAAGCTAATCAATCATTTACATGACTGACTATTTGGTTCAACCTACACACAGCTAAAAAAGAGAAGGGCTCTCCGTGAATGAGGACAGCGCGTTACTCGACTGAGGATGAGAAGAACAGGATCTCTTTGGCTCGTCTCCTGCCACTCACTGACAGCGATTTAGAAAGGGCTGTTTGACAGTAATTTCCTCTTTACATTCTTATGCCGCCTGACTGGAAAACTACCAGTGCGGAAACAAAACCGTTCAGAAAAAGACAATCAACCATTTGAATCAGGTGCCTCTCAATTCACCGCAAGAGTTTTTGAGTAATTTTTGAGTAAAAGCAGGGAAGACCACAGGCTCCACAGCATGCTTGCAAAACTGGGCATGCCTCCTGGGCACGCTCCCCCTTTTCACAGGGATGCTGCGACTTCCAAACATACTGCATGGCCACCATGTCCCTCCTGCTGGGGGGTACTGGCAGAACCAGCAAGCGCATTGATGGTTTGCACAGCTTGTTTTGGGGCATGTGCCACGTACTGGGCCAGCTGCTCAGAGCATTCTCAGCCCTGGGCTTGGTTACATGGTGGGGCTGATTTTTGGAGCCTGACACGTATTCCACAGACGCATCTCCTTGCTACAGATTCTTTCCGGTGCTTTGTTATTCTTGAGATCTCACCGCTTGAAATCTTTTACCCAGGCACTAAGCCACTCTGCTGCTGAGCTGCCAGATGATTTAGTTATACATGTCTTCTCCTTGGAATAGCCCCAAAATCTGCGTCAGTCATGATCACACCCAAATTCCACATCAGGCAGCTTTTCTCACCTGCCTGGAAATGTTATTATTTTAGCCTGCTGCCACAAAGAGACAGTGGTATCAATTTCAGATCAAGCTATTTAAAATACCCTGTCCTCCTTTTCAAATCTAACTAACTGCAGGCCACACACACACCCCTCAAGATGCCTGAACTGTTGGTGCAGACCACAGGCATAAAACCCACATCCTTTACATGTTGCACCTACAGAAATGAAGGACAGTGTGTAAAAACTTAGCCCTTGAGGTGCGATGTTTCAACAAGGAGAATAATTACAACAGGGGACAGAGGTGGCTAAGATGACCAGAAAGAACATAAAATCAAGGATCAGAGGGGAGGAGAGGAAGCCTCGCAAGAGGTGAGCTAGCTAACAGATGTGCAGCCACAGGAGTGCATGCACTGTCTGAATGCAGATAAGATGAAGCATGAACAGGTCTTCAGAAGCTGGTCTGTTCTGACACAGATGAGATGACGAGGTGAGCAAGAAATCCCTTCCTAGTATGCAAGGAATCATCTTCATCACAGTTCTGGCTGTGCCTGTATAGCCCAGTACATACGTACATTTACATACAGTTACTTGCATATACTAATGAGCACATGATCCTCACTGAAGGGAGAGAGTCCTTCAACACAACCATCAGGACATGAGAGCCTTTACTGCATCTTTTATGATATGCTTGGGGACGAAAATCCCTTCTCCTCTGCCTACGCCCCACAACAAGCAGCTTTATCAGACATGTCTCTATCTATAGCTGCAGAGGTTGTCAGATTAATCCTAGCCCTTTTCAAAAATCCACCCACTGTATTTTCCCCTTAG
>Ga0181612_168892_pt1 | contig 10627 bp, 9 predicted proteins | sample HoacroProtozoa21_FD_119630 | JGI IMG/M metagenome (GOLD analysis project Ga0181612, IMG submission 119630) | Hoatzin crop microbial communities from Cojedes, Venezuel. Combined Assembly of Gp0051906, Gp0051904, Gp0051908
GCAAGATTATGGTTGATATTCTCTCTCTGTCTCTTCTGACAGATGTTGTTCCTGCTGTCGCCCGTGGCCAAGTATTTAGCAGTATTTCTGATTGCAGGCTCAAGAAACATCTTGCAAAACGTCCACTGAGATATTTTAGAATTCTCTGGTGCTGGGGAGTACAGCAACAGAATTTCACAGATACAGACAGAAGATTCGGTTAATTCTAAGCTGAATCCATCATGAAAGCAAAAGTAAAAAAAGCAAATACATTCATGCGGAAGTGGAGATAGTGTGGGATGAGCAAGCTTTTATTTTTGATGCAATTTATCCTCTGTTCTTGCATTTCATAGGAAAAGGTTCCCCAGCCCCTAACTGAGGACCAAGTAGGACTTCAGATATTCTGGGAAGTTATTCATGAACTTAAATACCAATTCAGTTATGCTGTGTACAGACTCTGTATTGTATACCCATAGTAGTGCATACATGGGCTGTAGATGCCTACATCTTATTAAAGAATGGTAAATGTATCAATCATAAATACTGACATTTTTACTCGTGAACAGAAGTGGTGAAACAATCCATTATTAACTAAGCTACAGAGTAAAACCATATTTTGCTATCAACAGATTGCACTATTAATTAAGAGTATTTTGTGTGCAATTTGTACTTTTTCATGTCATTCTTCCAAACTGACTAATGGAAGAAGAAATGCCTGACCCTGCACGATATGCAAAGTATCTCATGAACTCTGGCACTTACTGCTTAAAAGGACTGCCATATGCTATACTAAGGAAATGTTAATGCACTTAGACATGCTTGATTACTCAGCATACAAGTGAGTATAAAACAAAAAGAAAAGTGCTTGTATTTGTGAATATTTAAAAAGTTTTCTACCTTAAAAAGTTGCCTGTTAAAAGTTTTTGATATTACAAACTGATGTTGAACAATCAGAGCCAAGAAAGCCCCAAATAGAAACCCAACAGAATACAAGACCCCCTATATAGAAAATATAGATGGTTCTTTTCTAAAAAGTTCAGGTTTTTTATATGTTTAGGTTAATGAACAAATACAAGAAAAATTGCTAAAGAATCCCAAAATGACACGTAGGCTCAATTGCTGTTGAGTAATGATAATTCTAAACCTACGTGTCATTCATCTTGCCTTCTGACACTTGAGATGCCTTTCCTTTTGGGGCATGAAAATTGAATGATTTCTTTTAACTTCCTTGTAAGAAATTGGAGAGGAGCCGCGGTAGTGTTGAGGGCTGGCACGCTTGAGAGGGCTGCGGAGCAGTTGTGGAGCAGCAATCAGTCTTGCATATTGCTGTATCTAAGTGGGTAATGGTGATTAATGTTCAGCGGGACGCTGTGTGTTATGGAAATGATGCCTCTTCCCTTCAATATGCATGCAGCTAGAGTCCCGCAAAAGCTGTAAGAAAATTGGGACGATGTGCTTTGGCACGGCCTTGTTAGCACCAGGATTTCTTACGTGCAGATTGTGTGTGCTGCTTACGTGTGTTTTTTTTTTTTATTTTTGGTTGTTTGGACCCTTGATGTGCTCTTCTTTTTGCTGGAAAGTGACTGAGACTGTGAAAAGTTTGGGTTTAGGTTGGTTTTTTTTGGGCTATGGAGTGGAGAGAACTGGAAGACTGCTGCTGGTGTATGGGTTAATTCCCAAGCAAAATGTAACTTGGTCTGTCTAACATGCGTTTATGCATACGTGTAGCTGGAGGGGTCAATTAAAACGGAATGTGGTTGCAAAATCAAGTTGTTAGCAGAAATCTTGTTAGTGAAATATGGTCACCTTTTCAGGTCATCTACCTTTTCAGAAATGATAAAATTTTAAATGAAAATTATTTTTCTCTTGCTGTCTCGACATTGTGGAAGAAAAAAAAGCCCAGCAGCTGCATGGCAAGGCCATCCTGTTGATCTGCAATAGCTTAGGTAGTAATGACAGTGTGATGGGACCTGCCGCTTCCAATAAATATTCAAAGCTGAAGGAGAACAAATCAGCCTGAGGAAGAGATAATCAGGCATTTGACTGTTCCAGAAAATTGTTCTATATTGTCAGTAAAATAAGTAACATGGTATTGCACTGCGTGGACTGCAGATTAGTTGTTTTAAAATCACTTAAGTAATACAATAGTCAAATAGTCAACTTTTTTTTGTTCCAAAGTTGTCTGAGGAGCTTTTGAGACTGTTTAGGCTGTTCTGGTAAAATTAGATATTTAACATTGAGAATATGAAAAAACTTAAAAATGAACCAATTACCTTTCTGCACCATCAAAAAAAAATGCATATTGATAAGTGACCACATTTATTGTAGTCTTTCTGTAGAACCTTTACTTAGAACTACCAGTGTTTGAGATCATCACCTTGACAGTTGCATGGCACACAATGGACTGAAAACTGGCTGTCTAATATTTTCAAAATGCAGCCACCAGTGGGGGTCTATCCCATGAAGAATGACGTAGGTAGCCTTGGCTAAGGGCAGCTTGTTAGCACTTGTGTTGCAGGACATGAAAAGTCCCCGATGTGACTTGACTAGCTGTCGTTGTGCCATGTGTTCTAACGGAGTGGCCTTGCTGTCTCATCACTCTGATCGCAATCAGATGTGTGCTTCTGCACAGCAAACACAGTTACCCACGTTTTGGAATAAAACATGTTGAGCACTCTTATTTCATCAGCTACACTAAGCCCAAAGGGACCTTTAGACCTTGTATTTTGACCTCCTGCTTGTTGCAGACCGTTCCCTGGCTGCGTCCCCTGACATGTATGACTGAGGCCTATCTTGTTTCAGAAGCTTATTTGTCCTCCGCATCCTTGGGAGGTGCCACAGTTCTTCCCCTGCTTTTACTCTTGTTTTATAGATGAATGCTAATATCTTCTTTCCTTCCTTTATGTGAATTTGTCTGACTTCAGCGTGAACTTTTGGCTGTTGTTGTTGTCTTGCACAGAGAGGCTGAAGAACCCTTTCCAGACCTGCTGTTACCTCTGCACAAGTCACATAGGTCTGCCTTTTGTTGGTGAATCCAGTCGGGGTGTCCAAGTCTCACAAACCAGCTCTGTCTCTCTTTTCTCTGGTCACAGTCTGTAGCGCTCTGCTGCATCCATTGGAATATGGAGACACAAGCTAAGCCCCTTGTTTCGGCATCGATCTCCGTGATTCCCTCTGCAGCCGCGGATTGCTCTTCCCTGTCTATGCACCTTGCGGTTGGTGCTCACGGGCTTGTTCTGTGGGGAGGCTCCGGCTGGGCTCCTCTGCTCCTGCTGCTGCCCAGAGAATACTTTTTTCTGGAACTGTCCTGTATATTGGACTTAATTCCCCATCCCCAGATGCATTAGCTTTTGTGAATAACTTGAGATTTCAGTCAACTGTTTAGAAAGATTTGAATGGCCAAAATTACTAAGCAGTCCGGATTTCTTGGTATGACTGCCTTGTCCTTCTCATTTTCGCTCCTCCATCCATCGCTTTCTCATCCAAAAATTTTCATCAGACCTTTATACCCGTAGAACTGCGAGACACCTGTGCCTGAAACACATTAAGATATAAAATAGGAGTTGAAACTGTGCTTTTAGTGTTTGTCAGAGCTGAAGGAGTGAGATGGTAGTTCAGTGATTAATTCGGCTGTATTTGTCATAGTGAATTCCTAGATGAAACCAACCTGGAGGTCACTACGTTTTGGTAAAGAAGCGGTTATTTTTCTGATAAAAGATAATTCTCTTCTTGTATACACACACCTACGTGTGCACAATTAAAGTTTTGGAGAGATTTCTATGCTCTAAGATTTTTTTAGCCAAAATTTTCAAAGTTTTGAAGTTTTAATTTTTTTGTAAAAAAAACCCTCACGCTATGAAATAAATGAGGATTTTCCAAAGTGACTCAATATTTTGTCTGGAAGACTTATGAAAATGGAAACTGTTTCCAGGTTTATGTAATGGGAACAATATAATTAAAAGTAAATGAGCCTATTTTTTTTTTATTTGTTCAACATGGTATTTTTTAGTTTTCTGTATTTCTTTTAAATACTTCAGTGTTTCTCTCTGTAGAAAATGTCAACAACACATTAATTGTTCTACTGAGTGAGTAGGGTAGGTTTTTTATATACGAGCATCGCCAAACTGCTACTACATATTTACAGAAAATCAGTGAGAAAAAATTACCTAGAACGTTGTCACTTCCCAAAGGTAGTCAAATTTAATTTTCACCAATCAAAATGCCAGCTTGATGAATGTATGTAAGACTAAGTATATCAAACCACAGAGTTAATTGTACTAGTACAAATCACAGAGTAACAATTACGTTAATTATATAATATGTCTAATAAAAGAAGTTTGACAGACCTTTTCTGTTTTTTGTTTTTTGTTTTTTTTATAGTAATCTGTATGATTTGGCTTTATTTGAAAAGGTGATGGCTTCCGATAGCTTCCGGCTTTTAAAATTGTACTTACCTGTTCAGTGTTCTCCAGAGCACACTTGAGGGGCTCAGCTCAAGCATTTGTCTGTTCTGTGTCAGCATCTCCTATTCAGTAGGTGAAAATCGTAATGCCCTTCTAGATATTTCTGTGTAGAACACACTCATACTGTGACTGTTACTGCTTTGTCCTTTCCTAGCTTAAAATACTTGTTAATAAGGTTTTATTTTAGGGGTTTTTCCCCCTCGCCCCTCCAGAGCTTGTGGATTACGTAGAAAATACACATTTTGTCACTTAAAGCCTTTCAGTTCACTGTGCCATGCTTTTCCTCCTCACATGCATCTCTCCACATCTGAAGACTGAGAAGTTTTCTCCTAGGAGGTGGGTGCCCTGGGCTTGGAACCCAAAACCAGCAGAGAGGCTGGAGCTCACTGCAGTTCATATACTGTCCATGTTGCCTTGTCCAAGCAACAGTGGTTCGGCCAGCACAGCTTCTGAATTTCTCTCATCTCCCTTACGACCAGAGCCATCCTGGTGGGATGGGATGTGGGCCTCTCTCCTCCCAAAGCAGGCTGCTCAGGGCTTGGACCAGTCAGAGCTTGAAACCTTCCAAGGATGGAGATGGCACAGACTCTTGGGACAGCCTGCTCTGATGCCTCACTGGCATCACCGGGAAACGGTTTCTTTGCTGTGTTGGGGTCCAGAACTGGATGCAGCATCTAGATACGGTCTGACGTGTGCTATGCAGAGACAGACAATCCCTTCCCTTGATCTCTGGGCTGTGCCTCGATTCATACCTCCTGGAGCTGCAGGATGCCTTCCCTACCAAGGCAGGGTGCACACTATTGCCCCCTCCAGGTCATTGATAAAGGTGTGAAAGTGGACAGGTCTCGGGACAGACTTGCAGTTCTTCACTGGGTGGTGGGCTCTGGGTAGGATCCAACCCACTCTGAGCCTGAGCACCCAACCAGCTTCTTACCCATCTGGTTTGGTTGTGTGCCAGTCTCCTCTCTGTGCCATCTCTCTGGACATTGTGTATATTGTTAATAGTAATTATAGTTGTGCTGCTCTTTTTTCCCCCTTTTTTCCCAGTAGAGACCCTGTAGATGCCAGGTGGACAGAATGGGAGTGACATAGTAACCCAACAAGATTTACTCATGAGGGTTTTCTTTCCTGTGGCTCTCATGCTTGCCTTTCTCAAAACATGAAGCATTAGTTGTTGCAGAGTGAGTAGGATAATAAAATTCTTTCTGGAAGGACAGATCACTGTGATCACTGAGGTATCTTAAGCTACTCAGGCTGTAAATGGAGTTTAACAAGTTTAAAAAGTTTGGCCGCCTTTATCTCCACAGTGTATCCTTTTAAGTAGATACCAGACAGGCTTTACTGAGTTGGTACTTGGCTTTCATTTTTTTTTTTGTTATCTGCTGTTGGACTCCTGTGTTTTGTGCTGAGGAGCTGGGGTCAGCTCTGAAAGGCTCCAAGATGATTGAACTTACACATGAACTTGAGAGAAATGCTGTAATTTCTGTTTTTTGACAGTACAGACTGTAGCAAGAGTTGTGTGCTACTTTTGTGTGACTGCTTTTGAAAAGGTGAGGAAAGGATGAATTTGGTCCTATTTTTCTCTTTAATACCTGTTATGGTTATAGCATTGGTATTATAAAAGAAAAATGGTCATGCTGTCTTTTCATGATTTCGGTTTCTCATTTCTTGAGGAAATGACTGAATATAAAAACACTCTGCTTCCATTACAAGGAGTAATAGCAATAATTCGCTCAACTGTAGAAGCCAGAAAATTTTTATTATGAAAACAAAGAGAAAGAAAAACCTAATTTTTGTACAGTGGTAAATGTTGAATAAGGGTTAGATTTATAGATGGTTAAATAATTCTGTAAACACGTTAGCTCTGAGGATAGATGTGGGGAACTGGACTTGCTCAGTTCAGGAGGAGCCGAGACTCCAGAAGGACCTACCAGCAGCCTGCCAGTACTAAAGTAAATTATGAAGAAGGCAGAACTGAGCCTGTTACTGATGTATGTAGCTGGAGAATGAGAGACTGTAGCCATAAATTGAAGAAGGGGAGGTTCAGACTGGATATAAGGAAAAAAAGTTTATTGTGAGGATAGTTAAGCAGTGGAGCACATTGTCCAGAGGCTGTGCAGTTTCCATTCTTTGATGTGTTCAAGACTAAACTGGATAAAGCCCTGAGGAGAAACCTGGTCTGACCTTACCTTGACCAGCAGGTTGAACTAGAGACCTCTGTACATCCCTTACAACCGGAATTGCTCTCTGATTGGGTTGAGAGTGTTCTTTATGCGAGAGTCATAGGGGTCTGACTGTACACCACATGGGCGTTTGGCCTGAAGGAGATCTGCAGTCTGTGCCCTTTGAAAAGGCTGGTTCCTCCACAGCCTTTTGTCATCTTTTCCTCCATGTTTGATGCCATTTTTCACCCAGCTGGTTATAGTTGGGTTCTGATTTTTAATGCATTAAAAAGTGAAAATGAACCTCAGGTTCAGAATTTGATTCTGCTTCTCCGAAGAGTCGGGGTCGTTCAGCTCAAGCCTATGTGGTGCCAGAGATTAAAACTGGGGTTGCTGGTTTTATCCTGATTTTTCCAAGCTAGACCTATGTGATTACTGAGCAATGGAGAGAAGCAGTGTCTGGGTGGCCAGAGGATGACAGAAGTGTCACGCTGGGCCTCTACTGAAAACGTAGCAAGAAAAGCTCAGGGTTTGGGGGTTTTGGTGTGGCTGAGAAGCTCAGGTAGGAGGGCACTTAGGACAGTCTGAGCAGGAGAGGGAGAGGTGGGGGATGATTTGGGGGTTGGAAGCTGCAGTGGGAAGGGCTTGGGGGCTGGGGGAGTTGGTAGGAGTTGTGGGTGGGAGAGGACACCTCTCTGCACCTGGAGGAGCAGCTCTGGGGCAGGATGCAGTGAGGAAAGGGGAGTCAGAGGCGCTGCAGGAGGGGAAGGCTCTGAACCACAGTGGCTTGGGCCACTGGGCGTGTGTTCCCACAGCATCTCTGTCTGGCGTGGATGAAGTGTGTATGCAGGAAACGCTGCTCCTCCCTCCCCGTTTTTTGCCCCTTTTTAAAAAAAAATTGTTTTTGCTGTAGAAGATACAGCATCTCTAGATAGCAGAGTGTGAGCCTCAAAGATAGGAAGTCCTGCAACATTCAGTAGCTTAACACCAGCAAGTTCAAACAAGCTTTACAGCTAAGTCCATTAGGAATTAATTGACTGAATATGTTTGTGGAAGTGAATTATGCTGAGACCTGTGGCTGCTCAATGCTGATACTGATTTACTTTCATAGACTTTAACTTGTTGTGTAATGGTTAGCCTCAGCATATGATGTATAGCAAAACCATTAGTCATTATTATTATAAGGCATAATTTCATGTTGAATACTGTGGCAGTTCATTTGATTCTCGGCTGGTATCAATTGCTGTAAATTCCAAATTCATTTTGTGTGCTTTTTTTTATCGGTTTTACACCGAGTGCATCTCTCTCTTCATACTTAGTGTGTCACGGGCTTCTTTTTTGCTCCTTTCTCAAGCTTCCTTTGCTGTTAATTTTAAGTACAGCTTTGTGCTCACTTGCTTCTGCCAGTCTTTCTGCTGAATTCTTCCCTTTTTATTATTCTTCTCAGTGTCTAGAGATATGGCGGTAGCAAGGAATTTGGGTAAGTTTGTCATCATCCAGAACAAAGAATTTGTTGACAAGAGAAAACAAAACCCAGATGCCCTCATTGTCTGCGAAACTTGTAATTCTCAGGACTTTTATTGTAAAGTTATCATGGATCTGTTGTTATTATTACTGTTATTAATAATACATTCTTCTACTGAGTTTCTGCCAGAAGACAGGCTTCCTCAGCTCTTTTTGTATCAACTTCTCGTGCTGCTGTCTGTGTTGCAAGAGCCACTTTCTTTTTTTTGCAGCTAATGATATCTGGTTTTGTTCATGTTCTTAAAGGAAATATTCTTTTGCATCAGTGGTACCTGTTAATTTGATTCCAAAATGACATAGCTCTTAAAAATAAAGCCCAACTTACGTAGTGCACATGCTTAGTCAATTATGGTACTTAGTAATCCTGTAATGTGACATTTTAAAAACTTGACTCCTTGAAACCCTTCTGTCTCATCTTGCAGAGCTGGAGGTTTATAGATTGAAGGTGTTAGGGGTGGTGGGAAAAGTATGTTTTTGGGGAATTGCATGGTTGGCACCCAGAGTTAACTCTGCTTTGGTGAGGACAGTTTGCTGAAAGCCTAGGTCCGAATTATGGTTTCCCTGTTTCTGTTGCAGTCAGTCTGTGTCCTTACTCTGACTTTTTTGCAGGCAATGTCTTTGCCCCACTGGCTATTGAATACCCCTCCTAACCTTGAGCAGTGTCAGGATCTGACTGGTGAGGAGATCAGAATTTTCTACGGCAAGGAAGGCAGGGCAGCCTGGTCAGGTTGCGTGGGTGCAGGTGATCAGCAGCACTTGGTTTTGGCAGGCGGCCACATGTGGGCAGGTAACAGTGGAATACAGAGGCCTGCATGTGCACGTGCTCCCACAAAACCGGACTGCTTTAAACTGAGATTAGACCTGAGAAATTTCAGCTTTCCCATAACATGAAGCATTTCAAAACAGGGAGTCGAGTCTTTGCAATCTGCTTAAGAATATCATATTGCCGTCTTTGTGCTAGAGTTTTGATTTTGCTAGTATGTAAAGTTTTGTTTGGCTTCTGGGCGGACGCATTTCCTTTGAACTATGTAAAAGCTTACACCATGTTTTCTGGTTAAAAGACTGCCAGAGCCTGTTCAGATTTTTTTTTTTTTTCTTTTCTTTTTGTAGCTGTGTGAATTGCTCTGAGGAAAATATAAGTGAGTTTGAATAAATCAGAACGATCATTCTTGCTTAAGGAAATATAGAAACATAGCCCAAATTGTAAAGCATTTGCAGGTCATAGAGGAGCTCGTTCCTGATCATCAAGTATTCTTGCACAACATAGGGAGTAATGAGCCATTTGCATCTAAGTAATATGAAAATTCATTTTTAAAACATTGCGAGACTTAAATTTACTGTTTCAACTGATTATTGATATATTCCAGCTTTACATCTTAGATCTGAATTTTTTCTGGAAATATATTAAATCCTTCTCTAGAAACTCTTGCTTTGTGGCAGAGGGGTTTATGTTGTCTTGCTAGCGGCTTGATGATGGTGTGTCTTCCGCCATCGTCTTCTCACCTGTCTGCCCTCTCCTTTCCAAAGGCAACCTGTCAGCCTGCTTTGATTATTAATTTTCATCTTTGCCATTATTCTTGATGAGAAGAAAAATTACTGATTCTAAGAAGGAACAACTTTGAGACCTTCCTGTAGGTGCTTCAAAGTGTCATTCAGATAAAGTTTGCATTAGCACAGACTTTCTGGTCAAACTACAATAGATGTCATGATTGCAGCTGTCCTGGAAATAGGCATGGTTGTATTGCCCCATTTAGTCTGTGTAAATGCAATTATATATACTTCTGACTATGAAGGCAGATTACAATTCAGAGCACTGGAACAAAATAATTACGTAATTTGATGCTTGCTTTTTGTTAACGTTTTCATTATCTGTACTTGTGGTGTTGGGATTTGTCACGTTAACTGCTTCTTGCAGCAGTAAGTATGGCTTTAATAGACATTTGCAAAATGTATCCAAATATTTTGAAAATTGCAAAGCATTCTGTTATTTAGAGTTACTGGGTTTTATTTTTAAGCTAACTAAGACTTAAAGCAGTTTACCAAATATTTTATGGCATTTGCTTTTTGATTTTTTATCTTTAAAAGTGCAAGACTGGATTTTCAGTCTTCTGCCACAAGTTCATAATTAAGAAGAGTGATAATTAAGCTGAGTGGTGCAGCTGACATGCCAGAAGGACGGTGTGCCATCTAGAGGGATCTGGACAAGCTGGAGAGGTGGGCCTGTGTGAACCTCGTGAGGTTCAACAAGGCCAAGTGCAAGGTCCTGCACCTGGGTCAGAGCAACCCCCGCTTGGGTTGGGGCAACCCCCGCTATCAGTACAGGCTGGGGGATGAAGGGATTGAGAGCAGCCCTGCCCAGAAGGACTTGGAGGTGCTGGGGGGGTGGAAAGCTGGACATGACCAGACAATGTGCACTCACAGTCCTGAAGGCCAACCGTCCCCTGGGCTGCATCCCCAGCAGTGGGGGTACAGGGTGAGGGAGGGGGTTCTGCCCCTCGC
>Ga0181612_143621_pt1 | contig 10626 bp, 4 predicted proteins | sample HoacroProtozoa21_FD_119630 | JGI IMG/M metagenome (GOLD analysis project Ga0181612, IMG submission 119630) | Hoatzin crop microbial communities from Cojedes, Venezuel. Combined Assembly of Gp0051906, Gp0051904, Gp0051908
ACAGCAAGGGACAGTTCATTTCCCTTTGCTGTCTGGGTTGGCTCCATAGAAATAATAAATGCTAAAATCAGAAAGAATTGTTTCACTACGGTGAGTAGATATACTCACTGAATACACACAGAGGATTGCATAAGAAATAAACTTAACATTTTATTTTAAAAATAAAATAAAAATCCCACTAAACATTTCTTAATCATACCAAGTTTTTAAAAGAAAAACATTTTTCCTCTGTATTGCAGGTTTTAGGAGATCAGAATTGAGATGCAAAATAAAATCAGTATTTCAGGGTAGGGCTGTCTCTCCCTGCTTATTGTACAGCAGCCAGAACGGTGTAATTTCCTGCTGAATTACAAGAAGAAATTAAAGTGTGGTTCATCCCAGAAGTTCACATTGCAGACAAGCGATGGTATTGTTAACTTCATTAATTTTTTTTTCTCTATGTAGAGATTTCTTTTTCTAATTGGAAATACCTAACAAATGTTCTAAAAAGAGATAAATGCGGAATCGTTATGTCTACAGACATGCCCGGAGCAGGTTAACTATCTTGAGGTGATACCTCATTGGGCAGGCAATTTCTTGCTCTGTTCTTGCACTAATGCTTAACCGCCCAGCTCAGCAGAGACGGCGGATTTAGTCAGGCTGAAGAAGCTCTAGCAAATAACAGAATTTTAAAGAATTTGAGGGCTTGAATATTTGTTTTGCTCTCATAATATTCTTAGCTTTTATTTAGGTTTGCAGCATTAGAGAATGTTTTTAAATGTTTTATCCATGTATCAATTATTCTCTGAAGAGGGCTTCACTGTATATCTACAATATTGCACTTGTGCAGTTAAAACAAGCATCTGAAGAACCCTCATGAAAATACGTAAAAGCCAATTATTGTGATTTGTGTTTACATTCCAGCTGTCTTCTAATGAGATTTTTTTCCATGCCATTAGAAAAAATAGGATAGTGCTGTCGATTCCCGGGCTGAGAGATGAAGTTCATGAAAACATTTAAGAATATATTTCAGCTTTTGTCTTGTTGAGAGATTTTCCTGAAAAGATACAGATTTAAACATATGCAGGAGTGCCTTCATGAATTGAAAACTCGATTTAATAGATGCAAGTAGATGCACAACGAGACTGAATTCAACCACCTATTTGTAGCTGTGGGTTTCTTCCTGACTCAAAGCAACCTCTCGCAGTGCAGTTACCAACATTTGATGACGAATGCCCGACGTATTTCAAGTCTGAACGGTCTAGACAATTCAATAGGGCAGTCAATAGGACAGATCTGGCTTCCAGAGCATTTCTTTCAGCCCACTAATATTTCTACTTGACTTTCAGCTGGGGACAGATGATGAAAGGTAAAACCTTGTTACCTGCAACATATGAAGTCCAGCTTTTACAGAGTGCCTTGTGTCAACCTGCCCACACCCAGGCACGAAGATCCAGAAGCTGCCTATAGCCCCAGATGGATGCGAACATCTCCAGAAAGCAGGCTGCCGAGGCATCTGGCCCACATGTACTGAAAAAACTGAATTAACTCCTGTAGGAAATGAGGAGCAGAGTGAGCATGCCACTACAACGTACCCAAACTGCAGCTGCTGTAACAGCGTGGAGAATGTTCCCGTTTCTTAAAGGGTGTCATGCATATCAAACCTTTCCCAGTCTTAATTACAAAACAAAAAAAAATAACATGATCCTCTTACTGTATGTCTTTATTTACCCTCTCATCTGCTCTAGCATTTTAATATCCAAGTTTTAGTTGGAAACAGATGCCTCAGCTTTAGCACCCTCTTGTAATGGCTTAATACTCTAGGTAAGATGGAAGACAGAGGAAAAAGACGCTATGCTGAGCACAACTTTTGAGCAAATGGGCTTGAATATTCATTAAACAACATTTAATTTAAACACCCAAACTCTAAAAGCAGCAGCATATGGGCCTGTTTTATTTTACATAAACTGAATAGGAGGTTGTGCCATTAGTTTCTGCAGACATAATGTTCATTACAAATGAAGTATGTTTTCCTTTAGGGAATGCACCACCATTTCTGTAGTGTTGTCTTTCCCCCAAAAGGTTCAGTATGGTTGCCATATGAAGTACTCTTCCCGGCAATGTGCTTCAAAATGTAAACAAAATTCCCATAGATCTTCATTGACAAAGGGAACCGGGGGCAAATTAAATTCTTTACTGAGAAACAAACAAAGAACAGAGCCCTCCCTTTTCAGTATTTTACCATGTTTAAGAGACTGTCTCAACTAGATCGTTTGCTACATGGATTTTCCCCTCTCTCTTTGTGATTGAACATTTTTGCATCAATAACTGCGTGATATGTGGTTCTACAGTCCTCTGCTGGCTGAAGGATTACTTTGCACAATCTCTTTGAGAATCTAAGCTGTTTTCTTGTATGCCTCTTCACGGAAAAGCAAGATACATGCTCTTGGTGTTTGTGTAGATTGAAAATGGCTAGATAAAAACATTTTGATTACTGAGCAAGCTCCATGTGAAGTATTTTGTGCATACTCCTGCACTTCACGCCTCAAGACACCTATTTAAGGGATAAAAGGCTGGGGAGTGTGATAAGTACTTGGAGAACTAAGCTGAAAAACAAGAGAGAAGCATCACTGCATCTGAGCTTGGAGGATCTGTTCTCTCTGCAGTGTTGCAGTAATTGTCACCAAAGTTACTGAAAACTACTAATTGAAGAAGGGACCTCAGAAGTACCTTGTGCATAGTATTTACTCGGTAAGTGTCTGCTTAATATTCTTCTATTTCCATTTACTAATTTTAATAAAAGTGAGGCACTGAAGAGTTTGTTTTGTTGGGGTTTTTTTCTGTTTCTTTATTTTTAATTGAGAAACCCTCCAGAAATTATTTTGTGTCTTTACTAAATAAAGAGGGCTAATATAGGCCTAAAGAAGTGTGGCACCTTGACATACCTGTGAAGCCTATCTCCTGTCATCCCCAGAACAGCAGCAATACTAACTATTCTACAATCTGCACTCAACTCTGGAGACAGCAGCTTCAGGTTCCTCCAGTTTTTTTGGCACTTGTACCCACAAAGGTGCCAGCAGAGCATCGATCAACCACTAGGAAAGAGACGGATAAATAAATTCCTTTTACAGAAGCTATGTGATTACTGTTCATTGCTACACAGTCTATGGGAAAGGAAAGCTAGAACAAGCATCTGCAAGCAGAACAGATTTAAGAAACAGAGACACTATTGGGGTGGAAAGGGAGGGGATGTCAAGTGGAAACACAAGAAACACTGAGATCTATCACAAAGAATACATACCTTGAGACTTGTATCAGTGCAACAGCCACAGAGGCAGCATTTCCTAAAAGCGAGTGGAAAGGACTGACCCAGGTTTGAGAAAGCAGCGTGGGCCATGCGCAATAGGTGGCTTGAATGAAGACAAGATACTCTCTTGGTCAGGCAGACTTGTGGGTTCAACAAACCTCAGGCTTCCTTAAGGGGACAGCAAGAGATGGAAGACTGAAGAACTACCTTCCCCCATGTCTTAAAACATTGAAATCGGTAGCGATCACACAAAGTATTTACCTTAAAATCTAAGTTGTCTATGTTACAAAGTAATGAACTTTGCTAATGAGCATGCCCCTTGTTAAGAAGTCAGTTATGGGTACAGCTGAGTTGAGACTGAAAAGATACAGAATTATATTGGTCTGTTATCACTGACAAAAGCAAAAGTTGATCCCCACATAAGCCAGTGGAAATGTATTTGAGATTTGGAAGTCTGTTTTGAAGACATCCGATACACAGGCGTTCTGTAGCAGAAATAGTTATACTAGTGCCAGCTAACCTCATCACCTCTGAAAAGAGCTTTTAGAGGAAGGAAAGTCATCTCATGAGCTATCTGAACCCAGCAGCAAGAATCAGCTGCTCCTCCACAGGGGCATGGCATCAGGCTGGCAGTACCGGCCAAAACATTGAACACGGACTAGCTGCTGGGTCGAAGTTTAAGGGTTGCACAGCTGTTGACCCAAAGACTGCCTTGTAGAAAACCACTAAGGCAGAGCGCAGCTGCCCGAGGCTCGGTTGCATCTGGTGCTTCATGAACATTGAGCTTCTCACCAAGACTATTTCCACCGGAGCATGCCCTGGCTCTGGTTTGTCAAGAAGAACATTTGCCTGTTTTCTGACCCGGCGACCGGTCACGGCAGGAGATATTTTTCTAGCAACAGGAGGTTCATTTACTTGTACACAAGTACATTCATACCTACACTTTTAAAACACTCAGGTACTTAAAAAAAAAAAAATCTTTGCACTTTATCCTTCTGTGCTTCATCTGTAAAGTGGGACTCCCGGAACATTCCAGCTCTGTCGCGATATGTAAGGCTGTCCGACAGCATCCTGCTGGCACTGTCTGAGTGTCTGCACTCGTCTTCCATGCTGGCACGGGGTTTGACTAAGGAGACCTTCCAGTGTCCGGTCTGTGCAGCACCATGTTAGAGCTTCTGTAGAAGTATCCTGACACCGAGACTTTCCCCCAGGCCACCAGACATGCCATACTGATGAAGCACTGCCAGGAGCCAAAAAACATGCTGATAAACTAAAGGAAGTATTTTAAAGCAATCGTTTGCCACTGAAATTTTTCCCCTCAAAAGCACTAGTCACTCACAAAAGGCAACTAGCAGACATTTATGCCTGCAAAGATTTTCCCATTTAATAAAAACAAGAAGATATTTTTGATGCATATTGTACTTGCTGTGTTTAACGCCAGGTGTTTACTTTTCAGCATTTCTTTGAGTCCAGACAATTCCATTTCACATTTTCTCAGGTTTATGCATTAGTACAGCGCTTCAGTGTTTGTTTAAACACTACGGAGTTCAACACTAGGCAAAATATACTCTCATTTTAATTAACTCCTCAAAAATGTAAGAGTTTAATATTTCTCTGTGAATATGAAGAAATTTCTCTCAATTCTGGGTTCTTACATTAGTCTTTATTTTTAGAAAGCCCTGCTGTAAGGCCTAGATCAACCTGACTTTTTCCAATAACCAGAAATGATCAATTAAAATACTTAAAACATGAATTCTGACAGGTCCTAAGTTTTACGATACCCTCTATTTACTTAAAAGAAAAATAAAAAAGATGCTTCATTTCACTTCTGCCTGTAGCAGGATCCATCAAACCAAGAAGGAAACAGTGAAACAAAATCAACTTTTCCCCCTTTTTAATTTAAAAATATTAAGCCACTTCCATTGTGATTTTTTCATTGGCTGTTAAACCAGACAGAAAACATGGAAAAAGGAAAGCGTCAGTCCCAATTTTCTACTTAGAGCCAATACCGTGCAGGAGATATGGATCCAAGGTCAGTTGTTGCAGAAGTTTTATTATCGGTGATTGAAACCTGTTATCAAATCAGCGCAAACGACGCCTGGCTTAACAAACAGGCCAGCCAAAACCAGCAGAAAATGACAGCAGGGCAGTAGCTCCAGCACAATCGAATCAGATCATCACGAAAGGCAGCAGAGCATGTTTCTCCTGACGCGGGTCAGTCTGCAGCCTGGCCAGCTTCGTTAAGTAACAAGCTGTGTTTTAACCCAGTGAACACCAGTACAAACTGTTGTCACCTACCCCAGTGAAGCACTGCACGCACACATCTTTAGCTGGCTGTAAAACATCTACTGAGTTAAGAGAAGCCACAGATGCTCTGAAAGTCCTCCTGCCTCAGCGCACTACTGGACCTTATTTAGGACCTCTCTGTATGAGCAGCTGTAACTGGAGATTTTTTTATTAGTAGTGCTGGTTGCCGATGGCCAGCTCTTGGAAAAAACCACAATTATCTCCTAGCGCACAAGATGCCTTTTAGCCACTTCTGCAGCTGTTTCATTAGCTGCAGCCTTTACCAGAGAGCAACGACTAAAATTAAGAGGAAGCTTACTGAATTCCAGATGAGGATAAAATTCCACAGGGGATTTTTTTTTTTTTTTTTTAAGACCTAACTAGAGCTCACCATCATTAGCAACAAACATAAGACTAAGTTTCCATTTAATCCCTTTAAAGCCAAGGAGTCCAAAAGCATTAATGTACTAGGATGTGCCTACTCCTGACATTGACTTGTTGAATCTTACTTAAACCTTTCCATTTTACTTTTTGGAGGCATTGTAACAAATGTGTCCACAGAAACAGCTTAGCCTTACTGCTATCTGTTAGGAACATAAGGAGCAAAAGAAACATTTGCCACCCATATTGGAAAGTTCTCCTGCTCAGAGGCAACTTTTCCAGCACTCAGAGCAAAAAAAAAAAAAAAAAAAAAAAAAAAAAAAAAAAAAAAAAAAAAATTTAACTACTCTCATCTGGTCTCTTAGCACCACCAAAATATCCACCAGAAAAGAGGCCCAATAGATCTGGTTTCGCTCACAGAAGAGCACGTGAGCAGGAAGCATTCACAACCAGAATTTCAAACTTACTGTACAAATCTAATATTAACAGCTGCTACAGGACAGGGTTCTATTTCCACTATGTAGGAAACTAATGGCATTAAAATTTATTTCGTATAGGAACTGACCAGAATAATACGGCCAAGTTAATTTTGTCTGACTGTTGCAAATAGATTTGCTAGTGACCTGCATACCTGAGGAATAAAGTGACACATTTTCTAGAAACAAAAAGAACCACATCACCCTTTTATCCCACTGCCTACTGGTACTGCAGCCTTCTCATGGCGTATTATGCCTCGGTTACTTCAAGCCAGCTTCATTTCTTTCCTTCAACAGTCGTTCTCAAGCCTGTTGCAAGCTGCTCCTGAGACAAAACCACCTCATGGCCCAGGGAATGCCAAATTTTACCATCACTCATCTATATCACAGGTATCTTGTTTTATGACACCAAGATGCTCATCTCCGCTCCTCCAGGAGAGACTCTGCTTCCCTGGTGAATCTTTCTTTGATCCACTGTAGTTTGTCTTTTGCCTTCTAGACTACGATCTCCTTCAGACAGAAGCTACTACTATCCAGCTGCAACTTCTACATCTCACTGAACATGGAGGTGGAACCTCAGCAAGAAGTTGGACCGCTTGATCCAGTTTCAATCAGGTCAAGCCTCGAGGCTTCTGCGCAGCTTTTCAAGTATTTCACAGGAAGACTTCATTCACTCTTACTCTTACTAGTCCAGATATACAATTTCGAGTCCTTCCTCCAGAACAATCCAATTTACATGGTAATTTTCTCCCTTGTAAAAACCACACAACTCAGACAAGTCCTAGCCATTAAAAAGGGTAAGGGGTTAATGAGTGTCTTCCCACATGTATCAATATGAGATTATTCAGCAACAGTTTAATTTAGAAGTTCCTTCTACGGAAACCCTTCACATCTAATTTGGGCTCCAGACTAGTCAAATACATGCAATACTCGGGATATTGAAATATGAGGGCCAGGCCAAAGTCTAAAAGCCAGCAGCAGTGACAAAAACTACTGCCAGCATATGATGGGATGTGCCACAGTCAGCAAGAAAGAAAAGGGTACCTTCAGCACACAGTAGGGAGAGAAGTAAAGGTTCCTGTTCATCAATGCTTTCCACTTAATTGTTTTACTTCTCATAGGAAAGGGGATTAACCCAGAGTCTCCTCATAGCATGTCACACACATTAAACCTCTGACTAACAGCACATCTGCTACACATTGCTTACACCAGTGTAAGAAGGCAAAACGCTAGCAGAACAGAACTCGCACGAAGAGCTGCTGATGCCTCCAGGCTGTGGGAGCACCAGGCTGTCCCATGACAACTACTCAGCCACATCTTCCAGGCAGAGTGACAGTAGAAAAGGACAGCCACATCAATGCAGAATATTGCAGCATGGTGGAAAAACTCCACTAGAGTGATCCAATTTGATCAGTTCATTCCAGACCACTTAACATCGTTACGTCCCCTTCCCCATTTTTTGGGCTTAATGCCTCATACTGCAAGACAAAAGTATTGCTTACGGGTATGTGGTTGTAACCCAGCCACACAACAAGGGAAGAGTCAGTTGCTCTACGGGATCGCTAGGTATTTTTTGCTGTCAGTTTTAAATTGTCACAGTGGGGCATCAAACACCACATTTTGGCACCAAGCAGTAAGACAGCCCATTTCAATCCATCTGCTTCGAAAAGTTCCCGTATCTCCTAGACGAGCCTGTAACAAAATGCACCTAAGAAATCACAAAATCAAGAAGGGAATCTTTAACACTTCAACTCCAGAACAAAGTTCTGCTTCAAGAGGGACACGACCTCAGAACAGTGTTGTTTATGTGAAGTCACAGCATCAAGATGACTACGCAAGACATACCTTCATGCTAGCATTCATCTGAAGATCCTTTATTGATTGCTGAAAACGAAGGTAAGGAGGCTTCTGAAAAGAGCAACTAGAATTTGTGCCAGCACTCTACAGCTTTAAAGCAGTAAACATTTGGAAAACACTAACTGTACGGCCTCCACTGAAACAGATGGTTTTCATTCAATTCAAAAAAGAACCAGTGAAACAAAAATATCATTTCAAGCCTCAGATCCTAAACACAACTATTTTTATTGTCTGTTTTCAAAGGAGTTGACCTCTTGGGCTGGGGACAATTCAGCTTCCTTTCAGCCTATTTTATGCAAAATGGCCACAGAAGCCTTCCTCGTATTTGCATTGCTGCGTTCACACCACCCCCTAGTGATTGCTCAATTCTATTTAATAGCATGACTCTCCTCTCCTGCCATGTTGAATGTTACATACAGAACGGGTTTACTGCAGGTATTGCCTTTTAAAAAGGGTTTAGGTTCTAACTCCAAACCTTGCATGCATAACATTTGCTCCATATCCCTCAAGCCTTTCAGTTGTCACAAATTTGCTGTCACCTACTCAAAACATTATCTACAGACTGAGGAGTTGAGCATACTTACTGTACTTCTGTACACAAAGCACACTCTTAATAGCCCTCTAGCAAATCTTCAGAATTTAATATACTTACAGCCTTTGGGAATAACATCCAATAGATCTTTGAAGGTCTGTCCACCAAGTGAAAAAGCCTTTTAACCTCCACAGGACTTCAGAATCAAAACTCTTGATTTTAGAAGCGATGACTGTGTTTTACCATCCCCTTAGTCTAACATATCCCTCACCAATGTTTAGAACAAGCTGCAGTACCTGTCCTTTCACCAGGGCCACTGCCTACTCATCCCAGTTACTAATCACAATAAAGGAAGAAGCAGTATAGTGTGAGGCACAGAAAATTTGCTGTACAGCTAGAAGTGCGATACTGCTGAATGCGGACAACAGCAACCCCACTAGCTCCAGGCTCAAACTGAAGGAACTATGAGAGGCATGAAGTGCTCTATTGATACTTACCAGGTCTTGTATAGAAGTTACCAGGATGACGGTACCCACTTCCAACCACTTTACCAGCTCTAACTATAAGTTGTTGGTTCCCCCCTGCCCCGGGACATGAAACATGCCTTACCTGTGTTACAATAGGCTGCCTCCGTACCAAAGCAGTACAATTCAAAAATGCCAAGCCTAAATAATAATCAAGTCAGAGCCTTCATCAGCACAGCTGCTCAAGCTGCCCAGTTTGTTTCAGTCCCATTTAAAATACAAAACTTCTATTTTGCTTGCTACTCAAAAGACCTGCACCAGAATCCCCACGCTTCTAGCACAGAGCATGCCTCCTCCAGCCACTGATCCAACCTATAATGAGTCCTGTAACACTACCAGAGGTAAAGTTAGGGGTGTACCTCTGCAGGCCAGAGGCAGACCCGAGAGCCTGTGCTGACAGCTCAGAAACAGAAGGCACATCATGCCTGACTCCTCCCTTCGCAAAAATCTTAACTGTGGAAGTATGCAGCTCTCAATCTCTTGTCTATGTGTTTTGTTCTCCCTTCAGCTGTATTCTACAGGTCTATAGAACACAGGCAGCCAAACAAACATATCTTAAAAGGACTTTCCAAACCAGTTTGAGCACCAGCTGACAAAAGCATGCCTACCTCCACCACCTAAGGCTACCTGCTTGGAGTTTGGTTACGCTACCACCCATACAAAGCTCTGATTCACTTCAAATTGACACTCAAAACAAGAGTTGTTTAATTACGAAAAGATTTTAATTCAGTGCAAACAGTGCACCAATCCTGAATTCCGCAAACTTTACAAAATGGTAGTTTTCAAATCAAAACTAAAGGGCAAACCAGCATTTTATTGACATAGTTTATTCGATGTTAAGCCAGATGAACAGCTTCTTTCCAGGACAGTTCTTTCTCTGTTTCTTCATAGAATAATGCACTCTGTAAAAGACAGATCAGTGCCACACGATTAAAACAATTTTTATACTCATAACTTTATAGAGCCTGAAAAACTGGTTCCCAAACAAGTCAGACGAAGCACACTGCCTTTCTCAGAAACTAAGGTTCAAAATTTCGCAGTACTGTCATGAGAATAAATAAGAGCCTGGATTCCACCGTTTCTGCAGAACAGCTCAACAAGCTACAATTGCTTCACCAGCTTTCCGTTTAAGACATTATACTCACTACATCAGCTCCCAGACAGGCTGTTTAAGTTACTTTAAAAAGAGCCATTCAGACCACTTGTAATAAAACCAGAGTTTTGTCTGTAACAGTTACTGCCCACAGCACACCCAACTCACTTATGTTTCTACAGCAAAGATAA
>Ga0181612_162417_pt1 | contig 10626 bp, 4 predicted proteins | sample HoacroProtozoa21_FD_119630 | JGI IMG/M metagenome (GOLD analysis project Ga0181612, IMG submission 119630) | Hoatzin crop microbial communities from Cojedes, Venezuel. Combined Assembly of Gp0051906, Gp0051904, Gp0051908
CTGTGGCTGCCCCCTCCCCAGCAGTGCTCAAGGCCAGGTTGGATGGGACTTTGAGCAATCTGGCATAGGGGCGGGTGTCCCTGCCCATGGCAGGGAGTTTGGAATGAGATGATCTATAAGGTTCCTTCCAACTCAAACCATTCTATGATTCTATGAAAGTTTGCAAGCATGGAAGAACTGCTGTCCATTACCCACAAATCCAAACAAACTCTTGAAGCCCCACTCTGCTTGACATAAAATTGAGATCCAAGAACCCAAATCCCAAAGGGGAATAACAAACGTTAACAAAATTCTAGGGGGAAAATATCTAATACTAATAGACTAGTACTAACTTATAGTTTCTCAATTCTTTGCATGTTCAATGCTATATGATTGGCAAAAAGTGGGAGACGAGCAGGAGAAAAGAAATACTGTGTGTATTCACATCAATCTATAGGTGAATCTCCTAAGTAGAGAAAAATGATTCCATGTACTGCACTCATGATTTGTGCTGTGACTTGTTACCACACTGCTTCTGGACACTTCTACGTTACAGACACAAAAGGCATTCTCCAAACACATTGACTGCAGGCCCATTCATAGTGCTGGATCACGGACATGGCTGGGATCAAGGTGGGCAAGGCAAACAGTACCAAGGGCAAAGGGGAGGAATGAGTAAGTCAAGCTCCGATGCATTTCTCCAATTAATTCAGCACAGCTTAGACTGCAGAGATAGTAAACGGGTCATGACTTATCTTTACTGTTTAGCAGGGGTATCAGAAAGTCCCAAAGACATACATCCAGAGGCATGATTTTGACAGAATGTCTGGAGCAGAAACTCCAAGAGTGTTGGACTTCATGCTAGTTCTCTTCATGTGACACAACAGCATAACTACAGTATGCAAGGGAGAGGACTGCTTATCTTCATCCATGCAGTTGCCAAAGAAACTCTAGGAATTCTTGCGCAGAACTCTATCTGAAGGCTTCACTAAAAAAGGTGACAAGAAAAGCCATTACGCAGCTTCAGAAAAGTTTCTTGAAACTTCCTGGCCCCTCCTACACCCCTACTTCTCCTGACTAAAACCATCTTCACTCCAAAGTCAAGCATCCAACTTTGATAAACCAGATGTTAAATTCCAAAACATACAAAATATAGGTAAGTGATGTAGTGATTTACACCATTTGCCTTACTGAATCAACCCACAGCAAATACACAACACAACCCTTTCGAACAAACATCTAGCACTGAAATACAGATCCACATTAGGCAACACATTTCAAAGACAGTTAGACTAATTACCTTCCAGGAAAAATCAGAGAATGTGCCTACCATTCTGTCTTCCTGAACAGAAAACCCTTTTCCTAGGGAATGAAGTTTCACATCATCTAGTAAGCAGATTCAAAGAGTTTAACTTTATGTATAATCTCATATATTCTTCATGACTGTTATAAACTTCTGGCAGATTTACTAATCTTTCATAAGTCTCCAGCCTTCACAAGTCCTATTAAAATAAAATTCTTGACAATGAAAGAAAAAGAAAGTAAAGGAACACCTTAAGAAATGCAGTATTTTAAAAAGAGAAGGGAATGAACTACCCTTTATTACAGCTCACAAACACATTTTAGATTGTTGTTGAGGCTAAAAGATTTACTGGACACAAAATACCACTGATTGAGCATGCCCATAATAATTTGACGTCAAAACTGTGAACTACAAAGCAACGCTCCTGCAATGCAAGCGTTACCCATACTTTATCTATTTTCAAGCAGCAGCAAAGAATGACTCTTTCAATAAGATATAAATTGCAGAATTTTCTTTTTTTTTTATGAAGTATTAGATAAGAATCTGTTTAGCGTCTGCAAAGAGAAGCAGACATGCCAATGGAAAAGGGCTGCAAATCATGCCCAAGAGGGATAAATGTAGACAAAGACTGAGTCGAACTAAACACCCTAGGACAGCATTTAGCAACTTTGAATCAATAGCCAATTTTCCTGTATTTTGTTTCAGAATAGTTTCAGTCACATGTTTATTTCCTCATGCACAGTGAAGAGAACTCACAAAGTGAAAAGTAAATATGCGACTCACTAGATGCATTACACGAAATACAGATCTGTTGCAGATCAAGATCCCGAACTTCTGACTACTTTATTATTGGCATGTATGTGCCTGCAAAAGACTGGCACAAGAACAAGCATGTTTAAGCTAGCTGTGCCTGTGTCTAGCTTGGACATTAAAAGGTGTCAAAAAAACATTAGGGGAATCTATTAAAACACTGGTCCTTCAAAAAATGGTACAGTAGATACAAGTAACAAGTGAACCAAGGCAGATATTTACAGCTTTATGAACAGAAATATATTATAAGGATTGTTCAATACAGGCAGAGGGTTCCCGATGGTCATCTGGCCCCAGCAGATGAGCCAGGAGAACATCCGATGCAGTCACTGTTCCATCAGAACAATCCAATTATATCGTTGTTAAATCCTTTGGACTGTCCTGTGGCTGTTTCCAGAAAGAGGAGTGTAATATACAATGTGAACCTTGCCAACATGAGACAAGTTCAATATAAACAGTTGATTAAAATCAACTAGGATTCACAGGCTGTGCAGAGATCCCCAGACATCATAGCAGATGTACCTAAGGACGTGTAACAAAATGGCTTTCTGGGGAAACCAAGAGGCTTTTCAGGGTCACCAAATCTCACCTCACGCTACCAGAGATCATACCATGCACTCCTTTCCATAATCAAACTCTGCCCTGAAGATAAGTTTATATTACTTGCTCCCATAACTTCTCTGCAGATAATTAGAAACATATTTCTAATTTTTATTTTCTGTCTATTCATAAGACAAATTTATCCAGCAGATTTATTGGCAAGCTAAAGCAAAGAGCATTGGAAGTTAAATATGGTTATTTGCATTGAAACAGAGCAAGTTAGGCCTCACAGGACTTGTCGCATTACCTGAAGTGACAGCCGGACGTTAAGAGCTGTGCTCACTTGAGTCGTCTTTTGCACTGTTAAGAGATGATGAGTAACCTCTTTAAAAGCATCTAAGGATCTTTCATCAATGTGGCTAACCATATTTTTAGCAACCAAAAAGTTCTCTCTAAAGATAATGAAATATGAAGAAATCCACACAAGCATCTGAGCAGTGTAACTGGAAGAGCTGATGTACAATGAAGGCTAAGTGCTTTGCTCGCATTTTTACATAATTACTAAAGTTCTACTCTCTGAAGGAACTTCATGAAAGCAACACCCTCTTACTTCAGTATCCTGTTCCTTGGATGTAAACAAAATTAGACCTGCCAGTTATTGTGACCACAGTACATTTTATTTACCACTTCTTTTATTTTTGCATTTCAGAACATGAGCCATATTCCACTCCTCTTGATGCTTCATAAACAATTTCAAGGTGTCATAGCTTAATGTGCACAAACTTGCCGAAAACAACATTTACAAGATGATTACTAAATGCCCAAATTGCACTCAAAAACTTCATTTACAGGACGTCAGCAGACAGCAAGGTGCCATTTTACTGTCAAATTCCAAGTTGAGTTTACAGAACTACTAGATGGGAAAACAAAAATCATTTTTACTAACAAAGACTTGAAATATGCAGAAGTCAAATGACAAACCTTCAAAATGGCATTTTCAGATTGCCAGACAGTGAGACTAAGTAGTTCAGATAGTAAATATGTGGTTTCATTTATTAAAATATGTGCCAATCTACCAGAAATGAAACTGTGCAGGGATAATAAGAAGCCTGACTGACTGCAAACTGCTGAAGAAAAGATGCATTTATAGATTAATCATATTTGAAGCTTGGTGGAGGTAGATGAATCCAGAAGCCATAGTCTTGGCCTGGCAGTTAAATTTAAACAGTATCATCATCTGGCAGGCTTAAAATCATAGTTTAGGATGCCGTTACAGCATGTCGACTATTCCCTTGCTGCACCTGCGCTGGAACCAGGCAAGACGCAGTCACTGTAAACAATGCTACTTTTTGATTTCCCAGTTCCTTCAGCCAGGAGGGTCTGAGAAAGTTTTGACAGCCACGATTGTTTTATTCTATTTTATTCTGGATACTTGGGATATACATCCTTCAGCCAGATCATTTTTAAATCACTTCAGTACTTAAACTGTCACATTTGATGCATAATCTGACACCACAGAGTCATAGTTTGAATATTTCAGTTCTATTACTTTTAATTCTGTACCAGTTAATCATATTTTATTTAAAGGTAAAATGTTAATCTTCTGATGTTAAAAATCACCATACTTTACCTTTTTATGGCTGCACATTAAAATAAGGATACTTGCCAATTACCTAGAGCCTTCTTCTCAGGATTCAAGTGAGATGTTGACAAGAGGTCAGCTCAGAATCTCTGCAGTACAGCAGTCTGCTCTGTGTGCCATACGTGCTCTCTTTCCCACTACTTCACAGCTGACATTAGCACATCTCACTAGTTGCTACCCCACTTTGTTGCACCCTGTTTTACTCCTGGGTAAAAGGTTTACCAAAAAGCACCTTGCTCCAAATAATTTCCCATAAACTGGTAGCACGCACTACCACAAACTCAAAATTGGGGTAGAAATACTGCAAAAAGCCAACGGTTCCCTCTGAGATAATCAAAGCAAATTTTTTGTTGTTGTTTTAATGTTGCTACTTCTCGTGATTTAAAATATAGTTCTATCCACACCACCAGAATGAGGTCTTAGACTGCAAGCACTTCCCAGCAAGGGTTTCTGTCTCTATACTTGTCTGCAAAGCAACTAGCAAATTGTTAATCATCTATAATTAAAGACACCATAAGCCCAGAACCCATTAGAGTATATCTCCAGTTTGCTCATGTGGCCATTTATGCATAAAATACGCCTTTCCATTTCTGTCCAAGTACCCTTTTCCACTTGGGTGCCTCCTTCAAACCTTCTTCTACGACATGCCCAAGAAGAGAGGCATTTCTAACATTTATTTTTGTGTCTAAAACACAATGAAAATGACAAATCTGTGTGATACACTGCTCTCAGTCTTTTGCTTGACCCTAACATTTTTGGTTTTATTTAATATTTTCAAAGATATACGGTGTTTGTATTGCTCAAGGCTGAGGGTGTCCATGAAATGCCGTACGTAAACAATGTGCTTACTTTTAATTAACTTTTCATTTAACCTTTCATGTCACACAAAGGCCAGAAAGCAGTACCCCAAATTTTTAAATAGCTAAGTAGGAGAGAAGACAGCAGAGTTGCCCAGTGCCACATACATTAAGCCAGTAAAAGCAGAGAACTGAGCTGGGTTTCCGTGCTTATTCACATGGGTCATCTTCATATTTACTTTTTCCTGTGACTACAACTGCATACTGCCGGTTGCACTCATCTGCTCTACCTTTGGCACTCTACGTACAACTGTAAACAAGTCACCCTAAGATAAACTTCATACATATTATGTATTAGCGACATACTAATTTCATTTTTCAATGGAAGAAAAGCAGTGTGGGTTTGGTAGTGGTGCTGATTTTATTTATTTATTTTTATTCCATCATTTCCACATTCAGTACTGCAATTACTGGCACAATCTATCAGGTTTTTGATGCTCTGCCTCCACTGTTAACTTCAGTACAGGTATCAAAGCTCTTACACACATATGAAGAATCAAAGCAACACTGATCATACAACAACCACCATCCCCACTAAGTGAGAATTCATATACCTCTGCCTGTTTGCCGAATTACAAAACAAAAAAGTCTATTTTAAATGTAAAAATAAAAAAATGGCAACGTACAATTACAAATGCACTTCTGCTGACAAGCACCGAGTCTAGCAGCTGAAACTTCTCCATTCCTGAACCTTCTCTACAGCGATGGCCTGCTGCCAGGAAAGCCAGTCCATGGACGACTGCCCAGATAGGCAACTTGCTATGTAAGGCTCCACATGCCTTACACATGAGGCAATCTCAAGGTTACAATCTTTATTTTAACACATCATTACCTTGAATTTTAGAACACTCTTCCTCCTTCATGCAGAGGATAGCGTCCCATTCTTCATAAAGAAGGTATCTGTTACAACATTTGGAAGCGACTAGTAAGGGTGAAAGCTAAGTTTCATTTCTCACAGATTCTTTAGAATGAAACAAACTATGTCTAAAAAGTGCAGATATGCTTTTTTATTTCTTTTGCAGTTCAGGGGAGGGGGAGGGAAAAGCATCTCTGATTTGTATATTAAAGCGCAAGCATCTGTCCTACTGATGATATTCTAGGGAAGCACATTAGCATAAAATTTAACGATGTCAAATAAGTGGATGTGAAATAGGGACTGCGTAAAGACACTATTTCCAAGCCTGACAGAAACATCACTGTTTAGAAATGCAAATGAAACCATTATGTTCAATAATTATATGAAAATATGAACAGTTCAGCATGTTTTCCAGCCCTGATGGCGGTTAATGGGATGTACGCTTATGTAAATAACTACTATTAAAGCTAATGCTGAAAAAAACTAATAAATTCATACTAAAGCAACTGATTTAGTACGCTTTTAAACCCCAGCAGTGCTCACTTATTAGAAAGGAGTGCATTCTTATGTTTAGAACTCATTACTGTTACAAGTCACTGCAACTCCATCAATTACCATGCATTAATGAAAATGGGACACATACAAAAAAAATTATTGCCTCTCAGCAGTTTTCTTTAAAGACAAAATATAGGGGTATTACCATCATGGGGCCTTGAGGGGAACTTATCAGCAACATAATCTTTATTACTACAACTGTAGTCGCTGTGCTATAACCCTGGGGTACTTTTTGTCCCAAGAAGGAGCTAACCTTTATGGAAAACTCTTGACATATGCGCCACAAAAGTGACCACACTGCCATCAGTAAAATCTTCCATTTTCACAATTAAAAATGCATTTAAATAAACTTCTACACACGAGTATGTGAACTAAAAATGTAGATGTGAAATGAAAAACTACATTTCCTGAAACTAGAGCGAGGAGGTGTAATGCGAATAGAATTAAGGATAAAAGGTACAGATCGAAGTTTTCTATGAAGTTCTTGTATCTGGTCAAATTCCATTCAGTTTTACACTTACACTTTTAACAACCTCCTGGAGAGTCATGGAATTAAGAGTTCGAGGGTGCTATTCATTCCTCATTGTATGTTTTCTCCAATTCCTCAGCATTACCCGAAAAATTCTTACCTCTGGTTAAACATCAAAATTGACAGAGGAAACAAAACCAATACAGTGCTGTTATAGCAATAAAATCTTACAGAAATTAAAAAGCCAAGACTTTTTGAATGTCTATAACTCTACAACTAACCCACCTTCATTTTCTAAGCGGTCTCTGAAAATGAGGTATTAACGTAACAATCGCTAGATCCTAAGACAGTTAGGTTAGCAAGGCTGAAAATGCTTTTACATTAATTTGAATTGACTGGCAGTCTAAAATTAAGGATGGGTTTGAACAACCTTACAAGAGACTATGGACAAAGAACTGATGCCTAATGGAGAAGATTCATATAGGACAGTCATTTGTCCAGCCTCAGCTGCTGTAAAATTCAGTCCAAGATGGCATTCTGCTACTTGAACTCCCAGCACAGACTCACAACTCATCAGACTACAAAAGAATCATCAATAAGAACTACAAAACCCCGTAACAATAGAAAGAAGGAAAGAAATAGTTTAAGTTTTCATCATGCATGTAGAGTGACAACATCCACACAGGCAAATGTCCAGTAGAATAGCCAATATTAAATTAATGCTATGTTTAAGTGAAATGTACTCTCCACAGCGTAAGACAAAACCAAAGGCTACCACAGCCTGAAAAAATTGCAGTCTAAAATCAGGCAGCAAAACTAGCCTTGCAGAGGGCCAGCAGCTAACAGCGTACAACAGCAAACACCCACGTGACGACAGTCATTGTGACAAACATTTGCTAGGGGCTGCGTGGAAGAAAAAACACGAAACAATCTGATTGCTTTCACTAAATCTCTGTTGAAAGAGAGGTATGAAGTGTTTTGCTATCTAGACCATTAAAACTATTTCATGAGAGAAGGCCACTCAAAGGTTAAAAACAGTAAGACAAATTTGCTACTGATTAATAATAAAGCCATTCATTTTATTCTTCAAATCTAAAGTAATTACAAGCTAGAGCATGGCAAATGGATTTAGCAGAAGTCATTACGTCAGAAGAATCCTTTAAAGAAGAACAGTAATTTAAAAGACTAAACTGAATAATGAACTCTCCTGAACAACAATTATTATGAGATTGATTTATTGAAAGTGTATTTAATCATGCAAGAAATGTTTAAACTTTCCAAAATAGTTCAGGAAGACAGAGAAACCAATAGCAGAGTCAGCCCAACGTCCTCATTATAGCTGAGAAGCTGAAGCAGATGGAGAATTCATTTAGTTTGGAAGGGTAAAGTACATCAATTTCCCTGAATCCACATTTCTAGTCAATTTGTTACAGTACCAGCTTCAACAATTAATGATCTCATTTTCCCATTTGTGCCTCCTTTTATGAGATCTCAGTCTTTGTTTCCGAATGAGCCAAATGTCATAAAGGAAAATTTAACTCAAAAAAACATCGCTTTGAAAGCTCACATGCCTACAGTCAAATGTTTCAGCAATAGCCACAAAAGCAGGGGCCAAATTCAGTCAAGTAAGTAGCCTGGTCGGTTTAAGTGCCTGAAAAAAAGCAAGATCTGCCCCTGACCTGAGACACAGCCTGACTTCTACAGAGAAACATCTTCCACCTGACCCAGTTCAGGTTTTTTCATTATGGTAATTGATGTTGATATATGAGACTGCCATGGCTGAAGCTGCGTTTCTAAGGACAGGTCTCTCCAATGAAGTTCAAACACGGGCAGCTCATCATCATACTCAATTCTGACATCCACATCAGTTAGTTAGTACAGATAGTATCGTATCTGTGCTTAAGATACCATTCATCCTCCAGAGCTATAAAACAGATTGTCTGTGAAGCATATACCTACTAGTGGCTATCAAGAAGCTGGCAGAGAAGAACTCTGGCTCTTTAGCCGGGAAGACTGCAGCTCATAAACATCAAGTCTCTAGTATGAGGAACCGATCACCCCAGTACGAAAATGTCATGGAACAGAGGAGATGCGAGAATGCTACCAGCCCTCAGCCCTTACCTCAGTGGCCCCCCAAAATTCTGCACCAGAGCTGCTGGCTGGGAAAGTCTTCTCCTCTGCAGTCAGCCACACACAGAATAATGTCATTCCATACTTTACAGTATAAATTACAAAGTAACTTTGCTTCTCTTATCCCACAGCTCTACTTCTGCATTGACAGCACCATCTCACAGACAATCCTGCACCACCAAGTGTGAAGTTTTAGGACAAAAAGCCTGTCTAGCTCATATTCTGCAAAGGCTGATGTGGACTGTTTAGATGCTGCCTGTTGATTCTGGATAATTTCATAACATGGACAATGTAGCCAGCTTGTGCTCTAAGGCACTAGCTAGGATTAAACACCACAAGCTGAGCTTTAAACGAATCTCCAGTCATTGATCCATTTGAACAATCAACATTACAATATGTTTCACCTTGTTTTAGTTTAAAAGTTCATGAAAAATTCAAAATATCTTATTTACCCAATAGGCCTTGATTGATTCTTCTACATTTAAGAAGTTCTTAAATACATACATTATTTAGCCAACACTGCCTTTACAGAACAGCATATAAATATTCAGGGACTTTTTAATAAGTTCAGCTTTTATTCAATAGACCATAATCGTTGCTTAGAACCATTTACTAGTAGGAAACCTACAATAACAGTAAGGGAAACACCTTCAGAGAGTGAAGCAGTTGGATAAAATGGAAGAAAGGAACAAAATACTAATTTTTCATTCTCCTCACATGCCTTCAAACAAGTTATGATGCACTAAAAGATACATAGTATGCATTCACATATGAAAAATAGTAAGGGAAAAATTTAAAACTTATAGTTTTAAATTATAGTTGAGGGAGCCAAGTTGAGAAATAAAAGAAAAACAATGATGGTCATTCGAATCCCTCAGTTTGTAACTTGTCAGAAACTATACTATCAGGAAATGTACTACAGAAATTATAACAAAAGCAAAAATCACCCTTAGACTTAGCCAAAGGTAAATTCTAAATATGTTACTGAGATGTAAATAAATAGCCTGACTTCCAAAAGTACCAGGCATGAGTTTCCTGCAAACAGCAAATTTTTCTCTCTAATTTTCTTCTTGCCTTTTATTCTTGGAGGAGGGAGGCCAATAAGGCAGGGATCCAACTTCCATAGACACAGGCTTAACTACACTGCTGATTTCCATACCCCGGTTCTCTGTCACACTCTGTGTTGTCATTGTGAGTTCAGACTAACTGTCCTTTTGCAAACGGCAGCCCTGGGGAGGCACACACACGCATCTGTCTGTCAAGCGGGACAGGACAACCACATACTCAAAGCAGTACATTGCCAAAGGCTTTCTGTGCAAGACCTTTCGTTTCTTCACCTGTGATGACAGCTTGGTGGGTCAGAATGAAAAAGGAAAGGAAATATATAGAAATGACTATTTCTCTCCCCAATTTCAGAAAAGCAAATTCAATATTATAGAGAGAATTAAGTATGACAGAATAAACAAGTAAATTCTGTACTTCAAA
>Ga0181612_164229_pt1 | contig 10626 bp, 5 predicted proteins | sample HoacroProtozoa21_FD_119630 | JGI IMG/M metagenome (GOLD analysis project Ga0181612, IMG submission 119630) | Hoatzin crop microbial communities from Cojedes, Venezuel. Combined Assembly of Gp0051906, Gp0051904, Gp0051908
CAGAGAACACCACCACAAGCTTGTTTAAAGCATGGAACTTCAAACAAGAGCAACCATAATTATTACTTTCAAGTGACTGTCAATACGCGGAAACAACAATATGATAACTGATGATTACTATGACAATGAATATGGTAAAGAATAACCTTACCTGTGCTGCAAACTAGGACAGTGAAAGATATTGAAAGATGTAATCAAATTATCAGATAAAAATGAATTACTACATTACATTCCTTACAGATGCTTGTAATCAGCAGTACAGACCCCAGAGGTCTTCAGGAAGACCTCTAAAGGTGAAAAATCAGTTTTCAGGTCCCTACAGAACTGTGCATTGAAACAAAAAGAATCTCAATGTTTAAACCAGTAACTCAAGAGAATGTAAAGAGCCACTTACTCATATCACCAAAAGTTCATTAACTAGGGAATGTGAAAATCCACACTCACCTACTTTCTACCTATCTGTTTTCATCTGAAATATTTCCATATTCTCTGCAAGTCTAATGCAGGAACCCAGGTGTCCATCTTTAATGCAGTGAGCCAGTGCATCTGCTCAAATGCATAATGCTGTTTTCTGCCACAGCGAATTTCTAGCTAAACAGCATTTTGTGAAAACAGAATGTTTCACACAGAATATTGAAATAAAAGGAACATGCTGCTTTTGCTTTACTACACTGAGAATATTTAGTTAACTATTACATGTTTTGATATGTCTCTCAATTTGCCATCTTCATTAATGAATGCAAACTACATAGCCATTTTTTTTCCATACTAGAAAAATATTTTCAAACTTTGACTAATGAAATGTCCCTGTGAATCTCCACTAAAAATCATAATGAGAATAAAAAAAGTTCCTACATTTGGTAAAACAGTCATTTTTTCCAGATATAAATTCTGTAAATTTTCTGTTCCATGGAGAGCAACTGACTGATTGACAGACATAGCTTACTCAAACAGAATGCAATATCATAGAAATTAATTAATAAAACCGTATTTTAAAAGGATGGTATAGCTATTTCTGTGTGAAAAAAGCATACAACAACTCACCTTGGACCCCGTTATCCCAATGATTTAATACATGGGCCTGGACAGAGGATGGCAGAGGAAGTCCTCTTATAGTCCATGTTCATGCAGGTCATTCCAAAAGGAGTGGTCAGAAAGATGCTTGGTGGAAAAGGATCTGTGGGTGTTGGTCGACAGCCAGCTGAGCATGAGCCAGCAGCGTGCCCAGGTGGCCAAGAAGGCCAATGCTGGAATAGGTTACCCAGAGAGTTTTTAGGGCCTCTGTCATTAGTCCCTTGCAACTTTGATGATTCTGTGATTCTACAGTTTACAGGTAAGTTCTGAACTTTAAAAAAAAATAGTGAGGTAAATATTTCATTGTTGATTTATTCATATTTTAATAAGAGCTAGTAAGTGTATTGCATCCCAGGCTTGCTTCTATAATCCCTTACAAACAAGCAATCCCAAATGTGCCATCCAGTTGCAAAAACCTCCAAGTTTTCAGTTTTTTAAATAATCTTCCTGGGAAATCTGGTTTCTTCATCCCAAAAAATCCCACAGAAAAAAAGATAAATATTATCCACCAAACAGGCCCTATCTTAGTGCCCATTCAACTTGTGTATGCCCACTTCACTTTCAGCCATTTTAAGTGATGTTTCCACTGACTTTCTAGAAGAAACAGTATATCGGTTAATTCTCTGTAGTGGGAGACAGTATAGAAGAGGCATACGAAGTTACAAGGCCACGATAGTTACTATGCAATTCAGTGCTAGACTTCTGCAAACTCCTGTGCCAACTGCACTGTCCACTTGTTTCTCACAGCTTCTGCACCCAAAGGAGTCATGCATCCTGTAATCTTCTGCCTGTCGGCTTTTCTTTTGTTCTTTCCCCCACCCTCCATTCACCTGATGTTGAAGTAAAGCTGCACTTTCACTGCGGAGCTTTGTGGAGCAATTGCTTGTGTGCACCTTGAGTTTCGCTCTCCGCTGTTCACAGGTCTTTCACCTCCCATGATCAAGCACAGCATTCAGCCTGCGTTTGTGGTTTCATAGACTTGGCCTACCTAAAGGCTTGAATTTGGGACCACTTGTTGTAGTTTGAAGCGATAGAACACCCACTCTGAAATGAGGGAAAATGTCTCTTGCATTAACAGCCCCACAGTTGGTTTCTTCTGTTTGCTCCTTATGCTCTCACGACCAGGCACATTGTCTCCTGAGCCATCCCCTATGAAGGTGGCACACGCAAAGGGGTCACAGAAAAAGATGTGCTTTCTTCAGTCAGACTTGTATAGCAGCTGTTCCCTCCCTTTTTGACCCAACAGACTGAATATGGAGGCTCACACCACCATTATGGCTTAATATAAGAAGGGCAAATTCCTTGTTTAACCCAGTGTCACCCAGTAAGTCAACTTCACAGCGTAGGTGCTCAATGACAGGCTAGCTTAACCTTTCTGCTGAAATCTGGATGGTGATTACTTAGAGTAACTTTGCAAGGCAAACATACTCTAAAATAAACATTACAAAGTTCCCAGATAGTACAAACTAAAGAAATTACACCACACCCTTATGTCTGTGATTATCTGAGCTCCTTGCTTTTTTGCTGACTGGCTGTCAATTAAAATAGTGTACATATATTTGCTGATGTCTGAACACAAAACACTTTGAAGCTTTTCAGGAGGAGAGGATCTCTGAATGGTGTCTGAGACAGACAGTGGAAAGCAGAGGTAAGAGTTTCATCCAGACAGAGTTCTGTGTAATCACATTTTAAGTGTTTCTGCTCCAGTACGTAGTCATAAATGTCAGCTGAAAGTTAACTTCATTGTTTATTAAATGTATGTTAATAACGTCATTGGAAATCTGAGTACTCTATTGATTGCAAATCTAAATTGGCAATGCTGTGGTCTCTATCTGCCACTCAATCACAGCAGTATGAGTTAGTGAGGTAAAAACAGAATAAGGGAGCTGATTACAGAAGACATTGAAGGAAAAGATAGATGGCAGAGAATATTTTCATATTTAGCAATATCATCAGACTGCCTGCAATATAACTTTTCATGCAGCAGCTGATAAAGATCCAGCCACTACAGCCTATTTCTTTCAACTTCAAGCTCAGTTGAGATACACACACGCCCACCCCCATCCCACTACCTCCTTTAGGAAAGAGCAAGAAGTAATGTGGGGTTATGGGAGACAACCCCTCAGGGAGCATTGTCTAGACACACCGCTGCTGGATGGGATCAAGGACTCCTAGAACATCTCCCTTTTCTTCCCAGACATACATTTACTGACAAGAATTGTGTAAAACTACTTGTGCTAAAACTTCTCAAAGAGTGACCATACCCAGAGCAAATAGTAGCAAGCAACTAATAACCATGTCTCAAGAGGGTGATCAAAAATCTTCCTTCGGGAAGAGAGAAGACAGACAACCTTCTTGTAAAGATGGACTGGAGTTTCAGTCCTGCTTTTCTATTCAGGATCTACAAAGATTTGGGCAAAATCCTTCTTAGTAAATGTGAACTCCTTAATATTGCCTGATTTTTTTATACTAACAAAAATTCATTTAGTATCAACAAAGACTTACTAAGTACTAGAGTCAACAGGCACTTAAAAACTCAGGTTTATAACTTACCCCTCTCTGCCTTAGATTCCCAGCTATCAAACAGCATAACATTATTTTGTAAATCTTCTATGAATGTCTTTCTATATTGTTTACAATAACAAGGCTTCAAATTCATTTGAGCTCCTAATTACCAGTGTAGCCTGAGTAATAGTAAATCAGAACCACATTATTGTAGTATTATGCGGAAAGGGTCATAAGTGCTATTTGATTGACGCTATTTGTTTCCTGTACACAAATGAGAGTTTCCCTCTGAGCACAGCAGATACTGTCTTAAACAATATTGTTATGGAGATAAAGCACTGTAGAGACATCTTTTAGAGGACAATTAAAATAACTCCTAAGCAGCCGAACTAAAGAAGCCTATTTTCCTGTGGATTTGAGTCCTATCTCCTACTGTTTTCCCTCATCATCTGTTCCCCAAACCTTTTCTCTGCTGCAACACTCCGTGCAGGACAAGTCACTGCAATGCTCCATCTGCCTTGCCATGGATCCGGACTATTCCCTGGGGAGCTGTACCTGGTTTTGATCTACCTATATGTCCATCAGCAAGCAGTAAGTGAGCGCTGATAGATACACTGGCTGGCCAAACAAAATAGACTGAGCTTATACAGTTTCTTTTTGATTAGAAGCATTAGTCTGGGTTGTTAGCCTGTTCAGACAGAATTTTCATGAAACATTTTTCTTTATCTGTCTGGAGAGCTTGCCACTTTTAACAAACGGAGCAACAGTGTCCAACAGATTCAAAAAGCATAGAGAGTAAATTAAGCATCGGATAAACAAAGAACTTGATCTGATCAGCCTCATTTCCATACAAAATTACTATATCCCCCTTCTTCAAATCTTGTTTTTAAAAGATTTTTTCAAACTCAACAAAAACTGCCAGCAAATACGTAATAATCTCATAATAATTAATTTATATAAACCCATAACCTGTTAGTTTCAGACAAATGTGTTAATTATAACAATGTCAAATTTCTAATATTGGAAACAAATCCTGGATAAAGAAAAAGCAGTTTTGTTAGGTACACAATAACAATGCTGTAAAAACACCTGAAGTCTTAAAATGTCAAGTGACAAATTATTTCATAAATGACTATTTAAGTCAAGAAGTAGTAGACTTGATTTTTTTGAAAAAACTGTAATTGAAATACTTTACAATTTTTTTGCTGCCTATATAAAATAAAATAATTGCATAATTATAACATAATTACTTTCAGGAGTGACTAATTTTGGATTCTATTAAGTACGTATTAATTGCTATACTGGCAACTGCAAAAAAAAAAAGTCAAAAATAAAAGCCTTCCCTTATCAAGGTCATCATTTGCATTATAAGACAATCAAAACAATGTTAAATTAACTAAATAGTCCAATATTCAATGACTGCAAGGCACGAGGTAGTGAGGTGGAAGGACAATCATATGACTCATAAGGCATTGCTGGCAGGATTTAAATTGACCTCAGACTCAGAGGTCTGCTGTTGCACCTCTGTGATGACAAATGATTCCAATGACTTTAGCGGTGCAGGATTAGATCCGTTAACATGTTACCTATTGACTGATGTTCATTAGCTATGCAGAGTCCACTTTTAAACTGCTTGTTCATACTCTGTCATACAGAAGTACTCCTACTGTTCAGTCCGAGGCATTGTGTAAAGATAAATAAATGTCCAGCTCTTGTTTTATTTGATCTGTGAATGGGAACAGCTAATAGGGGAAGTACAGCGTGAGTAACAGAAGAACTCAGTCCATGGTTTTATTCCCTGAAATCAAGAGGAGTGTCTTCTCATTTACTGTTAGCAGCCACCTATCTTTGCTAGTAACTAGCTGCATTAACTAGCAGATTGAATTAATTTGGAAAGAAAAGAACTAGAGACCTGATACTACATAATAAACTGTCCCAGCAGAGATCAGATATCAAGAACTACAGGTTCCCCCCATGCAATATCACTGCTTTAATCTTTCCAGGTGTCCTGTTCCTCATTTCCGCCACTTCATTAACGTCCAGTTTAACAGACCACAACAAATGGTATTGGAAAAGCAATTCTCAGGACTGTTCTTTCTCTAAGGAAAACAAGGGACCTGGAAAAAGTTGAAACCAGATATCGACAAAATATGCTCGTTTGCAAGGGTAAGCAATCGCATAGGCCCAAATATGATGGCCCATCAACCAGGGGAAACCTGTGCACTTGTAAGTCAAAGGCAGAAAATTCTGACCTCCAGAGCACTTGCCAATGATTTTGCTCCCTTTGGCCTCCCAGCTGGAATTATTTCCAATGAAGTTAATAAGTATTTTTAAAAATCTCATCCAAAACTCATGATACCATGTGTTTCTTAGACTACCAAGCAGAATAATGTATAGTGTACACTTCTTAGTCTGACATGATTGTGATTACAGAAACATTTAAATGAGAAAATTGCACAAACTCAGTGTTTCAAACTTTAGCATGATGCTCATGTTTGCAGTTCCATTTATAAACAAGTAAGTGTATGGCATGTTCTTGACTCCTTTCAAAACAAATACTAAGCTCTCTTTGGTTCTTTAGCACCATGACGACAATATTTGCATGTAAATTCTAGCTTGTGAATGAAATTCCTGCACCTCTCTGTCTCAGATTTGTCCTAGAAGTATATTTGGGGTTTTGTGGGTTGTTTTTTTTTCCTTCTCCAAATCAGCTGCCAGTTCCCATGCTCCAAAGACATTTCAGAACAGTTACTTAGCATGGGTTGTTCCCTGTCTTTTTCACCCCTTTGCCTAGAAGTTTTCATGTCACAGAGTGCCAGAATAAATACAAGTAGGTACCTGTTTTCCCCTTGGCTTTGAAGAAAGCACAACTGTTTTTTTTCTGTGTACAAGCACCATATCTGAAAGCCCATTTTCTTTCCGTTCCCACATAAACTAAAACTACTGAGTCTGCATTTCAGTTGACCTTGGCTCTACTTCTTGTAGGCAATCCAAGCACCCAGATTTGAAAAACATCCGAAATAGTGTTAAAGCATATTGATACACGTTAAGCTTTTACCTCATACCACGTTTGGCTTTCAAAAAAACACATTAAAAACCTCAGCAACCAAGGCAATGTTCTTCATTCACTTTGCTCTACCATCCTATTCCACTTGACATTGTGGGTAACAGCTGGAGTGTGAAGATAAACTGATGGTTCATTATTACAGCCAGGAAAAATGGAGTTCATCATTGGCTACGTCACAGGTAACCATTTTCAAGATGTTGTTTTTTGGTTTAGCTTCTTATATTTTCTACTGGTCCAGAAAACTGTTTTTTCAGTTGTTGTTTTTTTTTGTGTTCAGTAATAATCCCTCCACAATCGCATTTGCGGCAATTTTGGAGGGAAGAGGATCACTCCCATGGGTGACAGGCACACTAAAAGCCCTTTGTATTCCTAATGTAATGCGTTGAAAAAAAAAATAGATACATAAACTGATTGGGCCAGGCGACAGTTTTGGAAAATAATTATTCTATTGAAAAGCATAAATATGGCCTTAAACAACAACAAAAAACAACATAAGCTGGGCACAGCAGAGAGAGAATTGCTCTGAAAGTACTTTTTCCTCATTATGAAGACTGACCTGTATATTTCCATCTTGCACTGTGAAAGAAGTGATTACTTCAGATGCACAGAAAGTTGTTTATTGAACAGGAGAGGGTAAAGATATTGCTATATTCAAAATAAATCAATAATTCTTTCCCCTAAAGCTCATAAATTTACTAAATCGTATTCTTCAGTGATGACTTCTGCCTTACATAAGAAAACCTATATTGAATATAATTAAGAAGAGGTGAAACATTTTTAAACTAGCTTTTAGGTTTCTACTAAAGATTTAAAAAATGTTACATGATGAAGTAAATATCAGTGGATGCTAATGAGCTTTCCCCTTTTTCTGTGGAAACATCTATACCTAACTGAAAAATATTTTACTTTGGCCTAAATCAATTCAGCTAAAAATATTATGGAGGCATAAATAATTTAGTCTGATTTTCCAAGACATTGAAAAAAGTAGGACCTCTGCTCATAACTGTTGCAAACCTACTAAAAATGCTCATTGTTATATTTAAGAGAAAATATCTAGTTTTTTGTGGATGGGGAGCATGTTAAACTTTGTAATGTCAATGGAGACAGTCTGATTAGCCTTACATACTTATCCCTCCATGTTTTTCGTTCATTAAATCCATATTTTGGCAATTTGAAGTAGAAACTAATTAGAAGACAAAAATTGCTCTACTAGGTACTGCTTTACCAAGTAATATTACAGATGTTCATACATGGCACTGGAATGAGGATTAGTAATATGATACATGTAATGGTACCCAAAGAAGGCCAAATGATCCTTCAAGTACTCAGTGAATTCTTCCAAAGACAACTAGAATCTGAAGCTGCTCTCTGAACAAACTAACTGGAATTTGGAAAGCTGCTGGAGGAGCAGAAACAAGATCTTCCATGACTTGGACACAAAACCTGGTATGCTGCAACTCGAGACTGGATGACAGCATGGATATTCCCTGAACTAAGGGGAAAAGGGAGTAAAGGGCGAGAGTTTCAGTTCAGTTTCTCAGTGTGACACTGTTGCAGCTAGGGTTTATAAGAACATGGTCACTAGGCCTTAGCACTCTGGGAAGAGTCATACTGTGTGAGCTGACCCTGAAAAGCATCTTTCTCGAAGTGAGGTGCCTTATACATTCTACAACCTTCTCTGAATCATCATTTCAGTGAAAAACCTCGAAACTTACAGCTGACTACAGACTGAAAGGGTAAACTTAACTTACTTCATGGTCTATGCTAATTTTTCAGACTGTTTTCATATTGATTTTGTCTGAAGATGTGTTTACCTACTGCATATTCAATACAAGCCCATATAAAACATAAGTATGCTTGATATGAAATAGATATTTCTTATACATTGCATCCTGTCCAGTGTCTGCTTACACATCACCACTGAACTTTGACGTCTTTAACAAGTCCAGGCTCCCAAGCTCTAGCATACATACACACATCATACCATATAAGCCCTGTCGTGTCTTGACATCCATCAGTTAAAATTCAGATTTTCCTGTACCTCTTTACTATTTCTTGCCTTGCTCACAAAGCAAGTTGGAGACAATCTACTATTTTGTTTAATAATCCAGTGTTCCATTCACTGACACACACCAATCTGTGAAGTGATTAATTGTTAAAATGCTTTCTGATTGAGTAATTTTTTCAAAGAAAATACCGAACAAGCAACCCAGACATGAAACAACTTCATTTACATACCATTTTTGTCCCCTAGGACATCAGGAAAACTTAACATGTTCCTACAGTCAACTAAACATATTAGCACTGCATGCATTTCTGACAAGACCTTCTTTAACAGGAGGTGAAACCCTATTTGGTCTTTGAAACTTCATTTTTGTTTGTTACAGCTTTGATAATAACACCTCTCTCATGATCCTGAAATCACCCAAGATAGCTGAGGTACTGTTAATATCAGACATCCTATTTTAGTCACCTGTCATTAATATTACAGTAAAAAATAACCAGGTTACTATTTAATTTTGTTAAAATATTGTGATACAGTGATCGTCCTCTTTGCATTTAAACCCATTTAAAAATAAATAATATGTATTTATCTGAAACACTAGAAGATTTACTTATAGATTTCCAGCCTGATCCTGCTCACATTAACACCAATCTTGCAGGCAGCTATTTTTACTTCTGCCGTTCCTACATTTGCTGCTCTGCATCCATCTGTATTTCAGGTATCTCAGTGATAATTAACTGTACTGGTAAGTCTCACCTGTAGATGGACCACAAGTCCTATAAATGGCTGTGGAATAATCTATCTCAAAAAGACTAAAAACCAGGTCACTGCTAAAGAAGTTCAACCTGCTTTTGGACAGTAGCAATAGAAGGAAGCAACATAAGTGAAAGACCTTATTGCAAGCCTTTCATGGAGGGTGAACTTCAGTGTACTCAGATTGTATGAGAGAAAGCAACTCCTGCCAACAAGATTAAATTGCCAAAGCGAATGAATTTAAAACCTTGGGTTTAACTTTCTACCTATTTACATATCACATAGAGTTTAACGATTAGCAAATTAGACACAAATCATGTGCAAATCAATGCAAATTGCTGGTTCACACACACAACGTAAACTTCATTTTTCATGTTGGGTAGTAGCCAGTTCCTAGTTAAGAAGCATATGGATTTCAGTTCTGGGGTAAACGAGCTTCTCTGTCACAAGCCAAAGCTTCCCCTTTCTTCCACCCTCCTCCCGCTTCATTCATCCACTTGGCACAAAAACACTAGACTTCTCATTCAATCCACATAATTCAGTCAATACTTGCCTTATGTCAGACTTCGTGTAGGCAGGTAGTAATTCCTAGAGTCATTAAATTAGGCTATGCTTTCTCTAATTTGTGCTCTTCTGTTAGAGTTTTGTGGTCACTTACACTAATTAGAAATGCTTGGTTTATTAACAGAAGATATATATACTTTGGAAAGTCCCTTGACATCACCAAAGTATTTATAGATCCCTGCAACTTTTGTTTTCTTGACTTTTGTACTACGTCGTATATAACTACTCTCTACTGAGGTGACAAAAGTCCTTTGAACTCATCCTCATAATTAAAAAACGTTGCATTTACTGCTTCTGCAGTGGCACTTTTTATTTCAGAGGGGTTCTCCCATTCCCCAGGAGAGGTTACATACAATCAGAATCACAGAATTGGGCAATAGTTGCGTCTGGAAGTGACCTCTGGAGATCCGTTCTGCAAACTCTTGCTCAAAGCAGGAGCAACCTCAAAGATAAATCAGATTCCTTGGGAAATTGTGCAGCTGAGTCTAGAAAATATGTAGGGTCTGAGATTCTGCTCCCCACCTTGCTGGGCCCTGTTCCTGTGTATAAACACTGTGATGGGGAGAAAAAGTAACAGAATCACAGAACGTTAGGTGTTGGAAGGGACCTCTGTGAGTCATCTAGTCCAACCCTCCTGCTGAAGCAGGGTCACCTACAG
>Ga0181612_178165_pt1 | contig 10626 bp, 12 predicted proteins | sample HoacroProtozoa21_FD_119630 | JGI IMG/M metagenome (GOLD analysis project Ga0181612, IMG submission 119630) | Hoatzin crop microbial communities from Cojedes, Venezuel. Combined Assembly of Gp0051906, Gp0051904, Gp0051908
ACCAGTCAGAGGATGCAGCATACAGCACGTCTGCCGCAGAAGGGCCGGGATTTCACCCATGTGTAAGAACAGAGATGGTGTAAACCAGGTGCACCAGGCTCCACATTTGGGTTGAGGCATGCTTGTGTGCTGGCTTTCCTGTGCCGGTGAGGGGAGGAGTCTATACAGTCCATCTTCCACCTTACACAGCTGGTTTCTCTGGTCTTAAATCAGGTGGTGTAAACTGATTAGTTTGTTTTGAGTTAATTATTACTCCAAGTTCAACAGTCTTAGTGCTTAATTGCATTCCCCGTTTGTCCATCACTGCTGGCCTCCATAGCACTAAACCATGTGGCAGATAAGAAAATCCATCCTGAGGAGGTAAACGGGATTTATGATGTGCATGACCCATGTAAGTAGGAGCCTGTGTGGAGGGAGCAGCTGAGTACCTAATCCAATAACCAAGTATAATCCATAGGGACAGTTTAAGTGCTGGGTTTGTATACCAAAGGGAGTCCAAATGGCCACAGAAGTGGGGGACTTAGTGTAGAGCAGCGGCAGGAGATGCCTCTGTCTGCCCAAGCAGTATATTTAGATTTAGGTAAAAGTGATGGATTTAGGATCGGTGTAACCCATTCCTAGAGGCACCTGGTTTGCATATGCGCTCTCCGTGCAGGGACTGGCCAGGTCCCTGGTGAGGTGGGGTGCTTGGTGCCTCACAGGGGAACCCAGCGTCTCTCAGAGCTAGAATGCAGGAGGTAAGGCCCAGACTGTCTCCAGGGTAAGAAGCAGCAGAGGCCATAAGGAAGGAAAGCCCTTTTTGGAGCATTATGCAGTGACCCTTTTCCTGGGCAGGGATTGAGGGATTGCTTTTCTCCGTATGTTTCCCTTATTGTGTTCTAAAAGGAGGTTAAAAGTGCTGTGACAGTCTGTGATCACCTGCAGAGCAACTAGTATTGGTTTTCCCTGAGGGACGATTCGTTCCTGGTAGACCAAGTTCTCAGTCCCTTTTTCCCTGTGAACAGGGAATCTCCAAAGCAGAGAATCCTCTTTCGTAACATAGCTTCTCCCAGAAATAAATCTATTGATGCTCTTCTGTGCAATAGTTTGCAGGCTTGGACGTGGATTCCCATGTCTCTCTCAAGGAGCCTTTCTTCTGGCCTTGCTGTGTGATTGCAGTTACTTCTCTGGTTTTTGGTTGCTATGTATTCTTCAGCTTGCTGGGGAATTGAAGCTCTCAGAGTTATTCCATGTTTTCTCATGTTACTAGGTCTGTATTCGTCAGTTGGCATAAAAGAGCAGAATTTGGCCAGAAAAGCAATTCATTTGAATAAGATGAGCAGACTTTTGCCCCCAGAGAGTCTCTGTAGCCCACCTCAGAAATTCCAGCTGCCACTGCAGCTTCTCTGTTATGTTACCGTTTGCTCAACATTTGGTGCAATGTAAAGTGTTCTGCCGTACATCAAATATAAACAAGAAACACTCTCTATGCAGTCCCTCAGATGTAGTTTGAGCATATTGAACATGTCAGCAGGCAATAAAGATGGAATAAAAATACTTTGCTGTCCGTATGTTTGTCATTTGCTTTTCATGCAATGCAAAGGATGGGTGCTGATACGAACAGGGATTGGCAGCAAAGGTGTTGATGTCCAGGATACTCTGAACTCTGCTAAACCACAGACAGAAAATAACCCCCGCGGGAAGGTGAGCTGCCTCGTTGCGTAAGGAACAGACAAGGAGCAGCCCCTGTTTCGGGAGCTCATGCATCTGTGCCAGGCTCCTGTTGGCACCAGAGCCAAGAGATGGAGTCCAAAGCAGAAAGTCCATTTGGGATATGTGGTCTGCTCAGCCCGTGACACTGCCAAGAGGGCAAGGCTGTGCGTTTGGATGAATAACTAAGTTTCCTTTCTGATCCCTTGTTTCTATCCCTTACCTGTAGCACCTTCTATTGAAGCTCGGTCTCCTGTCTTGTCGCTTGTAGAGTAACCTCCTCCTCCTGGTCCTGAGCCCTCTCCTGCCCCTCTTTCCCCATTTCAGATGGACGCAGCCTCAGTTCCTTCGGTGCTGTTGGGTGGTACCGCTCGGCCTTTTGGTACCAGCGGTTAAGAAATTTGTGGTAATAAATACTCAGACTCTTCATAACCATCTAAACAAGGCACAAAGGTGCCAAGCTGCATGGGCGGCACCAAGGAGGAAGGTGTTGATGGCAGTTTGACTCTTTTGTGTCAGCGATGCCTCGTCGGTATGAAGGGAGGCTTTGCGCGTCTGTGTAGAAAAAGGAGCTCTGCAGGGAGCATTTCCACTGCCACTTGGCTCGTGTGAGCCCGGGAGAGAAGAGGAAAGGAGCAATAACTGCCTGGTGATTTGGGTGGAATAATCCCTCGCACCTTCTGTGTCTGTGTAGCTGCGAGGGTTGTGCAGGAGGGGAGATGATTTGTTTGGGTGTAGTGGGTGAGCAGTGCCTTTGTGCCATTCCTCGAACTGGGCCTCACCTCTCCGGCGCAGGCGTTGCCGAGTGGAGGTGGTTCAAGCCCTCGGGGAAGGATTACAGCATGGCGCGGCTGGCAGAGCCGGTGCGTGTGCTCCTCCAGCACGTACCCATGCGTTAAGAGGGGATAGTTTTCTCTTTCGAATGAATCGCAGTCCTCGCTGCCCACCCTTCTCGTAGACACCCTTTGAGATGAGCAGCAGAAGAGCAGAATACTGATTAGATGTAAATTACATGGCAGAGACTCGTTACTTGCCTAATTTTAAATCCTGAGATATGCAGCGTGAAAGTGATGGCAGAATATGGCCCTGAGCTTGGATGGAAATGGTCCGCAGCATCACAAGGGAGGAAAATGCTTCGTAAAGGCAGCGGTAACGCCAGTGGCAGTGGTAAGGGAAAGCAAGGGAGCAATTTAGGGCAAAGTTCTCCATGACTGGTTAGGAAAGAAAATGTACACCCATCACAGATGTTCTAAGTGTTTCCTAAGTTGCTATATCAGCTGCCTGAGCACAGCATACAAATTTCAGCCAGTTTGCCAATTAGCCCCTCAGTCGTGCAAAAGCTGGGATTTTTGATAGCTGACAGAGCTTGTATTAATTCTTTGCAAGGTCTAATGTGCTGTACTGGCAACAACACTATTGTTGGTTCTGGTGGGTTTGCTGGCTTTGCGATAGGAAATTTCTTACAAAGATTCTTAAGGGCAAGTGAATTAATTACATTGAGATTTCAGACTGAATCTGTTCTTCTCTTGTCATAACCCCGTTTCTGTGCTCTGGCAGCATATGGGAAGTAACACGCCATGGTACCTGGATGACATGTCTGCTGAGTAGCTTGAAGCAGTTTTCAGCTGATTGTGTCTGATGGTGTTTGCAGAACGTTGTTGGAACCAGATCAACTCTCTGCAGATTAAAACCAGTTGCAGTGTCTACGCCTGGATCTATTGTTCTAGTGACAGACTCTCTGAACTCATTATAATTTAGACTAACAGTGACAGTTCCTGCTTTTAGCAAAACTCAGCTGGCTCGGGATAAAATGAGATGAAGTAAGTGTTCAGTAACTCCATATAACCAACAGAATTTGAAAATAATTTGGCAAAATTGCAGTATCCTACACCAGCAGTCGTAGACTGTGGTCCTCAAGTCGAGGTAAATGACCCATAGCTGGTCCCCATAATCGTATTAAATCATGTTTTCAGTTAGACGCTCGCTGAGAGCTTGGCATAGGTGGTGATTCTTGAGAAACTTTGAGTGTTGATGATAAAAGTTTTGTGGAACTGCTTGTTAAACAGGTGCCTGCGTGTCCCATCCATACTCATGTGGAATGGCTTCCCATCACACAGTCCTGCCCAAGGTGAACACACGCACACCTCCTGCTTGAAGGAAGAAGTTAGGACAACTGCTATGTGCAATTGTTTAGGGCTGAGTGGACGTGCTGAGATGTGAAAACTGTTTTTTTTCACATTTTTTTTCTTTAAGCTAGATCAGTTCCTCTGCTCATTTGTGTCAGGAAAGGGCTCAGGAGGCAACATACAGCTGCAACCAGAGGACAAGAGTCTCCCATCAAAGCAGAAAGCTGTATTACAGCTGGCAGTATCTTAGCACAGTTTCTCTCCCTTGGGACAAAATGCATGCTGTTAATCTAGGAAAGGTCCGTTTAAGAATTTAACCCAAGTGGGGCGGTGTTATGTCAACAGCAAGAAAGGGGGAGGTGAGTGACTGAGCTCAGAGTGTGAGGGATGACAATTAACAGGTTTGAGCAGGATCCTGGGGAAAGCGGTGCTCGCTAGAGCAGGAGTCTCTGGTGGAAAAACAAGGACGAAGTCAGGACTGGTTAATACATATCTACTGGATTTATTAATCAGTCGGATTATATAGCTGGTGACAGAATATGGTCCAGTGCCAAGAAAGTCAGATCTAATTTAGCAGCCTGGGAATAGTGAACTTTGGCATTTGTCTCCCGCTGTCTGCTTCTCCTTTCTTGAATTTCTTTGTCTTTTTCTCTTTTTTCCTCACTTTCTTTTCCTTCTGTTATTTTGTCTCAAATAATTTCTCAAAGTGTTTTCCTTTTTTTGTAATGAACCAGCCAGGGCAGCCTTGGGTTATTTCCCTTCTTTTAGTTTCACTCAGTTCGGCTTCCTTAGATGCTCCTTTCCTGGCCCTCATCGAGTCCCTGGATGAAATCCCAGCTGCTTGGAGAGTTTGTCCCTCACTGGGCAGAATTTTCTCCTCTGTCTTCCCTCCATTTCCTCTCTGTATCTGTGCTTTTTCCAATTACTCAAACCATTCATCTTGCCCATCCCATCTGCTCGCTTGCTCTCATATACTCAGCTGTGGTTCGGTGTGAACTCAGCAGGCTGTAAGATTAATTTCTGCTATTAACTGTTTCACTTGTCTGGCCACTTCTAAGCTTCTACAGAGAGCAGGCTCTGTAAAGCACAATATTTTAGAGGACTGATGAAAGGCAAGCTGCAATCTCTACTTGACTCTACAGTTCTGTTCAGCAGTGGAGCACGATCGTGACATATCGAGCTTTCTAGAATCTCATTTTGTTGGGTTTTGCTTTACCACCGCTCATAAATGGAAGGAACCACATTGCACTGGTAGCCAGGGCATCGGCTTCCTTCTGACCCCAAGCAGCAAATGCTTTAGGCAGCAGGATAGGACAGACAGACTGGTATGCCAGTCCTTGAAGTCAGTAGCACCATTTAGGTGCAGGCACTCTGTACAGCACTCTCGGCACCTTCTCCAGAGGCCATTGGTAGTTGTCTCCTGCCTCCAGCCTGATCTCAACCTGATCCCAGCCTGCCTCCTGCCAGCAGCCTCTTGGGGAGTCCTGAGCTTGCCTTCAGGCTTGAGCTGTGTGAGTAGAGAAGTAGGACCTGAGCCCAGGTGAGACCTGACTCGTCTCGTGTTGTAGACCCACCTGTAGGTTTCTCTTAGAGGTCTCTTCTAATAATGATGTAGAGCAGCTTCTTCCAAGGAAACCATGTGAATGCTAACAGGAGACCTGTTTGCTTTGCCTCTGTTCCAGGATGGCTCCACCAGAGCCTGCAGTCTACGTCTGTCTTTTACAGCTTTTAACAGGAGAGGTGTAAGCTCTGAAATGCCTGCGTGTTTCCGTACATTACTGTTTTGTTGATGTGGTTGGCTTGTTGATAGGGATGAAGAGAATTTTCTGGGTCCAAAGATGAGAGGAATTATTTGTACATGAAGAAGAGCCTGAAATTCAGACCTCATGTCCAGGGTCAGAGACGAGAAAACTGAACTACTGAATGAATTTTACCTCTTGCTACAAAGTGAGAGGAAAAAATCATTAGTCATATTTCAATCAATGTCAGCGTAGTTTAGCACTGACTCATTTCAGGAATTAAATTTACCACGCAGTCCCTGAAGTTCAGGCTGTCTAACACAGAGAAACGGAATCCCCACCGCTCAAGATGAAATCTCCGAGACCTTCCTGAGAATAAAGCCCATTCGAGAGCTTCTCCAGGAGATGGCAGCAATATACTGCAAGTAGCATGGAGTGAACGCTCCAGGAGTCGGATGAATGTTGGGCTGTGGGGCACCAGGTTATTTTTAGATTACTTCGTGTTAATCTTTTTAATTTTTGTGTTGCCGGTATGATGGTATGCATTCAAAGTTCAGAGCATAGAATATGCACTCGTGTGCTCCTGCTATTGGTCTGTTACTTGTCAATCTTTCGTCAGTGCTGGTAGTTTTAAGGAGGATGCAAGATGCTTAAAGCATCGCTTTTAGTCTTACTCCCACAAATGTGTTAATGATAGGGTTTATTCTTAGGTGGCTTTTGGAGCTGTTCCTGGAGGAAGGCACGGTGCAGGCAGGGCTGCTGGGAGCAGGCTGGCAGCTAGCAGAAGCCCGCAGAGGGCAGCAATAAACCGAGCGCCGGCTGGGAGACGCGATGCCAATAGACGGGTCTCCTGACTTAAATAAATGACATTTTATTAGCGATGGGTGCCACCAAGATAGGTGCTGCGTGTGTGTTTGTAGCCAAACAATTTGTCTGGAGTTTGGAGGCAAAATCCCCCAGCCCCACCGCTCACCCATCATTCGGGATCTCTCCCGACTTCCAAAAAATGACGAGCATGTTCCATTGCCACCCACCAGAGTTTGAAAGTTTCTTCCAGAGGTCAAGAAAATGTCCAGACTAATAAAATTACGTCAGGCATCCAGGATGTGACACAACCTTAACAAAGTCATTTGAAATCATTTGACAGTAGATTTCCCTGTGAGTTCCTAGCCCGGGGCACGGAGAATCCTCTCCTCCCCTCTCCTCGCTGGACGAGCTTCTCGCCGAGCATCCGGACTGCAGCACGCCGCGTACGCGCGGGGTCTTGATGCGGCCTGATGGTCCTAAAGGCGATCGGGAGCCTGGCAGAGCCCCCGCAGCCGAGTCGGCTTCCGTCAAGAGCTTGACATTGAATGCGTCGTGTCATGCAGATGGTACCTCAGAGGAGTGAGAGCTGCCATTTACAGCACTGATGACAACAACTGCCGAGATCAGTGGGATCTTAAGATTGCTTTAATATGACTGGCACCTAGCAATTTAGCTCACATTGTTTGTGACAGGGTGTCACTCTTGCACTTGTCTGGGGATGAATGATAGAGGGTTTTTAAGGCATGGAGCTTCCTCTTTTGGAGGAAATTAAACCGCTGTATGTACTGATGCAGAGACTTAGATGCCTGCCACAGCAGGGTGTGTTAACGGGGAGCTTTGCAAAAGCCCGATAAAAAGTTTAGTCTGTCTCGTGTGGGCAATGACCGTCAAAATTACCCCACCACCCCCGGTCCCTATAAAGAGGCCATCAGCCTGCGGCGTTTGTGAGCACTTCGGATTGCCTTGTCGTGATCACCCGGTGCCATCTTAGCTTTGTGGTTTTCTTCAGGTTAGTCAATATACATTTGCTATGTGCAGCTACCGGGAGAAAAAAGCTGAACCTCAAGAGCTGCTGCAGCTCGACGGCTACACTGTGGACTACACCGACCCGCAGCCAGGTACGGGGCCGACAGCCCGCGGGCGCTGGGGCTTGCCACGCTGCCAACGGCTCCCGAACGGGAGTCCTCTCGCTCTCCCCCTGCTTGCAGCTGAACTGTGATCGGCAGTATTGTAAATATGTTTATGTTTATACTGATCATTAGCTATGCATGACTTTACTATAAATAGAACTGAGGAACTGAGCTAGGAGTTACACCAGAGGAGGGAAAGACTCATCTCTTCTGGGGAGCCTAAGTGAATTAGACACTTAAATCCCAGTGAAATTTGATTGTGAACTGAATGCTCAAATCGAGTGATCACCCTAACCAGTGCCTTCAGGTTAAATTCCCTAAATAAAGGGTCAGCAGCTATACCTGTCTTTGTTGTGGAAATATTTAAGGGACCACCCCAGCATTTTTACCCGCCCCGTTTTCTCTCTGATAGATGTGAGTGAGTGGAAGGGGCAGGGGCAGAAAGCCCCCTGGTACCTGGAGGTACCTGCTGAGTGGTGAGACCCTGAGGAGGAGCACCACATTTCTTTTATTCTAGTGGGGCAACACATCGAGTGTGGTGATCCTCACCATGCCCTGCATAACGGTATCTCCAGAGGAGAAGATGAAAGACACGGGAGGTTGGTTGTCAAGACCTTGATTCCAGGTTAATTCTGATGTTAGGGAGGTGAGAAGATGGGTGCCGAATCAGGGCAATGACAGAAATAAGCACGTCACCCAAACATCTTTGGTGCAGCATGAGCACTGGTATGCTCAGTCCAATGAGAAACCTCCCACCGCATCCCCTCAAAATCCATTTTTTAATGGGGCTTCAGTGGTACAACTCACATGGGACCCTCACAGGCGGGGCTATAGGTGAGAGAAGCAATTAATCCGAGTGTGATGGGGTTTGTTTTAGTAGTTGCAGTGCAGGGTGCTACCTGGGGCTGTCTTACAGGTGAGTTTGGTGCAGGGGAGGGGACGGAGCTCAGCCAGGAGCTGGGGCAGCGCGGGACTGGCTGGGGACACTCGAGACGGCGGTGGGGTGGGAAGCCCGGGGAGATCCCCTGGCTGGCCTCAAAGTCTGCGAAACTCTGCTGCATTTCCTCTCCTGCCAGGTTTGGAGGGCGGCAGAGCATTCTTCAACGCTGTGAAGGAGGGAGACACGGTGATATTTGCCAGTGACGATGAGCAGGACCGTATCCTGTGGGTCCAAGCCATGTACCGAGCCACCGGCCAGTCTCACAAACCTGTGCCGCCTACTCAAGTGCAAAAGCTAAATGCTAAAGGAGGAAATGTACCCCAGCTAGACGCCCCAATCTCTCAATTTTGTAAGTAAATAAGTTCTCCTAGAGAGCAGAAGTCTTTGATGGAAAGATTTTCTGCACTGATGTAAATCAATACTTGCAAATGTGTTTCTGATTCCAAAATGAATTTTTTTTCATTACCATTAAGCTGCTTTTTACATCAGTGGATCCAGAAGCAGTTAACCTGTGTATCTGGCACAATCAAACCCAAGATACAAAATTCCTTGGGGAACTTGTCAATGAGTAGTTTAAAGTGCAATACTTGATGGAGGAGAGACAGGGATCTGAGAGCCGGACACGCAGCTTGCTTTCAACAGACACGCGTTTACCCCCACACAATAAACTGCACACCCAGATCAGAGCGATTCATTAGCACCATTAGCTGTCTATCAAATGCGTCACGTGCTCAGAACTACAGGTGCAAATCTTGCAAGTATGAAATGCACACACAAAAAGAGGTCTCCTGTTGAATATTCAACTGTAGGAAAGCATATGGTATTTTTAACAGGTTGCTTTGCAGGCCAGTTAGATGTGAATTTAAAGCAATCATCTTTTAAGTCGTAGCTATGCTGCATGTCCTGTGCAGTTATACCCAGTTTGCTTAATTTGAAATTTAGAGCAATTTCTTTTGTCTTGCAAATGTAATTTGATTATAAACCAGATGAGTGCCTCCTCGCTCATTTTTCTTGAAGGTCTCAATCACACGTCTGGAGCCTCTTTGCTGTGTAACATAACAGCAGTTCTTGCTAGTTTCAGCAAAATTTAAGAATTAGTATCATAAAATATATGTAAAATAAGGACAAGTAAATATTAGCAAATCCATCTGATTAAATCAGATTTTAACATTTTAAACAGTCTCTGTAAAGCTGTTCTGGAGTATTTGTTGTAAGGAACTCAGAAAATCTCCTTATCAAGGTCCCACCTTTCATATTGGTATAACTTCTTCATGTCAGTATTTATAGAAAATAACAATACAAGACATACATCTGTGCCATCAGTGTTACAGCTGAAAACCTCTGCTTGCTGCTTTTTTTTCCTCCATCCTCCCAGACGCCTGCGTGTTTTGGCCTTCTGCCTTGCATTGCTGCTGCGGTCAGTGAGGACGCAGCGTGATGCAGCGTGGTAGACCCATAGTCAGTATTTTCATTTTGGTGACCCTCATCCTCCTCATCCCCGTCAGGTCACTGGCTTTGGGAGTGCAAGGTGTAAAGAATTGGGGTCGGGAAGGAAGGACGCCTCTCAGAAAGCCCAAATGGCTGGTAGGAATTGGGCTCTTGCAAGTGGGAGCTTTGCTGGCTGTGATTAGCTTCTAGACCTGGCTGAGCTGTGCTGACCGGAGAGCGCTCCCAGGGGTTGTGTGTCCCTCTGCCCAGGTTCTTGGATGGAGCAGACACAGGTCCTTTTTTACATGCTAAAAGCCTTCAAAATGTAGCATGGAAGAGTGGCAGAGGGAGGCTGTTCCATCTCCTAACAAGCAATGATGAAGGATGCTCTTAGCTGTGTGGTTGGTGCAAGGAGGGTGCACTCCTGCTCATCCCGGCGTGATCCCTCCAGATTAGGATGAGGACAGCGAGAGAATATCGAACTGGACGATCACCTTTCCTTCCAGGCTTCTCCCATGCCTGCAGACATCAGGCCTGGAGAATTTTTCTGCTGGGTAAATTCCTGATGTTCATGGAGTTTTCACTTTGCCAGACCAGTATGCAGGGTCAGGTGAAGGGTCCCTTTCCCAGACACATCGTAATTGCCTGGCAGCAGCCTTAGCAAAGTCTGCTAGGAGTTTGGGAAGGGAAAGGGGATGCCTGGGGCTGGGGACTTTGGGTTTGTGGTCCCCGTGAACAGCCTAACACTGGGGGGGGGGGGCGGGACC
>Ga0181612_114282_pt1 | contig 10625 bp, 5 predicted proteins | sample HoacroProtozoa21_FD_119630 | JGI IMG/M metagenome (GOLD analysis project Ga0181612, IMG submission 119630) | Hoatzin crop microbial communities from Cojedes, Venezuel. Combined Assembly of Gp0051906, Gp0051904, Gp0051908
ATCCTGTGTCTGGGTTGGGGCAATCTCTGGTACCAATACAGGCTGGGAGATGAAGGGATTGAGAGCAGTCATGCCGAGAAGGACTTGGGGGTGTTGGCTGATGAGAAGCTGGACATGAACCACCAATGTGCCCCCACAGTCCACAAGGCCAACCGTATCCTGACCAGCAGCTTGAGAGAGGGGATTCTGCCCCTTAACTCCACTCTTGTGAGACTCCACCTGGAGTCCCGCATCCAGCTCTGGAGCCCTCAGCACAGGAGAGATATGGAGCTCTTGGAACGGGTTCAGAGGAGGCCACAAAAATGGTCAGAGCACTGGAACAGCTCTCCTATGAGGATAGGCTGAGAGAGTTGGGGTTGTTGAGCCTAGAGAAGAGCAGACTCCGGGGAGACCTTATTGCAGCCTTTCAGTGTTTAAAATGGGCTTATAAGAAAGACAAACTTTTTAATAGGGCCTATTGTGATAAGGCAAGGGGAATGGTTTTAAAAAAGGGAAGATTCAGAATACATGTAAGGAAGAAATTTTTTTATAGTGAGGGTGGTGAAACGCTGGAATAGGTTGTCCAGAGAGTTGTTAGAAACCCTATCTGTAGAAACATTGAAAGTCAGGTTGGACGGGGCTCTGAACAAGCGGATCTAGTAGTAGATTTCCCTGGTCATTCAAGGGTTATGGGCTAGATGATCGTTAAAGGTCCCTTTCAACCCAGACTACTATGTGATTCTATGATTCAATTCCTTAGAACAGAATAGAATTTTCTTCTATTCCTTACTTAGGACTTCATAATATTATCTACCCAGTACTAAGGCTTGATTTACGATTTCTGAGTAAAAGCAACAAGACTTTTTACCACTGAGGTGATGACAGAGCTTTCTTTTCTCCCCAGAGATTACAGTTTATCCCTTAGTTTCAGTGAAAGATGGGTATTTGTGGCCTAGTGATAAGAATAGCATTTTGAAATACAGTAAGCAATAAGGATACAAATTCATATCTGGTAACTATAAATGCTAGATTTTTGAAAAAGACTAAATAATGCAGTTGGTCTGACCCAGGAGATCACTTTTTGTCACAGCAAAGAAACCTCTGATGTATGCTCCAAAAGCATAATGACATTTAATGGAGAGATTTTTAATTTTTTTCAGAATATCCTGAATTAAACGATGCATCATTTCTTTCCCCCATAAAGCTATCAGCATAAACTTTGCGCTGTTATCAAAACTCTGCAGATTGCTACCCTGCTTTTTAAGACTCCTATTTCTTGATAGGAGGCTTCCATGTTTTGCAAAGCTTAGCTGCCTGGATCTCATCCTTGGTACTCTGTATATTAAAATTCAGCTACATGGGCAATCTGAATAAAGTCGCCTCGCTCATCTGCTTGCCTCCCACAGTGGTTCAGCTCTCATTGTCAGCTTCAAAAAAGCACGCAGCATGACATACTTTTTTGCATTTGCTTAGACTGCAGTGGTCAAGCTGAACAGTGAAAAGTCTGTGCCAGCTCTTTTCTGGCATTTGGATCTCATCAACTGCCAGACCCTGTAAAAGATGAAATCTCCCAGTTGAAGACAGTTTGTGGTGGAATATGGTGATGGGGTAATTGTTCAAACAGCTTTATTCGTCTTTCAGAGCCAAAGTTTTCCACTGACAAAAGTCACAGATTATCACCTCAGCCAGTGTAGGAGGCTTTTTCCCCCCCTCCAAACTACAGGACTTTGAGTTCCATAATTGTTTACAGTCAAATGCCTATGCAATAGTTAATTGCCTTCTGTAAGCTGCTTGGCGAGTGGGCAAGAAGAATGGTTTGATGAGTAGAGCTAGAGTCCAAAACACTGTGGAGCTTGCAGCAATAGGATCCCTGCTGATAAGAAACAAACACGATTTCTTCTGTGTCATTGTTTTTTTGGCTGCATCAGGCAAGTTTTGGGAAAGTAATTGTCTCCTAGCAGGCAGTGTAATGGGTAAGCACGTTGTACTAGTTCACCAGCCTTTCATCTCTGAAACCAAGCTCAAATTCTGTCTCTAGTCACTCTTCAGAATTACATTAGTACATTCCCTTTATGCTTATTTCACTGCCACAGTGGCTGGTGTAGGCAAGTGAAGTTTTCTTGAGGTTGCTGCTGAGGTACCCAAAAAGAGTGTCAGAATAGCTATATGCTGAAGGCCAAGACAGAGATGTGTCAAGAGCACAGTCTGTGAAGAGGCAAGGACCAGACTAAATCATAGACAAGAGGCAAGTTTTGGGTATAAAAGAGAATGTACATGCAAGGGTGCAGTCCTGGCGTAGCAGAGAGCTTTAAATCAGGACTGAAACGTATTAACGCTACAGTATGACTTTCAGAATGAGCAGGATGTTTTACAGCTTGATTAGAAACAAAAGTCTTTTTTAATTACAAGCAAACAAATAAACAAAACAATTATCTCTTATTTTTACTGTAGCACAGAGCTGTGTTCGGTTCTGCAGGGAAAGTTCTTGAAGATAGGGGATTATCTATGTCAACGTGTACCCTGAAACCTGAATTTCTTTGAAGGATTTTTCATGCTTGCTTCTTTTGAAGAAGTTGGTAATTTACAAAGACAACAAGGAAGAAAACCAAAAGAAATGAAAGAAAACTTAGGTGCAAAATGAGTCCTCAGGTACTTTTGAATGGAAAGTTAATACAAGTATGTAGTTACTATGATATTATTTCCAGAGTGAAAGAAATTTAAAGATATTGTATCTCTTGCTGGTGTTTAGCTAGGTAATAGGACCACATTTTTAAAACACCTCTACGTGTTCCTAGCATTAAGTAATTAGGTAGTGCCATTATTTTTATAAATACATCATTATTTAATTCCATAGCTTTAAGCGTATTACTAGTTTCATTACAATGTTAACTAAATTCAGAGTAGTAATGGACATAAGTAAAGCAAGATATTATATCTTTTCAAGAACAAAATTTCACCATTCTTATGCTCATTCTACGAAAATCTAATCTTAGATGGCTTGGGTAAATCAATAATTCAGTTAGTAGAAGTTAAAAATAAAAACTAGAAGGTTGTTATAGATTTTTAGGAAACGTTACTTTGTTCCACTTATTTTTGCTAAGGACATATTATTTAAGCTTCTTTTCTGTTTATTTTCTAAAAAACTGAAGACAAAAATTGTGAATTTTGATTTAAATTATAAAATTATCAATTAAATATATGATTATTTTGTGTAGTGGGAATGAATTTTGGAAGACATAAAGACAGTAAGAAAAACCAAATACGTTAAAATACCAAAAGTGCTTGTGCGGGTGCTGGACTGAAAAATAAAAAATGATTTCTTTTCCAAAGCCATTTCAAGATGGTCATTTTTCATTCATATTTACCAGTGTTATTTTATTACTTGCATAGTTCTACGGAAATTACTGTTGGGGAAGCATTTATATCCTGAAGAACCCATCTTAACCATTAATGCTTTCCTAAACTGGTAGGGAATTTAGACCATCTGTTAACATTCAATAGAAAGTGTTGATTTTATTTTTGTTAATTTTTCACTGTTTGGGAATTTTGAAAACTCCTAACAAAATCACTTTGTCTTTTCACTTGGTGACTTGCCATCATCAATCACTGAATTATTCATTTGGAATTTCTCCATTCTAATGATAGTCTTAGTGAGGTAGTGTCTCAGAATGCAAAAGGCTACAAAAAACTGTGCTGGTCAATTAATGTATCACATATTCTACTTATTGAAGAAAAACATGACAGTGATACTTAAAAAACCGACAACTTTTTTGACAACTTCTGTCATTCTGGATGCTAGAAATATTAGAAGTGAATGTTGAATAAAGAATGGAAATTACCTGGGGCAAAAATCTGTTGCCTGAATATGGATGTCTAATGCCCTTTTGCAGGAGTAGCTGGAGGAAGGTGGGATAAGTTATGATATCGAAAGCAAGACATCAGTGTTTTGTCAATTGAATCAGTCCTAAGATCCATGACTTTGTAGTAACTTAGGCACCAAATGTCTGTGTTGAAGTCCAAGGGAACAAAGCACTTCCAGTTTTTTAAAGATTAGGCTAAGACGCCTATATTTCATCACTTTTCAATGATATTTAACTATACATTTAGAATTTATATAAGCACATTGAAAATTTGCTGGCTGGAATTTTGGTTTGTTTGTTCTCAACACAGTTATTGTCACATCAGAGACTAAAAAAAACCCCAAAAGCCATCAAAATGGGGATAACTTCATATGCATTCTATACACTTTTTTCTTCTTTCTTTTTTTCTTTCTTTCTCTGGGACATCTCTAGTTTGTAGTCCACAGAAACAATAAGAAGGTTAATATTTTAATTAAAATTAAACATTTTGAGCTGTAAGTCATTAGTGCAGTGATTTATGGCAGCTGCTCTACTGCCAATCATCACAGTATTTTTCTTATTACTTAATTGTTCTACTAGTGCTTTAGCCATTAGTGTCTGAGTTCTGAAAACAGGAAACAGGGGTTTTCGATTACAGATGCTTGACTAATTAGTTCAGAGTCTGTCTAATGAGTACTATTAAAAATGCAAATAAGGAGTGATCAAATAGTGCAAAGTTTTGTCCTGACAGAGTACACTAAGAAGTTTCTGCCAAAATAAATACATAAAATTATGGAAGAGAATTGGGCTTTAGATGGCACGCTTAACTATTCAGGGGATAGCGCAAGAATAACATGGATGGTCATATACCTTGTAACATTTAAGTTAGGACATAGATATAAAAATACACCTTTGGGAGAAGGAGTGAGTGGGAATCCTGCACTTATTTTGTGGTAAAAAATAAAGAACACCAGTGAGTCAGTGTTTCTCTGTCTGTGATCTGAGCTGATTCATAAAACATCAAAAGGATGGCCATGAAAACCTCACATTTTTTATTAATTGCATTATATAAACATGCACATGCATGTAAACAAGCAAACAAACAAGGCACTATGAGGGAACGATAAACATTCCATGTAGCCTATTTCTGATTTCTTTGTAAGATGAAAACCATTGTAGCAACTTTGCAAAGACGATATCACATGCTTTTAAGATCAATGATCTTTGAATTAAAAATAGGCTGAAAATACTTGTGTAAATGACCTAAAAAACAAACCTATAGCTTTCATGATGTAGTAAACATACTTTTCTTCAATGTCTGCACAAACCAGTCAGAAGAAGCAGAAGTTAACTGGATAGGAGACAACTCTTATTTGTAATCCAAATTAACAATTGTTAGCATAGTTTTATTCACTTTAGACAATGTTAGAGACATAAGGACCTTTGTGGACTGCAGTGTGTTAATCAACTTAGACAATGTTCTGTCTTCAGCCAGGACAGGGTTAATTTTCACCAGAAGCCAGGAGGGGACACAGCCCGGCAGGCTGACCCAAACTGGCCAAACAAAACAGGGTATTCCATACCATGGGCCTTCATACTGGGTTCTGGGTGAGGGACCTGGCCAGGGGGAAGTTAGTGGCGGCTTGGGAGCGTGGGGGGCACGGGGCGGTGAGAATTGCTCTGTTCATTTCACTGTTTTGTTTTGTATATTGTCCATATCAGTGTTGTTGTTGTTACTGTTCCCTTCTGTGCTGTACTGCTAAACTGCCCTTATCCCAACTCATGAGCTTTTTGCCTTTTTCTTTCCATTCCCCGCCCCACCCCAGCAGGGGGGAGGGGTAACAGAGTAACCACGCGGCACTCTGCTGCCTGCCAGGGCCAAACTGCAACAGGCAACACGCTTGCTACAATTGACATGTTACAAATTGTTCAGAAAAGAAATGGTATCTGTCAGATGTCTTGCAAGGCGATTTCTTCACTAGATATTTCAGGGTTAATTTTCTTCAAGGACAAAATATTTCTAAATCAGAAGCAAGTCACTGCAGAAAGAGTGAAAGAGTCTAGAAATGGAAAATCCTCAACTGCACTAGAATTGACCTGGAAGAAAAACCCCAAGGAAGAGAGGGGCCTGATAACAGATAGAAGGGACCTTTGTAGTAATTTGAGACTATTCAAATTTTTGCTTCGGTGAGATTTATCTTACCTTTACTGCCTACTTCATCTGAGTCTTCTTGATTTTATTCCATTACTGAGAAGCTTTTTTGACTCCCATGCTATTTAGAGGAAAGAAGTTCTGACATATTTCCCTCCTCTTCCGTTTTGTTCTGCTCCACATAAATACCAGCCTAATGTCTTACTGCTCAGTGGTCCTTTATTTGTTCCTTATTATTGTTCCCACTGATCAGACAGTGTTATTGATTTCCTTCTCCCATTGCTACAGTGGGATTGTTATTTACGTGACTGTCATACACTGAAACCTCAGGGCCAAACTCCTGCCCGTTAGCAAGCTGCCTTGCCCTATTTAAAAGAGACATTTGGTGTCCTGCCTGTCTTCTAAATAGGCCTCTTGATGGCTGTAGCTCCTCTTGGCACTGTCTCTCTCTGTGCTGATTAGAGCCTAGACTGAGCATTTGCTAAGGAGGTCCAAGACAAACTTTATGCACAGGGTAAGTCATGCATAAGATTGGATCCCAAAGGCAGCAGCACAATCAGCAATAGTTTATATACAAGTTAAACAAACACTCAGAGGGGAAAAGGCTTTACGGGTTATAAACATGAACAGGTAACTAGGCTCATGACCTCCTTTCCTTGTAAAATGTTACTCTTAGCTGAGGTCAGGAGCTAAGTGACTTGCCTTCAAGACTTTTGCTTGAGCATTAGTCCCTCTGGATTATACCGGTAATTTCAGTTGAAACAAAAGGAACAGGTTCTGGTGGATTTGGGTGGAAGGGTCCGTAATGAGCAAGCTGTTGCCTCTGGAGATCACAAATGATTTTCTGACTTCGAAAAGGCATATGGTGGCTTTAACTGGGGACATGACCTGCATTCACATAACAGTGTTCATCATACTATCATCTTTCTCTCAATTCTTCTTGTTAAAGCTCTTCCACTCTGTTTACATTTCTCTGTGTACGTAACATATGTAAGGAAATGTGCTGAATAATTTGATAGCAAAGTATCTAACTGTCTTACTTCAGAAAGGAGACAGTTTAAAATAAGCAGCAAAAACCTCAAAACCTCACTGCCCACATATCCTGTCTTCTGGGCTACCCCGAGATAAGAAGCTTTTGCTTTCTCTGGTTTTAATCACAAGCTCGAGTGGGGAGCTGAGAGAACTGTGACAAAAGTTTCCTCTGCAATGCCATATCTTCATGAAAAGTTTCAGTTTTGATGATTCATCATTTTCACACACACACAAAAAAACACATTGTGTTGAAAGATTTCTGACCAGCCCTAGTAATGAATCCATCTGCTGCAGTCAGCGAACACAATTACGAGACAAATCACCCATCTTCAACGGTAAAGCTGAGAATAGAACCCTGGGTTTTTTTCCTAACAAAAAAAAATAGAGAAAGAAAAGGCACAGTGTTATCTTTTGATCTAAAGGAGCTTTTTACTATCCTCTATTAACAGATCACATATTCCACTCTCCTAGGCAAGGCCTCGCTGCAAGAGGCAGACATGAATTTGTACTCACACACATATGCACACAGTGAAAAAAGGAGAGGGGATCTGTGTATGTCCTTTGCCTACTCTGTGATCATTAAAAATGTGATAACGCTTCTATTCAAGAATGAAGGTTAGAGCCCACCTGCTAGTCATTCTGCCCAGGTATCTGCTAAACACTGTCTTCTTTATTCTCAGTAGTGTGGCTAGGTATCTGTTATATACCTGCTGTGCTCTGCACAAGAGATGGTTGCATATGAATGGGCAGCGAATTGCTCTTCCTTTGTGCCTGGTTTACCTTACAATGCATCAGTGTGAAAGCCCATTGCTTCTGAAAATGATAAGAAAGTAAAGAACGTTATTGAAAGATCAAACCTGAGGCCAGATTTTGCCTAAAGACTAAACTGTTTTATGAGCAAAACACTGAGGTTCAGGTAATCGATGTTGAATGTCCATTTCTACCTCAGATTTCTTTCAGCCCACTGGGGACACCATTTAATTTAGCTGTTTGCTGTAAAACAAAGATGGTTCATTCTGCCTCTACCCTCCAGCCTCTCCCTCGTCTTCTCTACTTACACTGTAAGATCTTCAAGTCAGGGAATTTAATGTGTTTGTACAGCACCTCGCACATGGGGACCCGTCTCCCACCTGAGGCCTCTACACATCACAAAAACCACACAGCAACCATCTGGAAATGAGAGTTTAAGCACAGAAGTTGGCATTGCTTGCACCAGTGTAGACAGAGTTAACCCCTTCCAATACGCTTCTCCATCCATCCCAAAAATACAGATACTCCACTGTACCACATCTGACATTTTGGGCTGGTGTGGAAACCGGGTAAAAAAAGAAGACAAATAATCACAGGGTAGATACCACCTGCCTGGACTTCTCCATGGGAATGAGTGATCTGACCATTATAGACTTCAGGTGCCGTGAGGAATCATCTTTCCAGACTGCTACCAGGGGGGAAAAGGCTAGTTCTGACCTGATATCTAGACAGTCTAAGAGTTATTTTTGTCCTTGAAACCTAACAGTGGGTTATTGGTAATTACAGGAAAAAAATAAACTGGAAAAAGGGTGGGATGTCTTTTTTATTTCTTCCCCATCTATTCAGTATGGAAATGTTGTGGGGTTCTGGTTCCATGAAGCACCCCTATCATTTTTTTCAGATTAAAGAGTGCCTGTTCTGAGACCCTTTTTTAAATTATCATAATATTTCTATTATTTTCAGAATTTCTCTTTAAACTGCTGAAGAAAGCTGCTACAACACTATCCAGAGAAATAAATTCCATTTTATACAGCAGTACACTTCTCTCGTAAGGGGTGGGGAGATATCCCTGCTGCTAGAGGGAAACCAAAAATGAAAGCCAAGAGCATATGGTAGAGGAATAAGAGGAACTGAAAGGAAGGAAAGGGAGAAAAAAAAAAAAAAAGAAATGGGAAGGGAGGAAGAAGATAAAAGGAAAAAAAAGAACAGAGACAGAAGTGGGAGAACAGGATCACTAATGTCTCACATAAACTTGGGATGCCTCAGAGTAAACCTTCTATATGATATCTGAAAATATTGTTTCATTGTTTTAGGGATGGGGCTGAGTGCAGCCTAGAAGGAGGCTATTTAAGAGCTCCAAAGGCTCCCACTGACTATTCAAGCTAACAGTAACAGGCTGCAGCCATCTGGATCCCTTGCTGGACAGCAAGGGGGAGAAAGAGACTGCTAAATGACAAACAGCAAAAAACCCCACAACTTCCATCTCTTTATTAGGCTTTCAGGACAGACGACTAAACGTCGCCGGTAGCATAAATACATTGGCACCTCTGGAAATGCCAGGGAAGGGGCAGGAGAGTACAAGTGTGAGAGGGCAGGTGTAGGCTTTCCTGGCATAGCTTCTTATTGGAGAGTCTGCACTGGCATCCTTGATTTCAATAGGAAAACAAGTCTATTTATCATTGTGTCAGACCTGTTATACCGAACATTTTGAAGGAAGAGTGGAAAGGGAGAAAAAGAGTAGTAGGATAGGGAAGAGGAATATAGAGGAAGGCTGAAGAGGATGAGTAGGAGGCTATTGAATTTGGAGATGGTGGAAAGCCTGAGTCTGAAGCAGGCAGCAGAGCGCTCCAGGAAGGAAATCTGGTCTCCAGCTTGATTCAGTTGCAGACATCCTGCAGTTATTTGCTGAGCTGCCTGGCATTGTTTTGAACTATCTGAGAAAGCAGTGGCATTCAGGGCAAATTACATCTAATTTTCTGTACGAATTGCAGAACTATCGGACCCAGCAAATGTGTTTATTAAAACTCAGAGGCACAGGCATGGGTCACATCTTGGTGGCACCAGATAATCAGAGACGAAGCCTACTAATATGGACAAATTTCATTTGATTTTTTCATGCTGGAAAGGTAACCAATAAGGGCTCCTTCATCTTTGCTTTCACTGTCCTGAAGTATGCATGGCCCAGAAGTGGGTGCTTGCCTATTCCAGTGCTATTGATTTATTTGGGGACCTCAGCCATTGACCCGCACTCATGATTAGGACTGAGTAAACATTTCTCTCGATTTGTAACTCATGATGTTTCCTAGCAATGAAGCAATGCAGGAGTAACTACAGAGGCCTGGCATCGAGCTGGGAGAACAGAGTGAATAGCTAAGGCTCTTCAGAAATCCACTCTTCTGCCTTGCAGTGGATATTCATATATGTGTATCAATACCTTCTTTGTATCAGTCTTGATTGCTAAGGCTGGCTGTTGGGCATCCCAGTCATTGGAGGTAAAAGACAAAGCCTGGAGAAAGGAAAACCTTCCTGTGGTTGAGGGGGATTGGATTGGAGATCACCTAAGCAAACTGGACACCAACAAATCCATGGACCCTGATCAGGTGCACCTGTGAGTGCTGAGGGTATTGACAAATATCAATGCTGAGCCACTCTCTCATCATCTTTGAAAGGTCCTGGAGAACAACAGAGGTGTCTGAGGACTACAGGAAAGCCAATGTCACTCCAGTCTTCAAAAAGGGCAAGAAGGAGAACCCAGGAAACGGAGGCCAGTCAGCCTCAACTCCATCCTTGGAAAGATGATGGAGCAGCTCATTCTAGATGTCTAGAGGATGAAAAGAAAGTTACCAGGAGTAGCCAGCTTGGATTCACCACGG
>Ga0181612_164756_pt1 | contig 10625 bp, 7 predicted proteins | sample HoacroProtozoa21_FD_119630 | JGI IMG/M metagenome (GOLD analysis project Ga0181612, IMG submission 119630) | Hoatzin crop microbial communities from Cojedes, Venezuel. Combined Assembly of Gp0051906, Gp0051904, Gp0051908
CTAGATGACCTCTAGGGGTCCCTTCCAACCCAAAACTTTCTATGATTCTATGATTCTATGTTCTGCAGGTTTGTTTTGTATATTCCCCTTTTCCGTATCGTTGTTGTTGCTGTTCCCTCTGTTTGCTGTTCTTTAAACTGCCCTTATCCCGACTCACAAGTTTCTGCCTGTTTCTTTCCATTCTCCTCCGCGCCCCGGAGGGGGGAGGGGCGGCCACGTGGTGCTTTTGTTGCTGGCTGCAGCCGAAACCAGAACAGAGTGCTGCAAGAAAACACTCCTTCGATATTTTGTGAATCTGCAATATGATCAATCCTTTGTTGTCCAGTAAGTTAGCAGCAATTTAGCAGTCATATTGATATTAAAGTCTGACATGTCATTGAGGCTATAAATCAGCATCTGCTATCATGGAGCTATTATTCAATAGTTTACAGATGCAAGCACAGCATGTTACATCAGTCACTCACATTTTGAAGATATATGCATAATCAAAGATCACACTGTTGTTTAAATGAAGATTACACTCATTACAAAATATCCACTTATATGCCATAAGATGTAATACTTCATTTAGCAACAACCTTTTTGTCTTTTTTCCCCTCTTCCCAGAAAAATTTGTATTCAAGCACTCCATTACATCTTGAGTTGGAATAGACAGTTGTTTTTAATGCACAATAGAACTAGGCTGTTTCTAATATACGGTCAAGCTTTCAGCTCTCTCTTCAGCCTGCAAAAAGGAAAAGCACCTTGATAGACACGTGTGAAATCTCTCCTAGACACAATGTCACTCAAGCTGCCTCAGAGGAAATGATTTATGCCCACAGTCTCAGCAACCATGAGAAGGAAAGGAAATGTAACCTTTCTTGAGACAGCAGAAAATGAGAAAGAAATTATTAAAGCATTCCCAAAAATCTTAACAAAAAAATAAAAGGAAAGAGAAATGGGTCACAGTTCAGGGTCTTCTAACACTGACAATAACAAAAAAAAAAAATAAAGTTAGGTAAAAACCTGCACATTTTCCTTGCTTTCTTCAAGACAGTTCAAGAGTAATAATTGGAAGTGCACTCTCAAGTTTTAATGCTAGGAGAATATACGTGCTAAAGGTTTTTCTTCCCAAATAAAATAGGAAGAATGGACAAATAAATACAGAAAGACAAACCAGCAGAGAAAAATAGCCTGTTAGAATCAATGTGCTTGTACCTAGTGCCATGCTGGTCCGTTTATTTAAGGATATGGGGTTTTTCCTCTTTAAAGTAAACACTAATAGCAGTTTGAATTTAGATCAATGTTAAGCCTGTGTTCAGAACTCCAGCAAAATTCATACCATGGAGTGCTTAGATGTGAGAAATTTCAGCATTTCTCTCATTTTAATTTTATATTCTTCTAAATCACCTATCTTTTATAAGTGTCCAACCTTGAACTGTCAGCATTACATTACAGCAATAACAAAGCGACTTATTGCTAACCTGTTATCTTTGCAGTTCCAGAACGACACAGAAGGGCGGAAAAATGGATGTTATTACTGTCAATTCTCTTCTGTGAGAACAGATCAGATTTCTATGAATTATCAGTTCTTTTTTTTTTCTCCAACAAACCAATCGTCATCTAACTTACCTGTTCATAAATCAGTTCATGACTGTTTCACATTACTAAGAGTATATTAGGAAAAAGTCTATTCATAGATAATAAGCAAAATTATTTTAAATGTGTATCACACAAGGCACAGAACTGTTTAGCTGAAGAAGATAAGCAGAAACTGGGTAAGACTAGAATAAAAACCCAGGAACTAATCTGTATATGTGAAAGGCAGAAAATCAGATTTCAACTCCAAATCAAAATGATGAATCTGCATTATCTCTATGTTGATATAAACTTTAACTGCTGAATCTTAGGTATTTAAATAGCAGCTTATTACAAGGTAACTTCAACCATATCTTGTTGCTGCTGAGACTGAGCAGTTCCCTCTACACAGCAGCATAATTAACATCACACAAATTCAGTCGGCAAGGGTTTTGCTAGATGACTAGTTACAGTTTGTCTACCTTTTTGACATGTGATTCTTATACGCTACAACTGCATTTGAGAAGAAGTTAGGAGACTGGTTCATGTGGTTGAAAAACCTAGTTATAGGAGGAACAGGTCTAGACCAAAATAATATTTTTTGTTTCAGTATTCATACGTGCACTCATCTGATTGATAAGTTTGCAAATGCTCATTACATAGCTCAAAGAAATTCCTCTTGCTCTCACGTTCATAAAGGGCTTCAAGGCTTCACCTGGGAAAACTATTACTTTGCCAACTTCACATATGGCAGCAAGACTCCCTGTATGATCATAATTGCCAGAATTTTAGTTGCCGTATTACACAGCTGGATCTTTTGGATGGTAGAACTTCATAGTTTGCCCAAAGTTTTAATTACTGTGGTACTGCTAATTGAATTACTGAATCCCCAGGCATTCTACAAAACCAGGCTCGGTTTTCAGCACTGTATTCCATTAATCATTTGATAATCTCTTTGATCTGGATTATTGCTTCCACTTTGCCTTTTCCTCTGTTATCTTACTTTACTCTCCCATTCCAGCAATTTTTCAACCTATTATCAGTACTGATACTACTACTCTCATCTATAAACACTACAGAAATAAAAATTACTCCCCAGTCTCCTGTTAAGACTGCTGCTTATTTTCCAGTGTTAATTACCAGTATCATATTTCAAAGACATCTTTAGGGGATGACAGTCATGATTAGGCCTCACTATAAAAATGAGTGGTGTAGAAATTTGTTACAACTAAATTTTGTACTGCATGTAATTATAACCAGCTGAAATGGATAATTAGCTCATCACACACAGAAACACGCTCAGTAGAGCTCAAGAGAAAGAAAAGACAAAAAAGCAAACTTCAGCTGCCACCACAAACCATGAAACCTAACATTATACATCATGCTTTTGACTTCCCTGGGCAGCTAAGTGAAGATTCCCTTTTTATTCTATTACCCTATTCCTGTGCTGAGGATTTTTTGCTCTTTTTTTTTGAGTGAGCGTTGGTGTACTATTACACTAGTGCCTCGAGGCTACCTGTTACACTAATACTTTCAAGTATCTTCTCCTTTCCCAAAAAATGAAGGATTCCAGCCCTTAAGCACCAGGTCAAATTGCAGTACCATGCTGTTTGGTTCTTCAAACTAAAGTTCACACAGAACGTAAATTGCACTGGAGTCTTCTGTCCACTTTCTTCTCCAGAGCAACGTTCATGATGATTTTATATGTAAAACTGGTGTTATGACTTTTCTGTTAGAACAAAACTCACAAAAGACAATACCTTCCACCCAAGTAATTTTCAATTAGCCCAAACACAACCAATGTCTCTGATATAAGATTATAACAAAATACACCAGATATTCCTTCACATTAACTCCCTTGAGATATTTACTGCTACTGAATACATGGAAACAAACATAGGCCAAGCTGCTAGAACATGTCATTGACAGAATGAGTGTTCCAATCATCAGTTCAGTTCACAGATCTTATAGCTTCTGACTAGAAGTTCCTTTTCACTACATTAATGTGTCCATAATTTAATTCAGTCAATATTTATTGCTACACTTCAATGTGGGAAGTTAGTTTACACTACATCAACAAAGTCTGTAGCAAGTAAATTTATTAACATAGATTGGGACTGGGGTTAGTAAATTGTCTTGCAACATTTCATACGAAATATTATTCTGCAATGCAGAAAAGAAGTGTTCTTTACCTTTAAACACTACTTCACAGGGTTAAATTGCTGCCTGCTTTTTCTGTCAGCCTTTCTATGAAGCATAAACTATAGACAGAAAAAAAATATACCTTCTTTACTCAAATGTGGTCACACAACATACCCATCAGCATTTACAACACTGTTATATAGCTACTGTGCAGCAGCAGCCCGCCATGCTTCAGAATCATTTCTCATAACCATTTGGGAAGTTTTTGAGGAACATGAACATGTCAGCCCTACAGAAGCTGATGCATTTGAGCTTTTTTCCCCTTACAGAGCTTTACACATGTTGACACCAAGTATCCATTCCCTGAAACGTAGGCTGAGACCACCGCAATGGAGCTATCATCTGCCAGGTATTTTTTCCACTCTGGCAACCAACTGACAACACTTTGTATAAATTTGGTTTTATCATTTCCAGTGTGTTGGCCAGAGAAGAAAAAACGAATTACCTAAATTGGGATTTAAAAGTTTCTCCTATAGTTTTCAGCTGGACTCTGACTATGCGTCTTCAATTGCTGCTTCCTATCATGGCTGGTTTTCAAACCAATATTTTCATCCTAGCAATTTGTGAGGCGCATATAATGAGCTGACAACACTTTAAGTGCTGAAGCAGCCGCAAGTCTTCCACTCTAAAGCCAGGTACCAGGCTTTATCTGTAAGATAATACACATGATCTTTAGCAACAGAATTCGAAATGGAACACTCAGCCTACTGCACAAAGGCAAGGGAGAGAAATGGTTTAATTCAAAGGAAGCAGGGCTTGTGGGAACCAGCCTATCCGCTTATCTTACTAACAAAGCATCAAGGGGTGAAAGGGAGGTGGGAGAAAAAGATTAATTCTTCTTTTGCTTGCTTAATGTCCTGCAGCCTACTCATCAGCTTCTGTATACTGTTCACAAAGAACTTGCATCTACCAAAGGTTAGGAGAGACTAACGACATATGAAGTGAATACAAACCAGATTATCTCATTCAGATCAGACCAAAACAAAAGAAAAACCAGAAGCCTTAGAAGATTCTGGTCATTATCTAATAAGCACTTAGCTTTAGTTTTCAATAATTTAGTGGACTGTATATCAAGACAGGATGCGATGTACCCAGAAGCTAACATGAACTTGAGAAAGAGAAGTGACCCCATTGGCTAGGTGGGACCCAAGTCTCAGATTTAAACTACTTCTACTGCTTCAGACTTCAAGCAAGTCACTTCAGATTTTACCTAGGATTCACTGCAATATTTAAAACCTAAAATTCAAATGTAAAAGTGAAATGCTTCAGAGGACTAAAGAAAGCTGAGACAAATAGAAATCATTCCATACAGAAGCTGATCTTTGTCAAAAAATAGCTTCATATGGTCTGCCTGTATTACATTAAAGAATCCCATCTTCTTCCCCTCAGTCTTGTCACACCCTCAAAGTCCTGAATGCCTGAATGACCTTTACCTAACAGAGGAAGAATCTGCCTCTGTTCTTTCAGAATCTAGTTCTAAACATGCTTCAAGGTGTAGTTTACCAGTGCTAATATAGACATTCATGGAGAACCCACAAGAATTTAAAAGCCACCCTCATATATGTGTATTGTCAAAAATAAGTCAGTATCATACAGCAATTCCTCCTTCTCTTGCAGCTTATTCCAGTATCCAATTCTCTCAGGCAACCATGGGATCTGCAGACCTCTTATTAACAGTGCATTTTTGTAAGCATCTCTCCTTCCTACCTCTTACAAAGTTTTAAGCCAAGATCAAATTTTAGAGGCTGCAGAAGTTATTCTCCTTTGAAGAATATCAAGTATCTAGATGGAGTGGGATTCCTGGCTAGGTTCAGGGAAATGATCAGATTTTATAGTTCAGAGGAAGTGCAGCACCATAGCTGGAGCAGGGCTCTAAAAGGACTAAAAAGGGGCTGCGAGGTGCAAGTAAGGACTGCTTGAAGAATACTCCTGTAAGAAACACTAAGCCTCTGGCTGGGGTCTCCTGGCTTACTGATCAGCCCCTCAGGGTTAGTTACAAATAAAGAAAAAGAGAAAGCACTGAGCTAGATTTAAAAGGTTGCTGGAAAATTGCTGTCAAAGAAAACTGGGGCCTCAGAGTTTTCCTCTGTGAATTACTGGCTCTGTAAATGAACTGGAGTCCCTAGTCTGTGGTTCCAGCTAGGGCTCAGTTTAGGGCTGAAAGAAAAAGTGCAGAATTACCAGCCAAAGGTAACTCTGAAAGAAGGTTAAAAGACACTTCTTTTTCCTTAGGGGACTGTTTCATTAGATGTTGTTACTGGTTTTATTGTCTTCTGCATCCCTTGCTGGAGAATCAGAATGGTATGGGGAGCACAATTTCAGTTTTCTAAAACTCACGGGCTAATACGGTTGATACAATGTGTTATGGCAGAGTCAGAGAGAGTAAGAAAGGAGTACTGGAAGACGACCATTACTTTTCACTTCCAAATAGAATGGCTGTCACAAAAAAGAATAATTAATTTAAAATAATGTTAAGATTCAATGCATTACTCTTTTGGACCTGTAATACAACACCTGCCCAGACTCACTAGCTGGCCAGACTCAATAGCTGCTCAGCCAGTTTCCAAATAACAATGTTGTATTTACCATCTGTGAACAGAAAAGCACAGGATTTACCTGCTGTGTAACACAAACATCAGGTCTTTTTTTAGTACTACATGGCTTGGTGCAATCTGTTTAAAGCACTCTTAGTTTTGGGTTGCATATGAGAAATTAATGACCTAAGAAAGAGACTCAATCTTACTTTGTGTTCCCTAATTGTACTAAGAAAGATTGCCATACATCATTATTATAGGGAATATATATTTAAATTCCCTGTACATTATTGTAAAATAAATAATTTCAAGAAATAGAGTAGAATAGACTATTTCAGTTGGAATGGACTTAAAATGATCATCTAGTCCAACTGGCTGACCAAAAAGTTAAAGCATGTTATTAAGGGCATTGTCATAGGCATGGGGCATCAACCACCTCGCTAGGAAGCCTGTTCCATGTCTGACCACCCTCTCGGTAAAGAAATGCTTCCTAATGTTCAGTCTAAATCTCCCCGGCACAGCTTTGAACCGTTCCCACGTGTCCTATCACTGGATCGCAGGGAGAAGAGCTCAGTACCTCCCTCTCCATGTCCCCTCCTCAGGAAGCTGTAGCGAGCAATGAGGTCACCCCTCAGCCTTCTGTTCTCCAAACCAGACAAATCCAAAGTCCTCAGCAGCTCCTCACAGGACATGCCTCCCAGTTCTTTCACCAGCTTTGTTGCCCTCCTCTGGACACATTCAAGCACCTTCACACCCTTCTTAAATCATGGGGCCCAGAACTGCCCAGAAGTACCCACAGGATAACCACCACTTTTGACCCCCTGGTTATGCTGTGTCTGATGCACCCAAGGGTTTTCCCTCTTGGCTGCCAGGGTACGCTGCTGGCTCATGTTGAGCCTGCTGCCAACAGCACCCCCAGATCCCTTTCTGCAGGCTGCTCTCCAGCCACTCCTCGCCCAATTTATACTTGTGCCTGGCGTTATTCCGTCCTAGGTGCAGAATCTGGCATTTCAGTTTGTTAAATTTCATCCCATTAATCACAGCAAATAGATAGTCAGGCTGCTAAAGTTGTTTCCAACAGGCAGGTATGCCTGTCGTACAGCCCTCTATTTAACAGTCAAAAAATCTTTTCAAGATGAGATAGATATTTTTCTCCTAAATATGTTATTCTTAGGAAATGGATTTGCATGTGGAGAGCAATAAATTACTGAAAAGTACTCTGATGACTCACTTCCCATTGGCAACAAGGCAAACGACTGAAGAAGAAATTGTATTACAAATATTTCTGAGAAAGGGCTTTCCTCGTAAAAGAAAATTTGTTTGTATTCTCATGGCAAAACCTATTGTTAAGTTAAAGGTTGTATGTAGTGAGTAGCAAACAGAAGGTGGTAGAATGCTTATAGCTGGTGAGAAAGCAACTCAATAGCACAGTGACATTAGAAATCACTTTGCAAATCTTTATGTAAAATATATTTACTTTAGTTGAAAACCATCTACTCTCTTGGAAGTAACTTCTATTCAACAGTTGTGATTTGGCAAAAGCAGTCTTAGGGACGTTATGTCCTGGGATTGTTGACGAGTATGAAAGTCCTCTGTATGTCGTCATCCTTAAGAAAACAAAGTGTTAGTTCACATTCACTTTCTTCCTCAGCTTGTGTCGCCAGCTAGGATGACAGCTAAGAAGAGCTGGCCCTTCTTTGGCTTTAGGGTAAGAACTCTTGCGTACCTGTTCTTCATCTTTTGCTCACCTGACAGGAGCTGTAGCTGCTCATCCTTCTCCCGATTTTCTTCTCTAAACACCTTCCTATCTTCTGCCTAATGACCTTCTTCTCTTCCATTCCTAATCCCAGAAATCCTACAAGGTTTATCTTATTTACAGGTTTGCCTCAAGAATTTTTTTCCAGAGAATATCACATCCAGAGATGTGGAAAAAGAAAGAAAGAAAAAAGTTGTTTTCTTCAAATGTTAAATAAAAACTTTAATAGGAATAGAGAAAACACCTTTAAAGTTATCCTGTCTTTAGATTTGCTTCACTAGAGATCCCTCTGTCTAGAGTTTTTCAGTCTTGCTTTTGATGTTTAAATAAACAATACACCTGTCCTTGTATCTGCCAAAGGCTGATACAACAAGGTGAAATTATATAGTACCTAAATTTAAAATAAGCAGTTATATGGAAAACAGACATCTGTCATATAAATATTTCTGAGGTTCTGAATATTGAAATTAGGACCAGATTTTTTAAGGGTGTTAATTACCTAAAGACACAGAGAAGCACGCAGCAAAGTGTTCAGGTTTCTACATGTATGTCTAGTTCCCAAGCAAATTAACTAGCACTCCTGAAAATGTCAGCAGTCACCTAGGTCTACCTACAGTCACTGTGTACATATAGAGCACGAGGATAGTCAATTATCTTCAGAAATACAGTACTTAGATCTCTTGTAAAGTTAACTTTTTATGTTGTTAATGAAAAAGAACAAAATAAAACAAATAAACCCCAAACCAGATAATCACGAAACTGAAAGGCAAGATCCTGTATTATTTCTAATTCATTGAATGACCTCTAGTGGTCATCACAGCTTTTACAGCAGTTAAAATGCCTATGCTCAGAAGATTCTAGAGATGTGCGTTTTTTTGCAAAATATGGAGTATGAAGATCAACTTTTTCAAAACTTTGCACTATGTACTTTTGGTTTACACCGGGGAGGCTTCCTTGTTTATTAAAATAATCTTTTATTTCACTTTACAAAGTGAGCACCCTTTGAAATCTGCAGGAGTTCTAAGCCAGAGTTTGAATACCTGCTCTGCCCCTTACTGTCTCTCTCTGCTAGCCAGTACTTCCCTCAGTCTACCTCTCGTGAACTTCGTCAGAGACAGCCTTCCATTGGACAAAACAGCGTTGCTGCGTATCCTGTTACCTGTATGACGTCTGTTCAGCTTCTCAAAACATCGTTGTATTACCTGGAACTGGCCACCAGCCATCATCTCTCACTGCTGGCCAAAACAGACCACTTCATCGTGAACACTGACGGCACACAGAGCAAGTTTATCTGTCTAAAGAGCAAACTCAGCAGGTGGCACACTGGCAGCATAACTGGGAAGAGAGCTCTAATCCTCAGCATTGTGGGACATGAAAAGAAATCCGAGTTGAACATTCAGCAGTGTGTGAGAAAACAAATGGTATTCTCATCACCCAGGGTTTTTATTAGCATTTCTGCTGATCTTTCTGGGGCTTCTTTAAACAGCTGGGCCAGATTGTTCTGCTGGATATACATATCAGTCCAAATATTAAAGAATTTATTAAAAGCTTTTGCTGAAGATAGAGAAAGGGTTCCCAGAAATAGCTCCTCTGTTAACCATCTTTCTCAAATATGGGAGTTATACAGGACTTCCTGCATTTGTGTATTTTGTATGTAGATGAGCATATCTTGTCTGCAACCCAAGCTGCATTACAGGTGAAGTATCCACACATTAATTTCATTAATCTCAGGTAGCAATTGAAAATAGCTTTGGCAGGCTTCTTTTCTGCTACACAAACCTGGTGACAGAATAAAAACAGCACCTCCAACAGGAGACCACTGAATAGGGAATTTATGGTTAAGAGCCACAAGAGACTGCTTCATGGTCCTACTTCCAGTGTTGAAAAATACTTGAGAAGAGCTTGAACAAAATGCTTAATCTGTTTAAAAGGCATTCTGAAGTTCTCACTTACCAGAATGGTGTCAAAAGAGGAGTGATTTATGTGAGAAATATAGTTTGGAAACCATCCTGACAGAACAGCAATGAGCCACTTCTATGCAGGCAGCATCATCTACGTTGAAGATCATATAATTCTCAAAAAAGCCCCAGCAAAACTGCAGACAGCCTGCATGACTACCTGAGTTACACTGCTGTGGGTATTTTTCAAGAAAAAAACCCACAATTAAATAGATGTATCTTTACATGACTGTGACATGTCATCAGAATTTGATCAGAATGCTTACCAGAGGAGCAACTTCAGTATTAGAGGAATTTCTATCCTAATTTCTCATTTTATTGAAAGTGACTACAGTAGGCGGATTCTAAAGAATACTTTATTAATGCTGTTTTTCTTCCTAGAAATAAAAGAATATGCATCTTAAAGGTAATATTTATGGGTAAAGCATTTCTGTGTTTATTATCAGTCATATAGAAATAGATGGTCAGTCTTTAACAGCAGAATACTTTGACTCTAGTCTGTGGTCAAGTCTGATTCAGACATTCCTTTTATGTACTTTTATGTTCCTTTTATGTTTTATTGCTGTTCAATATATTCATCAATGACATGGACAGCGACATCGAGTGTACCCTCAGCAA
>Ga0181612_103495_pt1 | contig 10624 bp, 8 predicted proteins | sample HoacroProtozoa21_FD_119630 | JGI IMG/M metagenome (GOLD analysis project Ga0181612, IMG submission 119630) | Hoatzin crop microbial communities from Cojedes, Venezuel. Combined Assembly of Gp0051906, Gp0051904, Gp0051908
ATGTCCAGTCTGAGCTTTGCAAGACAGTATTTATTGCCATTACTCTTGTTATATTGTCTGCCACTACTGAGCAGATTCTTGCTTCATCATTGCAATGGGATCACACTGTCTCACTTCAGCTGTCCTTTCCAGCTCATCAATACAGACTTCAACCTGCACGTGCGTATTATGCTGTATTTAAATACTCTAAGACCCATCTGAGTTTTTTTCGTACTGAAAAGTGGTTTGCTCTTCTTTCCTCAGAGTGACGTTATCCGCAAACCACAAGGGCAGATGGAGCTGAATTCCTCATGCCAAATTGTCAGAGGTGAAGGGTCCCAAACATTCCAGGTAAGCATTGCTTTTTCATCCTCCAGAAAACCACACACTCAGTGGGTGGGTGAGAGAGCGCTTATTTCAGGCTTAATGGTACTGTATGTCTCAATGGATATGAGCTAACTTTATCTGGCTCCCGTGTTTACTGGCACAAGCCAGGCAATTAGCTTAATAAATAATGGGGAAAGAGCTAAATTGTAACCCAAATACAGCTTTTTGAAATTGAAAGAAATTCTCCTTTATTTTTGTTTTACACCATATCACTTTCCTTTTTGGAGTTAGGACTGAGAGCTTGAAATATGTGGGGAAAAGTGATTCTTGTAGCAATTAAAACCAGACAGTATGCAGGATCTCCTGTTTCTGAAAGACTCCTCTTGTTGAGATCTCTAGCCTGACTTTACACGTTTGTCATGACTTCTGAAGCATTAGAAGTTAGCCCATCACTGACTTCAGTTTTAAGTCATTATTGTTAGAGGACTTAATTATAAAGGCAGCATTAAAGTTTCTCTCATACTCTGACTGAAACGCATGTGGCTTGACCTGTGAGCTACCTTCTGCCCTGATGGAACTGAAGCTGCTAAGGCTTAATACTATTAAATTCATGTCATCTTTCCTCTCAGAATCACAAGCTATTGAAGGCAGAATGCAGTACAAAGTGAAGGGAGCTAAAAGCCCCATTTATATAGTCACCTTTAAAATGAAAAATTAGCAGCAGCACTGAGAAACAAGAAGCAATGAGAGAGGACACAAAGCCACAATATCCAACAGAAACAGCGAGAGAGCTCATGCGAATTTGTTTTGTCTCAGTTTCAGTTATTTCACTCGGGTTTTGAGGGTTAGCACCTTTTTTCTTACCCCCCCAAAAATCCCTCCTGAACCACCAAAAAAAACCCTGTGTGCAATAATAAAACACAGCAGCTGAAGCAGAGATTTGTAGGTGTGCAGATTCATACTTCCTCACTCCTTTTCCTTCTAGCTCATGACAGAAAAGAGAACCTACTTCCTGACAGCAGACTCTCCCAACATCCTGGAGGAATGGATTCATGTCCTACAGAGTATCCTGAGAGTGCAAGCGACCAGTCCTGTTGGTGTTCCTCACAGTGATGCTAAACCTACTGTGAAAGGGTGGCTCACGAAGGTAAAATACTATTTCTTTCTTTGTTCAGTTTACATCACTATTGACAGTGTACCAGCTTCTTGGTTTGCACAGTAAACGTAAGCAAGAAATTAGTATTTTAATACTCCTTAGAACAGTGGGGAAAGAAAAAAAAAGTGGCAGTAGATTTCTATATTTCAGAGGCACGTTTGTATAAATGATAAGTAACAGCACAAATGAGACTACTGAGAGAAACTGACTTTGTCAAGTAGTAAGTAGTAACAAATACCTAGCTTATGTATGCTTTTCTTCAACAGAATTGACAGTATGTCATAGTGAAAGAAAAAATAAGCAACAGGCAGGAAATGCTGTTAAATGTCACATTTAATTGATCTTAACCTGGTGATATAGGAAAGTTTCAAAGAAATGGCTTGTGAGGTTCTAGTTTAGCATTTATTTCCATCAAAACAGACTGCATGCACTTTAGTACAAAGTACAATGGCTGAAAAAATCTTTTGCTTTATGCCATTTGAGTAGATTAGTCTTGCATAGCAAGTTACTGTAAATTTTTAAATATAATTCTGGTCAGCATCTAAAGGTGGCTGAAGACAACCTACATTTGAAGCTTGTTCATCTGCAATAGGAAACAGCTGCCTAGACTACATATTGGCTGGTCTTTTCCTGCTGATATGAAATGACTTGTTTTTATAATCTTAAAAAGGTTGTTCTTAATATTGTATTTCAGGATACAGAAATGATGGGTTGTTACGAATGAGTGAAATACTTCACAAAATCTTAGACCCATTTCCATAAGCACCTATGTCCCATCTACTCAGGCGGGATGTACTTACCTGCTTTTGGAAGTGATGCCCTGTATGTTTTGAGAGGAGCTCATATTAGCATAGAACAAATAATATACGCAAGGTTTTTAAGGAAGAGTGGAATTGAAAGTTGAAATCCTAGAAAATCATTGCAGCAACACTGCTGATGTTAAAAACATGTATTTCTTTGTCCTCCTTTACAGGTCAAGCATGGTCACTCTAAGCTGGTCTGGTGTGCGCTGATTGGAAAAACTTTCTACTACTATCGAAACCATGAAGATAAGGTAATTCCTTTTGCCCTTTTGTTCCTGAACGCTCCTTTCCCATTTCTCATGAAGCTTTCTTTCCTTTTACCGCTTCTATGTCTCATGCATCAAGGTCTTCCTTGGTTGTACTTCTCCTCTTCTAACAGTATCTGCTCTACAAAGAAAATCAGTATTTTCTCTGATTTTTTTTTTTCTGAAGCTAAAATGACAGAAGACTTAAAAGGCGAGTGACTGCTTTTTCTCAGATCACTGTATATCTTGTTCCTTGCTTTCTCCATTTGGTTTTGTGAAGCCTTTAGAGCAGACTTTAATACAGCAGCTGATATATTCTGCATACTGTCATGAAAATAAATAGCAACAACAATATGGGAAGAGGGAGGTACTTTAATCAGTGTAATATGCTTCCATTTTGGAACCTTGGCCCAACGGTCCATTACTTTGTCTTGGTGAAATCGAAACCCAAGTTTTAAAATATCAAGGAATATTGTGAACCATACTTTGGATTGACCTCCAGAGTTATCACAGCAGATATCCTCTGTTTGTCTGAATCTACCTATTTCTGTAATTTTAAAAGTACTTGTTTTCCAGTAGCAAGCAGAAAGTCTGACCAGGATCAGAAAACAGTGGCTCAAGATACTGAGCAACTGACCATCAGAAACACATTCAGCCTTGCAGAACCAATGGTGTAAACACAACTGACAAGTGTAATGGGAAGAAAACAGTACCTTATGGGAAAGACAATCTTTTTATTTGCATATACTCATTCTGACCTGTAGATGCTCTCCCAAGAAAAGTAATAGAAGTAGTAACACAGTTTGTAAGTACTCTAGCTGGTGAAAGAGAAGAGATTCTATAGAAATGCAAGATTATATAATTACATTGTTAAACACTGAATTATAGTTTATTCCTTACATTTTACAGAACTGCTAACAATTTGACCTGTGTTTTCTTTCCCAGTGTTTCCTGTCCGTAGCGGAAGATCAGCTACACTTATCTAACTTGCTTCCCCTCCTTCTAGTGTCCCCTGGGGCATCTACCTATGCGTGAGTCCAAAGTGGAAGAAGTAGACCGTTCCTGTGATTCTGATGAAGATTATGAAGCCACTGGTGGTGGACTTCTCTCATCCCACTGTACACTGGTGATTCACCCACAGGACCAGAGCCCCACATACTTACTCATTCGCACCAAACAGGAGAAGGTATAAAAGGCAGTCTTCCTGGAGACCAGAAATCTTTTCGGTATCAGTGAACAAATGGGGCATGCAGACTGAACCTGTCTGTAGAAAACAAGATGTGAATTGACCCGTACTGTTCTCATCCTTATGCCTAGAATACCTGGCTGTACCATCTGACTGTAGCAGCTGGTGGCAGTAATGCCACAGTGGGCACATTGTATGAACAACTCATTGGAAAACTATTGGATGCAGAGGGAGACCCTAGTAAGTAGAAACTACAAACTCTTTTCCGTGGTGGCAAAGCATAAGGAAGGGTAATTTCAATCCCCAGTTTTAATCCAGACAAAAGTAGAACAGCATATGATATAGTGTCCTCCCCTCATTCCACAGTAACATCTCCAGAGAGGATACAGGCATTGTAGTGAAACTAGACAAGTCCATCACATTACCACATCATTTATCAAAGCATCTGAAATGTCTGTAACATTAATTCAAATTAAAATAAAGAACTGGAGCTTTAATTTTTCCTGTTATTGTTGGTCCTGATTTTCCTTTCCTGGGAATCTTGACCAGACAAATACACTCACACACACTTGCCTTCACATCTGTTCCTCTGTCTGCACATATAAACCCTCACACATACGTCCATGCTTGTCAGTTCCTCCTCATCTTTGATACTTGCTCATTCACGTGGGTTTACGCATCGTGTTCTCAAATGTGTATTAACATATGCATTTGTACTTAATAGTCTTCCTGCATGCTGACATATTCCTAGATCTAAATGCGAACCTTGCTTATTGCTGAATAGTGACTTGCACTAGCAAAGACTCCCATTGCAGGCGGCTGTCCTGGCAGAGTTTGTGTCTCTTGTCTGAACACACAGCTGAGCAGTTTCTCACTAGAGTCCAGCTGATGAGCAGTTCTGACACAGCAGGATTGAGGACAGCAATACTTCTTTCTGCTGATGGCTAATGCTGCTGGTGACTGCTTGTTCATGGCAGGCTTTGCTGAAATGGATGAAGTGGCATGAAAGATGAATGTGGCCTAGTGCAGTGCTGCTTCCTCAGGTGCTTTGCCATTTCAGCAAGGGTCTTTTTCAACGTGGACACTGTTACCTTTCTTCTGTTTCTGACACTGCATGTTTCTGCCCATCTGCTACCTCAGATTCTCCTCTGTGGAAACATCCTATGTTGTGCTACAGTAAAGATGGATTGCACACATCGCTCACCACTCTGCCATCGGACGCTCTACAGACTGAAGCTCTGAAACTTTTTAAGGTATTTAAAGGAACATTGCATGGTTTTCAGTTATTTTGCTCTTTTCTTGGGGCAACAACATTGTTTGGTCATGTTGTTTGTCGTAACATTTACTGTCACCATTGGTAGCTTTAGACAGGCCTGCTGGGTCATTTAATTGCAGTAGCACAGTCGGATACTAGGTGTCATTCACTCTCTGGAAGTTTAACTTTTCCTTTAGGGAATCTGGGTTTAGGAGCGATGTCCTCCACAGGCTTTATGCTTCAAATTTAGCCTCATCTTCTTCTTCCTTCTCCAATGGTTGGATTGAAGGAAACAAACAATGTATTGGCAAACTCAGTTGTGTCAGTAAGACCAGTGGTGAAGCCACTGGAGAGCTGATTCTTGCACTCTGCAAGTGTAAGATCAGCATTAAGACTGGACAGTCTTAGCAAGGCAAAGCACAGGCATGGAAGGCAGGAAGCACATTTTCCCCCTCGATTCTCTTGCTGACTTGTGAGCTCCTCAGGCTCGGGGAGGCTGAATGAGTTTTCTAGTTGCCACAACTAAAGAGGAAGGGATAGGAATTAAGCATTTATTCTCCACCCTCCTCTCAAGCTTATTTAGAAGAATTCATTAGTTGTCTGTAACACACTTGGGGAACCTGGCCTGGAAAGTACCAGAGGAGAGTTGCTGTATTCGTAGCATTGACTAACGTTCACCTGTTTACAGTCCTGTCAGCTGTTCATCAATGTCCCTGTGGAGGCACCCTCTATTGATTACCACGTGTCACTTGCCCAGACAGCACTGCAGGTCTGCTTGACACATACTGAGCTGCAGAATGAAATCTACTGTCAGCTTGTCAAACAGACCAACTGCCGACCACCCCAGAACCACTCAGTCATTCAGGTCAGTTTCTCTTCTGTCAGTTCCACTCTGCAAATACTTTCTATTTCATTCCATGTTTTTAATAATTAGCAATGGTACTAGTTCTCATTAAACTGTGCAAATGCTAAAGGTGTGGTGGAGGAAAGAGAATATCATCACTGATGTGCAAAGAAAAACATCGAGAATGTAACTACTTGCAAAATAAATTTTAGTTTGAATGTAACCATTTACCAGTTGCACATGGTCTATTCAGACCATATTCAGAATCAAAATTAGTAGCTCGTGTTGGCTAGCTATAATTGTCACATGGTATTAATTTTCTTTTCCATTTCAGTTAATCAACAGCAAGCAAATCATTAATATTACTATTAAGCATGAAATCTGATTATTGCACTGTAATTACTGGCCAAATCAAATTAATAAGTTAGAACGTAAATGTAGATACTTAATTGTAATATTCCCATCTTAAATGAGAAAATAAAATCTGGTTGAAGAACAATGGCTCTAATTTCAAACAAAATTCCCCAGTGTATTCTTTGTTATGATTTGCAGTTACAAATAGGAAAATAAGAATTACTTTAAGTCTTAATTGTTCACTCAGCTCTGGTTACACCAGTCAAAATTTTCAAAAGTGGCCAATCGTTTAGAACATCTCTTAGAGTCCAGGTTGAGATACTGAAGAGCAGTCTGTTCACTAATCGTCACTTTCCTTTGAAGTATCTTGAACTACATGTATAAAAATGGTCACTCCCAAAAGCACTGTCACCATGCAACATTTTGGTTGCAGTATTCTATGAAAGGCTACAGGCAAGAAGTACAGACCAAGAATGATGTCCAGTTTTATGTTCACAGTGCTGGCAACTCCTGGCTTTGTGTGCTCCTCTATTCCTGCCTCAACATCACTTCCTCTGGTATGTCAAACAGCACTTGCAGCGACATGCAGACCCCAGGTAAAGACTGCAACAGCGTTTTCTTCTGCTAACAAATTACTTTTTGCATCCATTATGGATAAAGATGGAATCAATTTTATAACTCACACCTGCAAAAATAAGTTGACGGAGGGGGCAGAAGGTTCCCCATGGTGTAATGCTGTCCCCCTTCCGTCATTCACATTAATTTGTCACTTACATTAAGTTAGTTCACAGAACTGCTATAAAACCTATACTAGCAAAAGAACTTTTTGCAGATGTAACTGGAGCTACATAGAGAGTTTTTTGCTGATGCAGCTACTTTCTTTTCTTGATAGAAAGACAGAGCAAAGTAATTATTTAAAATGAATTATTAGAATTTTAGGTGATTACATTCTGCTGTCAGGTTAGCAGGCGTACTGACAGAACAAAAGTGGGGCAGAGAACATCGCAAGGAACCATGAAAAGTTAGGAAAAACTAACAAACCTGAAATATAGGCTAGTACTGTTTTCTGTTACCTCTTTGGTGTGTAACACTTTCCCTTGTAAGAAAACAGTGCAAAATCTACTGTAACAGCAGTAAGTTGTTCTCCAGTGTACATGCTGTGCTCTTTGTTTGTTTCCATGGTGATCTGGTCTTCAGCATATCTCACTGTGTTCTTGGGGGGGAGGTCACAGCTAGAGATGTTGTCTGTTGCAACAATATCCTGTTGCTAAGACATAAGTAAAAGAATCATTTCATTTCACACAAATATTCATATTTGAATACTCAGCCTAAGTCTGCCTTGGAACTCAAGCTAAGAGCCTCCTTGTATTGCAAAGGAAATCTGTGTACTTTTATCAAGTTTTTAAAAGTTTCTTATATGCTGCCTCACATTTGCTATTTCTTCTCAGAAGCAAAAATACAGATATGGGGTGTTCCTCGATCTTCAGACTCTCTCTCTTTTGGCTAAGGCAACATGCTAGGGAGCTTCTGGCTAGTACTAGAAACCATGTCTTCAAACTCGTGCATTACCAGCTCCCAGATTGGCCCATTCAACTCAGCAGCAGGGAGCTGCTCTACTGTTAAGGGCTATTGAATTTCATAAGGATGTGCTGGGCTCTGTGAAACTGATTTAGTGGATCAGTTTCAAGCATTACTATACTGATAGTCTGCCAGGTTCTTAGCCCAGAAGTACCTTTATCAACAAATAAACTTTAAAGAGAAGCAAAGAGGAAATGTATTTATACAATCCAGTTATGAAACAATTATTAGGGCTAGAAAAAAGCATGCAGAAATTACAGGAAACTGTGTGCATATTCATCTGTAGTTTCAATTACATTCAGGGACTTAGCTTAGCTCCTTCTGCCTAGCTTTAGGAATTCTTATGTCTCTTTAGATGGAGCAGGTACAGCTGTTTCTTGACCAGTTGAATAGCTATGCTTTCCCTGTTTCATACAGCAAACAAGACACTGGAATGTTTACACTGCATAATGCCTATGGTCTAGATTTGCACTAGATCTTCATTCTAGGTGTTGTTTTTCATGAAAGGTGACCTTAGAGTGCATAAGAAGAAAAGTGGTTCTAGGTTAGAAGACACAGGGCTCAGGAGCGTTGGGAGACAGACACAACAGCTTCTCGTTGAAGAAAGAGTCTCCATTTGAAAATTGTTCAAACACATTGCTGGGATGGTGAACAATACATTGCTACAGTGAAAAGTCAGAGCTCCTGACTTCCGTGTTGCTTGCAGGGATTTAACTGGAGATTTAATCATGTACTGAGCTCCTGAAGGCATTTTGCATGGAATTAGTTTACCCTGGAAAGTGATATCATCATTATAAATCCATATAAATCCTTCAATTTCTGAACTTATTCAGTATACGTGTTCTTAACATTTTTGCAAAAGGTGTAATTGACTGCTCCTGCCTGCCTTTAGAGACACTTACATCCTTTTGGTGCTGTGTAATGGAGCACTCTCTTCAGTAGACAGTAAACTGATCATATTACTAGCTGTCCCTATACTGCGTTGAACTATCAACAAATCTAAGCCTGCTTTGAATCCGTTGAGTCTCTTGATTGGCAGATAGGGTTAATACATGGAAACTTGTAATTTGTATAACCATGTAAATTGATAAACACAATTTATATAATCCTGTGAGACTAATGCATTACAATTATTATTAATACTTCTTAGGACTTGACGTGATAATAACTAAATTCCACTGGCATGACAGCGAGTTTGAGGGTGGTCTTGGTTTAATGATTACTATGATGGCAACAGGATACAGAAGAGGATATTCCTATGCTATGTCCAGTCCATCTAGGAGCAGGGAATGCTCTTGTTCTTCGCAGAAAGCCTATCATATACCTTAATTTTACAGATCCTTCGAGCTCAGGTTTGTGTTGTAGCTTTTGACTTGAGCTGTTAGTCGGTTGAGACAAACTAGGATATCTGCACAGAGATGTATCTTTGCTTGAGCAAAAGCCTGAGGGAGGAATGCTTTGTCATGGCATGGGATATGGAAGAAGGCATGGAATTCAAAGCATGTTTGTGGCTTATCTCCACCTTTTTGCCTAGGAGTGAAATAGGCAAGTATGCCATCTACTGCCAGAGATCAGTAGACCGCACTGTGCAGACTGGTGAGCGGGAAGCCAAGCCCTCCCGGATGGAGATTGTGTCCATCCTGCTGAGAAATCCCTACCACCACTCACTCCCCTTCAGCATCCCAGTGCACTTCATGAACGGAACCTACCAGGTGAGCCACCGCAGCTGCCTTTCTGCTGGGCACTAGAGGACTGCACCGTAACCTGCCTCCTTCATGTGGGTGGGTGGCACCATGGTGTTTATTGAGGGATAGACACTATTTTTCCTCCTTGCCATTTTAGCCATTTTTTCTGAGAAAATGAAAGGAATCCAGCCGCAGTTCTAGAACTGTTAGGAAGAAAAGGTAGCTGGGGAGAAGGGAGAGATGTCTTAAGTGTCTCAGTACGAGAAAGAATGCAATGTGGAGTGACACAATATGCAAGTACAGTCACTGGAGCTGGCAGTCCATCATGAGACCCCAATCTGTAGGAAACCAGGGTTCATTAGTTGTGATACCCATCAATGTGATTTTTCCTGAAAGTTATTTTCAATTAGTTCTTTCATCGCAGGTTGTAGGTTTTGATGGTTCCTCGACAGTTGATGAATTCATCCAGCGACTAAACCAGGAGACAGGAATGAGGAAGCCATCCCATATGGGATTTTCTTTGTTCACAGATGATCCTTCTGGCAGGAATTTGGAACATTGTCTGCAGGGCAACATGAAGGTACCTTTTTTTCCCCTCTACTACATTCAGCATATAGTTTTGAAGAGCTGCTAAATGCCTAATACATTTTTTCTTAATGCAGCAAGATCAAATACACTTGGGTGTTGTCTATCTAGATTAGTATTCAGAGATGAAGTATTTGTTCCTGCACTTGGGTCACAACAACCCCATACAACACTGCAGGCTTGGGGAAGAGTGGCTGGAAAGCTGCCTGGCGGAAAAGGACCTGAGGATGTTGGTTGACAGCCAGCTGAACATGAGCCAGCAGTGTGCCCAGATGGCCAAGAAGGCCAACAGCATCCTGGCTTGTATCAGGACTAGATGGGCCAGCATCTGTAGGGAAGTGGTTGGGCCCCTGTACTTGGCACTGGTGAGGCTGTACCTCAAGCACTGTTTTCAGTTTTGGGCCCCTCACTACAAGAACCATGTTGAGGTGCTGGAGTGTGTCCAGAGAAGAACAACGAGTCAGGTGAGGGGTCTAGAGAACAAGTCTTATGAGGAGTGACTGAAGAAGCTGGGGCTGTTTAGTCTGGAGAAGAGGAGGCTGAGAGGGGACCTTATTGCTCTCTACAGCTACCTGAAATGCAGTCATAGTGAGGCAGTTGTTGGTCTCATCTCCCAAGTAACTAGTG
>Ga0181612_114301_pt1 | contig 10624 bp, 9 predicted proteins | sample HoacroProtozoa21_FD_119630 | JGI IMG/M metagenome (GOLD analysis project Ga0181612, IMG submission 119630) | Hoatzin crop microbial communities from Cojedes, Venezuel. Combined Assembly of Gp0051906, Gp0051904, Gp0051908
CTGCGGGCGCCGCTGTGCCGCGCGGCGGCCGGTGGCGGGCCGGCGCCCCGCGGTGAGGGAGGGTCGGCAAATTGCCTTGGCGGTGGCGGGTGAAGGGCAGGTGTGGTGTTGGTAAGGCGGGAGGCGGGCGGGGAAGGCGCCTCCCTTCTCGTTAGGAGGGGGCAGTTGGGAGACGGGTCCTTGGGGGGTGCGGGTGAGGTCTGTGGAGCCGCTGTGCGGGGCCGGACCCGCTCTGCCCCCGGGGCCTGTCTGCCCCCGGGCCCGCTCTGCCCGAGCCCCCCGCCGCGCTCCGGGACCGCTCGAAACTCGAGAAGCGTGGCCAGCCCCGAGCCTGGGGGCCCGGGCTCCAGCCGCGGCCTGGTCGGCCTCAGCCCGCGGGGGAGCCCCAGGCCCGCGGTGGGGGCAAGGCACCGCTCGACTCGCGGTTCCCTCCTCTCCCCCCTGAAGTCCCTGAGAGGTCTGCGTGGTGGCTTTGGCGTGAGGAGCGATCGGTTTCCGTAGAGCTCTGTCTGGAGCGAGGGGTTTTTATCCCTTCATGGGTTTGCCCCGTGCTGCTGCCTGTGCTTCTTGCCCTCTCCTGCCTGTCGGCGTTCAAAGCCAGGCTCGGATCTGCTCATAACCACAGTGTTGGTTTGCCTGTGACTTGACCACATTTGCCTCTAGTCCCTTGGCTCTAAAACCCACTGTAGTCTCGCTCCTCTCCCCGTTTTAAAGCAGTCCTCCAGCAGCCCGCGTCTTAGCGGCTGGGGGTCGTTACCCATCCTCTCTGACGGAGCTGCGAATTTTTAAGATGTTTCTGCTCTGGGTGACCAGGCTGCTCTTCCTTCAGAAATTGCCACAGCAGAAAGAGCGGGAGTAAGGGTGTGCCTGCTGCTGCGGGAGGTAGCTTGGACTGGGCAGCCAGGCTGGGAAGCGGAGCCTGAGGCCAGGCTGGGGTCTGCAGTGTCTGGCGTTCCCGCACCAGACAATGCAGAGGCAGCCAGCATTTGAAGGAAAACGGAGCGTTGCAGGCACCAGATAGGCTCGCAGGTTTTCGGTTTTCCGAGTCCCCCAAGATACACGTGCAAGATGCTCGAGAGAGATTTCTCAGTCCTTCTCCAAATGTTGCTCGGCTGACGTGCGCGTGCCGCTCTTCATCGTGCTGGTTTTGATGCAGGGCTCGTGTTTTGCAGACAATGAGTGGAAATGAGGACGACTGGCTGGCTCTCAAACCTCAGGAACCTTCTCCATCCCAGTGCTGCGGCAGCGGCTGCAAGCCCTGCATCTATGATGTGTACGAGAAGGAGCTTGCACAATGGGAAAGGGCCAAAGCAAAGCAAGACAAAAGCCTCCTCGTGGAAAAGAAGGACCAGGTCAATTTATCGTCATCACATCCTAGAGCCAGCACTTTGATCGCACTTGTTAGCATGTGGGGTTGTGGGGATGGGTGAGGGATGCAGCAATAGATTAAAGCGGTGTCTTAAGACAAGGCTGTAAACGCAATTCCCCAAACTCTGCCTTCACAGCCGCCCTCCCCCTCGCCCCTCTCTCCGTGCTGTAATGTGATTTTCCAAGTGTCGAGTTCGCCCTGGTGTCGCGTTACAGCCCTGGGTCCGCACCTTCCCCTTGCTGGGATACCCCGGGCAGCCAGAGCCAGCCTCTCTGGAAAGGGGGACTAGGCGAAAGGTACAAAGAATCTCAATTCTCTCTGACGCTTTCCTCGGAGGAGCTCCATTTTCCTGACCTTTTCCATCTTTTCCTGTTTTTTAGAACCCTGTTTTGATGATTAAAAAAAAGCTGCATTGTGCGTGGTGGAGTAGTTGTCTTCAGAGCGTAATTTTAAGCCTGTCAGTGCCCTTTTACATAAGATTAACTGTGCTGGGTCAAGCAAAAATGATCAGTGCTGAAGCTGCTAACTGTATTTCCTATTCGCAGTGGTCATCAGTCGGTTTCAAAGTTGCCCCCAAAGCAGCGCTCAGCTCTTTTGGCAGTATTATTTCTGTTTGTTCCCAGACATGAGAAAATGATTGCAGTGAGTCATAATAGGATGACCTTGCTGGAAGGTGTAAAAATGTAATTTAAAGGGCGGTGGGGTGGGGGGAATGTAAGATCCCAAAGTGTGTGCCGCAGAACATGATAATGAATCAGCAGAGAGCTGAAATTTGCGCTGGGCCTCAGCATTTAATACACGTTCTTCTGGAGTCCTGAGTATCTCTGGCACTAAATTAGCACACGCGTTTGCTTCCAAAGAAAAATGAAATAATAAAAGACACCATCTAACCAAGTAATTATTTATTGTTGTTCTTGCAGAGCAATAATTCAGAACTGAATCCAGATACATTTACTGCATTCAACATAAGCTCGGTGGAGCAGCTAACAGAGGACACCTACCAGTACAAATTTGAATTACCGGGAAATAGCAGTCTGCGATTGAGTTTAGGACAACATATCGTGTTAAGGTATTGTTCTCTGTGCTAGTTAAACAGTCTGCATTATGTAACCTAATACGTAGGTTTTTGTCAATAGACAAAGGCTTCATACCAGGCAAATCATAATTTCTATACCTCCGCAATGACACAGATGAAAGAACTTGTGAGCTCGCTGGCTCTGCTAATTTTATGGTAAAAGCCGTTCCAAAGCTGTATTTTTCTTCAGCATTATCCTTGCATTGGTGGGTCAGAAAGAACTAGGTGTGATTAAGAAAATCCATTTGCAGAAAGAAAGACTCAAAGAATAGATGTTACAACAGCTGATTTACTCCAGCATGTTGGATTGAAAACCATGAGCAGCACTTACCCCAGAGCTCGGTATTTTAGGTCCTGTATCTAGGGGTAACTCCACACCTGGGGTGTTACCCCAGGGGTCCAGGCGTTTCCTGACTGATTTCTAACAAAACAACCCTCCTGTGTAGTTTTTTGCTTGCCAGAAAAGGGCCTCTTGGGAAAAGTTTATGTCTCTCTCAGCCATCTGTGGTGATCATTGCCAGATAGAAGTCAGGTTATGATGCCATTGATCTGTATCTGTTAACGTTGTTTGTACGTTAACAGCTGATGTGTACAGCTGGCTGGCTGCTGACAGCACAGGCTTCTCCCTTCAGCCATCTCTCATAATGCAGCAGAGGAAAAGGTTCGGTCACTTCAATCAATTACCGTAGTCAGTAGTAAAGGGCAGGGTGGATATATTCTATGCAGGGAGAAGAGTTACAGGAAAATACAGTGTATATTGACAAGAACTCAGGTCAAGGCTGTGCCATGGCTTTCATTATTTAATTACCAGATGCTGCTCAAACACAGAAAGGGAAGCGGACCCCAGCCCAAAGGGGACAGCAAACTTAACCATGAAAGCATTTTCTCTCCCCTTTGCTGCTCTTATACATTTGGCTGTTTCTCACAAAACGGCTCCAACATCCTTCTGGGGATGTGTCCAAGAGCTGAATGTGCGGTACAGCTGAGGCCACCACCGGGAAAAGAAAAGGTGCATTTAGCTGTTATGTTCCCCCTGGATTTTTACCTGTGGAAGGGAAAGGTTTTGCATCTGTGCACGGGCTGGGCCGCTGGGAAGAGGACCTGCTGCCTCCCTCGTCTCCCCGCAGAGCTGCCGCAGTGTGGTAATACCAGCCAATGACCCCAGTCACAGTGGGTTCCTCTGTTTCTCTCCTCAGAGGAGTGGTGAACGGTTTGGAGGTCCAGCGAGCCTATACTCCAATTAGCCCAGGGAATGCAGAAGGGTACTTTGAAGTTTTAATGAAAGTAAGTAAGCCTGTACGATATGGATTACAGTCTAAGGTGCCGAGGACTGTGTTTTCTTTAGGAACCAAGCGCGCTGTCAGCAATTCAAGTGAGACTTTCTCAAATCCCTGATGGACTGTTTCTGTGTTGTTTTGAGGCAGTTGTGCTTTGCTGATAAAAATTGTGGTTTTTCCCACAAAACTGAAAGCAGAGGAAGGTGACACCCAAACAAGCTTTGCAGCGTAAGCCTTGGTAAGCACTTGGGAGAGCCTCTCCCTCTTGGGAGCCCTGCACTCCGCAGCGCGGAAGGAGGTGCCCATTCCACTTCCCCGATTTCATTTTGCTTTTTCAGTGTCCTTGGAGTTGCACCCAGTTGTCAGCCCAGTTGAACCGCTGACTTTGGGAAGTCCGTGGCCAGCCATTACCCTCCCCACGGTATTTTACTTTAAGAATGCTCCTCAGAAAAATTTTTCAGTTTGATTAAAATGTAGACGGAGAGTAGGCAGCCGTTCCTGGTTTGCAGGCAGGGCTCTGGAGCTGCCTGCAGTCGGAGATGGTCCCCGTGGCCCACGGGGCAGAGAGGTGGCCCACAGGCACAGGCTGCATCTATTGAGGTGCCTGGGGTGGCAGAGCCCTGTTTTGGATGAGTGTCCCGGCCCATCTGGAGGCCACCACAAAATGCTGGTCGAGGTCAAAAGGATTTTAAAGGAGAACTTGGCTGGAAATTTGTTTGAATAAAGTCTGCAGGGCCCTCATAGATGATTACTTTGTGTGGAGAACATTGAATTGAAGAAAATTTTTCCGATACTGCATTGGTACGTCACTAGCGATTCCTCAGGACAGACACAGGCTTCAGTATAGGTGTGAAATTCAGTGCTGGGCATCCCGGGTGGCTTGCGGAGAATGACCACTTGTCCCCTGCCTGTCTTCCAGGATTTCACTTTTTGGGGGTTTGTTATGCATTATACGTTCGAACACAAACCCTGTTCTTTAGAAAAGTGTACAGCTTCTATAGGACGCCTGTGGGAGGGTCATTTCACCATTCTTGTGGCAATTGGTGTGTGGTACGGGAGAGAAATGCTGCATTTGAGCTGCATTAATAGGATACGTTCAGAGGATGACTGTGAAATTTCATGTATACTTGCTTATTACTCACAGGTTTTGCATTTCAATAATAATAGTAATGATTGTAATGATACCTTTCCTTTATATAGAACCTTTCATCCCAAAGGGAGCTATAGTTATTCTCTGGCAGTGACAAAAGAGGTTGGTAACACCCAGTGTAAAGCAGCCATTTTTATAACTCACTCTGTAGGTTGTGGTATATTTCACACTATTCAGGCAATTTTGGAAAGTACTATATTATTATTATTACTATGCAATCCAAGCACTGTTCAAACCCTTCTGTCTCCTGTTATTATAGCATTGCATTTGTGATACTACAGTTAAGAGTGAGGGAGTTGCCATTTACAGAGCATAACCCTCTTTTTGAGTGATTTTATAATGTTAGGGTTTCTCTCCGTGTAAAACTGGGTGTAGAAGTTTTCCCCAGGAGATAATTATTTTTTTCCTTTTATTTAGAAAAAATAATTTTAAACCCACTCAGTCTTTTATCACTTCAATTTTTTGGAAATAATTTTGGTGAAAGGAGGATTGTTTTAGTATCCTTTACCCTGGTCCATTGGGAGTAGGCAGTAAGTGGGGCTGACTTTTCTGCTCTTGCCTTGGGTTTCTGTATATATTTGAAGAAGATCGGTGTGCAGTACTGCTCCTTTGGTGCAACTGGACACTCTTTGCATGAGAGTTAGTACCTGCCCACAGCTCTCTGAGCGTAAAATGTTTCTGGCAGTAACTCAGAGCCTGGATGTGTGCAAGTTGTGCATTTACCTTTTGAATGTAACAACTGGCGCTAGTAGTTCTTAAAACTTCAGATACCTTCTTTCAGTGAGGTTGTTAGGAGGGAAGGAGCATCTGTGTTCTTTATTAGCTAACACTGCTTGCAAGCACAAGCGCACGCTCACTCACTCGCTTTTTCTTAGCTTCTTTGTGGTTCACCAGTTTTGCTTGCCTGCAGTGCAGCTTGGTGGCCAGCCAAGGCACTGGGGCGTGGAGCTGGGCTTCCGTCCAACGTGCGTGCAGAAAATACCCCAAAATACGTTGCTTTCACATGGGCTGGAGTCTCCGAAGGCTTATATCACATCTCGTCTCTTGACCTCTGTGCATTGCTCTTCCTCAGGCTTTATCAGTGGCATTTGCCTCTGAGCGAGACCAGTTGCCTGCCGCAGCTGGTGGGCTCATCCGCTCTTGCTTTTTGGACCAGCCCTTGTCCTCCAGCCAGATCCCATGGACTGTGGCCGTTCTTCTGTGCACGTTTGTTCTCATTAACTGTAAAGAGGTCATGCGTATAGGACATACGTACACATGTAGCACATAGCAATGAGACTGCTTGGACGAGCCCTCGTTTTCCAGCCTCTCCTTGCCTCTCTGTTTCCAGCAAGCTCTGACCCTTCCTCATCAGTCACGAGCAAGGTTAGCATTCCTGCAGGCAAAATCCTAGATGATAATGTGTGTGCCTGGTAGAAAGTAAGGCAGATTTTGCTAATGTTTTTCTTCCGGGAGGCCCAAATTGACATAGTGTGAAGGTATCCCTTAGCATCCAGATGATCTGTTCTGAAAACAGGAGTTTTATAAATGAGAAACCTGACTTTGGGTGTCTCTAATTGTATCAACACGGCGTCTGAGAGGCTGAAATGGAGCAAGAGCTATGCAGTGTTTGTAGAACTATTGGTACCCAGAGGGCGTTTCCAGACCCCGTACCCTGAGGTTTGGAGAACACTTGAAGGCTTGGACTGTGCTTTGCATTCAAGACACTCTTCTCTGCGTGCTTTGTAAGCAAGAACTCTGATGAGCTTTTTCCAGTTTTGGAAATTCAGACTGCATGAGAGTGGGCTGTGTTTACGCTATAGTGAAGCTGGAATGGATACAATATGATTTAATTTAAATGTCTTTGTTTTGGGTATAACTTTGAGTTATTTTTCAAATAGAATGATCTTTCTTTCTTTTTAAAGGCAGAAAATGTTTTTTTGCCCCCTTCTTGTTTAAATGTAGATAACTTTATAATTGACTTTAAGCCGGGAAACTTTCCAACAGAGTATAATTATTCTTTTCTTTTGTGCAATGTTTTTTATTAGTGCTATGAAGCTGGGCTAATGTCACAATACATAAAAACTTGGAAAAAAGGAGACATGGTATTTTGGCGTGGGCCGTTTGGAGGCTTCCCATATCGACCTAATAAGGTTAGTTCCCTCAGAGACATAGGATGTTTCAGCTGTGGCAGCTAGTTTTGCTTAATACTCTAAAGGGAAGACATCAATTTGATTACTGTTTTCATGATTATTTTAGGGACTTCCTGGGTTACTGTACGGTGCTACAGCATTAGCAGTCAGTTGGAGAAATTATGCCTTATTGAACTGCAGAATATTTAAGAAGGAAGAGGAGACTGGAAAGTATTAGCCAGGCACTCTGTTCATCACTTGCATTAGAAGCTCCTGGTGTTTTTAACAAAAGGAACTCATTTTGCACCAGCAATGAGTACGGATCGGTTTTTGGCTTGTTAGAACCCCATTGCTGTTTTGTGACTGAGCACGAGCGAAGGAGAGGTGTTGATCTTTTTCTCTCTTGGGTATTCCCTGAACTGCAGCAGCTCCAGTGAGGTGTCTCGTCACCCAGCCACTCTGCAAATGTTGATCCCACCTGCTGATACCAGGCTCGCTGCAAAGAAAGGCAGATCCAGTTTCGTGGGAAGGCTTCTCACACATACTAATTTGGTTACTTAATTCTGACCTTTCAAATGAGGAGCAAAATTGAAACACTGGTTATTAAGAGCCCAATGCCTTGGTTTTTCTTCTCCACCCCACCCCCCAAAATAAGGCTGTACAATCCCCAGTGGCCAAACTCCATGCAGAGCAATTGTGTTCTGCTTCCTGAAATATGCTCGTTGCTGTTTTAGGCTACTGTTCCCTTCCAGACAATGATTTGGACACAACATGGCAGTCATGCCTGGAAGTGGCTGTGTTCATGCAGTTTGCAAGGCACCTGAACAGTCTTTAAAACAACTTTCTGTAGAAGAACTGTTTGTTATTATAACAGAGGTCTCAAATATTAGTTTCATAGAAAAATGAAAATTTTCTTTTATCTCTATTTGCTGCCAGTAGAATAGGATTCAGATTCAGACGGATCAGATCATTCGCAATAAACTGCCCAGTCAAAGCAGAGCACAGGCAGCCTCTGGGCACTAAATAGGGGCTGAAGTCCCAGTTCTGGCATTGATATACTGGCTGGCAGCTGCAGAAAGCACTGGGAACCTTCTGTCCTCCTATGCACAGCACCTTACTGCCTGAAAATCCCTGCTGCGAGTAAAGTGGATCTTCCCCCCTTGCAGGTGGGAAGCTCTGTGTGCTGCTGGTAGCTCTTCGAGAGAAGTGAGGTAATGCACCAGGAAGATACGTGGATCGGGATGGAGAAGAAACCATTTCCTTCAGAGAACAGTCAGGATTGTACTTTGCAGCATCAAAGATAAACACAGGGAGCATTTTCAGTGGGAAAACAACACACAGTGGGTTAGCAAAGTGTGCTGCAGAATTGAAACTGAAATATAAATTAATTGAAATCAAGGCTAACGTTAGGATAAATGGTGGTACCTGGGTAAAATCCAGTTTCATTAGATTTAATATATATACCCTGAAAGTGTATTCTGTAATCCTTTGCAGAAAAATACATTCTGATATTTGAATTTACTAATTCGTGACCTTCTGATATGTTTTCTCTCAAGGCACGCTTTACCAGAGTGGCAGCAGGGAGGAACTGACCATGAGCACATCCGTTTCCAGTCACCACAGCTCACTCAAAATTCTCTGTTTTGTTGTTAGCATGGAGAGCTCCTCATGCTGGCATCTGGTACCGGCCTTGCACCAATGCTTCCCATCCTCCGGTCCATAACAGAGGACGAAGAGGATGAAACCTTTGTAACTCTTGTTGGCTGCTTCCGTACGTTTGACAAAATTTATTTGAAACCTCTTCTCCAGGATCTGGCTCGATACTGGAACATCAGAATATTTTATGTCCTCAGCCAGGTAAATGAATGGATAGGAAGCGAGTTTGTGTGAGGGTTCTGTGTGCTGGATGAGTCTCTACATCCTCTGCTTTTCCATCAGGTGATCTTAATTCTTTCCCAGTCCCTGAGGCTATTTTGTGATCCAGTAGCTGCTGTTCTTGAATCTGCTGCGTGTTCTCACACTGCTACCAGTGTGGAGAATCTCAGGGAAGCAGCCATCGCTGCTTGTCCCTCTTTACCTCCTTGGTAGCTGTTCTGTTGGCGTGGACCCTCTGATTCATAGTCGCTGTTACTCATTCCCTCCCACTTCAGGTGGTGGTTGCTGCACCTAAACCTTTGTGAGAAGAAAACTTAGACTCTGGGAGACTCACAGCAAATAAACTATTTCTTCTTTTCTAATACCCGTGCCTTAATCTGTCCTTATTTTCCACTCATTTCTCGTGGCTAGAGCTCTCTTGTAGTGTGTTAGCACCAACTTCCCAGCAATTATCTTTCCCAGCTGACCCATTTTTAAACTTCTTAAAGTTGTTTCCCCCTCTGTAAAAGTTATCTTTTTCTGCCAAATCCCTGGGATGAGGGCATACCTCTCAGTGATCTTACATTTTGAGCAGTCTTTTTCATTTCCATTTGGTCCCAAAGTTGCCTGTGTTCTGCATGGATTTGGTAGTTGAAAATTATTTCCCTCAGAAAAGAGGATTCATTGCAGGGAGGATATAGAAAGAATTATTTATGCTAAGGGAATGAATCCCATTTCATTTTTAGTTTCTCAGATGAAACATTTTTTGTATCTCATGGTGGGTCTGCCTCATACATTGCGTTCCACATATGGCCTCAGCAAGGTGAGATTGGGTATAGAGAAAAATACTTGTGATTTAGGCACCTCCTCAGCTACATTATAGGAGCGTAACTGGCAATTGTCTCTGGTGACATAGCTTAAATACCCTTTTCAGGACAGTGCTGTCTCAAGAGTGTGAGGAGGTCTTGAAATTCAATCAGTGAAGGGCAAGAAACCCACCTGACCCCTGTCAGCACTGTCTGCCCCGCATGTACATCTCTCCCTTTCTTCTCTTCTCTTAGCAGGTTTGTTGTGGTCCAGCACTGACTCGTACATCATCCCTTTTAGGATTATATATCTGTCTGTCTCAGTATTTCACTCTGCTGCCTGTCACCACCGCATCTGAGCACCTTCTGGTTCCAATTAACAGCAGCAGGGGAGTCCCCGCTGGATCTAATGCCATGGGATCTGATACTTCTCATGGGATGATGTGTTTGGAGCAGGGCTGTCTCCTTTCAGTTTTGGTTGAGGGAGATGGGACTGAAAGAGACTTGGGAATGGGAGAGGCAATAGAGAGGAACAGACTTGGGACTTAGGACTTGGGAGTAGAAAAGGCACACTGGGAAGTGGTTCTCAAAGGAGGAGGTTCTGCAGCATTTATTAGTGATGGTTGTGCTCTGATTTTGTTCAGTCCCCTCTGAGTGAGTGGCCAGGTCCTGGGGCAGGGAAGGATTTGGTCTGGGCTTTGGAAGAGGAACGCAGCTCTCGGGAAGGGTCAGTTCTACCCGGACAGAATCACAAGGGTGAAAACCGTCCTGTGCGGTGTTCTGAGGGGAGGAGGGAGTTTCGGCTGTAAGCAGTCGGTTGTCCTTTTTAACGTGGCACACTGCAAACCTTTTGCCTTTTCAGGAAACTTCACTGGAAAAACTTCCTTGGAGCTATCGGGAAAACACACACACCGGTCGTCTCGGTGAAGACTTGATGAAGACGATAGTAAATTCCTGTCGAAGGCGGCCGTTTGTATTAATC
>Ga0181612_118673_pt1 | contig 10624 bp, 9 predicted proteins | sample HoacroProtozoa21_FD_119630 | JGI IMG/M metagenome (GOLD analysis project Ga0181612, IMG submission 119630) | Hoatzin crop microbial communities from Cojedes, Venezuel. Combined Assembly of Gp0051906, Gp0051904, Gp0051908
AAAATAAAAAAAATCACTTTCCGGTGTCATTGACAGCAGTCCTCCTTGTGCCAGAAATATCCATGTTCTGTTTTCAGACATCCTGCGTGCTTCAGCCTTAAAAAACTGTGAGTAAAATCCAGGCCCTCCTGATGGCCGTAGGAGACTGCTCCTGACAACTCTGACTCCAGGTGTTGCCTTAATTCTCTGGATGAAACAGTTATTTTCACAGTATTCTCCCTCACCCTCTAAAGCATTGAAGTCCAAGCCCTTCCCTGACAACTCCCTTTTTGACGCTGGCGCCAGAAACTCAGAAGATAATTTCTAGAGGCACATGCGCAAACCCAGCTCGAGCTCGATCCCCCACCAGCTCCTCGTTCGGCACCATCGTTACACAGACAGCTTTGTCGCCTGGTCTGTACTCCAGTGTTATCGCACACACACAAAACTCAAACCACGCTCGGTAAAAGGTCCCTAGCAGGATGAAGCAGGAGCCTGAACTCTTCTGAGGTGCTCGGCTAGCACCTGCCTAGAAAGCCCTCAGTCCTCAGCTCCCTCACCACCGCCCCGGACGCGCTGACGGGGGGGCACCGGGGGGAGGCGAAGCACCGGGTGCAATATCCCACGTGCCCAGCGAAGGTCTGAGCGTGTCCTCTGGCAGTCCCACCCCGCACCTGCAGACCGTGTTCCAGATCCGACAGACCAACAGCTGCCCCCTCAAAGGCTGGAAAGCCATCTTTTCAGTCGTCGTTTCCACTGCATCGCACACATGGGTCCAAATAAAGGTGGAAGGTCACAAAAACAACAGAAATACTACGGATTCTGAAAAAGGTTATCCATTTGTCCTTGGGACTGGGCAATGAGGTTTCTGTCTCTATGCAGAAGGTGAATCTTTTTCATGTTGTTTGGCCCTCACTCCTCCAAACCCGGCCCCACCTCCCTCGGATGGTTGCGGTGGCCCTGATGGCTGCCCCAGTGGGGAAGGTGCGGCTGGGGCGGACTCTGGGCTCAGCTCACGTGCCTCTCATGACTGGGGCCGAAACTCCCACGTTGCGGTCTGTTTGAACAACTCCAGCCCTTGCTGAAGTTTTTGCTCAAAGAAAACCTAAACAGCTGAACCCCACCCAGCAACCTGGATAAACCATAGCCTAAACTATACACTTGGACAAACTATAGTGAAAAAACCACACTTAATTCTGCCAAAACTTCATTGGTTAGGAATATGGAGATCTAATGATTTTGCTGAGTACTCGCAGAGCGTATTCCTGCCGGGTATTCTGTCCTCCATTGCCTTCAAGTGAGTGTCGACAGCGCGTAAGGTTAAAAGCGTTTCTTTTCCCCTCCAAGTGCAGGCAGCTAATAGTAAAGTTAAAAGTCTAGGACTAAAAGCCCAATACAGTCTGCTCTAAGATGTAAGAACAAGCACATTTTATCTTCATTTTATATGAGCTTAACGACAGAAAAAGCACAGTCCTTTGGTCCTTCATTCAGTTATTTCCACTGACTGGAGGAACAACTTCTTGAAAAAATACAACATACTGTTCAAACGCTCCCATAAAAATGGCCTCTCCGACTATCCAAACACATTGTCCGTTGTCTTAGATCAAACACAGCTCTTATTCTTAAACATAAGGATTAAAAGGCATCCATTAAAAGGAGAGTTAAAAATTCTATTTAAAAAAGAAAAGTTCAGAATCTTAAAGGACTAATTATTTGTGCAGTCTTCAAGATCAAACGTTCCTGAAATAAAGACTTTAACTGCTTTATCAGATAAAACCTGTGGTCAAAGATTGCAAGGGAAGAAGAGACTATTAAGATAACCTAGTCTGACCTCATGACCTTAGGTACTGGCATTTCCCTGCTCCAGAATCTTTTCAGTTGTTCCTATGGCTAAATGGAAAACTGAATAAAACCATCAAGAACACAACAGACTGCATAAACTTGAAAAAACAGACCACGTGTTTTCATGTTCCTTTAATTTGTGTGTTTGTAGGCAAGGCTCAATACTTCAATGGATAATACCTCGTCCTCCGCTGATGAAGATACTGCAGCGCTTGCTGAAGCTTGCGGACGTCATTTTCCGTCAGATGAGGATCTAGCTTGAAGAGTTTCCAACTGCGAGGGAGAACTAAGTAAGTACAAAAGTGCAAATACTTTGAAAGAGCAATCTGTAGAAGACTCTGGGCAAACTAAATTTCGAAGTCTCTCTTTCCTCCCCCCCTCCCCCCTTTTTTTCTTTCTACCGCTTCTTTTACAAGTGCTTAGGATTGTGTCCCCATGGCAATCTTCATCAGGATGGGAGGGAGAAGCTGGGATGCACTTCTTTGTGTGTGGCTTTTCTAATCTGTTTGAGCTGTCTGATGTCTTCATATCTGATACATTCTGAATCTTTGATCTGAGTTGGAGAATGTCTCAAGGAGGAACGATGATTCACAGGAAAACAGGATATCCACAGGGGAGCCAGCTACCCAGTCCAGCAGAATTAATCAGCATTAGGTGAGTGAGCTCTTGCTCTGAAACACAGTAAGCAAGAAAGAGTCACAGAAGATTATAGGTATGGGGATAAACAAAGAAAGAGAGAAACACAATTTAGACCTCTTAAGCGTCAAAAATGGTTTCTGAACCACCCACTTGATTTGGTGGTGGAGCACAGCTGGCTGGTGTCCAGATGCCAACACGGCTTCTGCTTTGCAGAGAAGCAGTTTCCACATTTGCGTCCGTCCTGGCTCCTAGACTGTTTCTGCAAACCAGGGACGCAGCTAACGCTGGGTAACGGGGCTGAAATACAGGACGCTGCCGTCTTGTGCCTGGACAGCCTGGTTACACTGTGCTGCCCTGCCCAGCTTGCTGCATCTCGCAGGGAGCCTGGAGCGGCCTCCTGGGAAGGAGACGTAACCCACGGAGGTGCCTGCTGAGCGGCGGGGCTGAGGGGCATCATCTCCCTTGCTACGTAGTCGCTGGCTGATGAGGCGAGAGCTGGTGCAGCACTAGCGGGCTTCAGCCTCCCACGAGAGGACGGCGACTGCATCCTTCCTTGCACCTCGCGGGCTGGGTGGCAGAGGCTGCGACCGCTCCAGTATCGGTGGCCGAGTGCGCAAGAAGTGGGCATCACCGTCTGCCTCCTTTGCCTCGCACTCACGTTTTTCAGAACGAAGCCCTTGCGACTGCATGGTGTAAAGGATACGGCCTCTGCACACCGCGTGCCCGAGGCATGGAGAGCCTCACAGACGCAAACTACCTTGTTGCTGGGTCCTGTGGAGGAGAGCCGGTGCCAGAAGGGCAACAGCTCAGGCTTCGGAGTTTTTGAGTATTAGCAGGAACAGGGCTGCAGCAATTTTCTCTTCAAACAGAGAATTCTGGCTTCATGTGAAAATTACTTCCGATTTGTCAAAAATTTCTGTCAAAAGGTGCCTTTTAATCCTTCGTTTTGACTTGATAGGCCTTGACCCTAAGGGGTGGGAAGGAGGAAAGTCTCAAGATGGTGGCTTTCTGCTGAGCCGCTTCAGGTCTTGGTAGGTCCTGTCGATGGTGCCTGGCTCCTTTTTCAAAATCTGCACCTGCGTGAGGTCCAGCACTGAACAAAGTCCCTGCTGGCACGCCGTGGCCCCGGGATGTGGGTGGATGCTCATGGTGATGCTCCCACCGTGCTGGTCCCTCACTGCACGCGCACATCCAGCGGTCACTCCTGCCTCCCTCGGGCATCCTGTGGAAAGCTCCTCATGAAAGCAGGCAGCTGCTGCTGCTGCAATGGGGACAGGCCCCGCGTCAACGAGGGGGCTGCAAACTCACTTCCATGGCTGCTTCTGGAGCAGCGAAGTGACGGGGTGGGGAACAACTCTTCACAGTCAATGATTCTATTAGAGAGCTTCTACACGTGAGATGCAGCTGTCACCTATGTCAAATAATGCTTTGTTTCTCAGAAGGAGGAACCCAGTTGTAAGGTATTCAGGTGCTGACACCAAAGCACCGTAGAACTGAAGGACCTGCAACTGGTTTTGATAGAACTTCTGAAGCCCAAGAAAGAAGTTACAACCATGTAACTCAACAAAAAGAGGCAATGCTAGGGGTATTTGACCTTACAAACAGCCTCTTTCCAGCATGAATGCCTCACGCATGGTAATGGATTCCAAATACACTAAGGAGTACAGCCGCAAAACCAAACAGGCCTTAACATTTGACCTTACTGGGGAAAACAAGCCTACTATTACCAAAGAAAGCTAAGCGTGCCTGGCTAATTGACTCATCTTAGGACCAGTTTTTTTTCCATGAGTGAACCTTAGGAATGTAAAGCCTTGCCATCTTTCAGCCAGCATGGTTTCCTTGGATCTCACATGGAGTATCTGGAAATCACCAGCCACCTCCTAATATTTCGAGTAGTCTGGCCAGTGTAGAGAGGAGAAGTGGACGGATAAATGTAACACCAGCAACATCTTTGCCATAAGGGTTTGGTTTTTTTTTTGATTCAGCATTTGTGGAACTAAACATGAACATCAAATCACTTAATTACATGCTGTTACAACCTTGTTGCTGTTTGCTCATCCAGCCACGGACATTCCACACAAAATTACCTAATAATCAATATGAAGTATTTTAAAGTGGCTTGTTTTTATCCTGAGCCATCAATGGAGTTAGTAATCCAGTATCTAGACCTAAGACAGTGGTCTTGGCCTCAAAGATACAAGCCATAAATGGTTTCTATGTGGTGTAAGTCTCTGGTGCTTTACGTATCGCTGAAAACAGTCATCTGTAGGTGCTGAGGCCCCTTACAAGCAAATGAAAATTCCTGATGACGTGGTAAGACAATTCTAGCCACGTTTTTTTAAGAAATTCGTAAGTTAACATTCACAACTAGAGACTGACCACAACAGTCACCAAGATGGATGACACCTCTTGTTCGTACTGCAAACCGTGAAAGCAAGGTGACGATTCCCTGCTATCAGATGTAACTGGTCTCCAAGGATCTTTCAAAAGCAACAGAAGCAGCAGCCTGACAGATAAATCAGCTGAAGGCTATCTTGAGCAAGCACTTGTACTTGCGTATTGTTTGATTTCCCTGGCTTTTGGCAAGTCACTCATGCTAAAACTATTTTTTTATTCTGCTTTAATGAAACCATCCCTGTGTTAAATACATGTTTGAAAGGCAGTTTACAGGTTTAGACGATAGTGTTTACAAAACCTTCATGAGGATTATCTTGCAAAAAATGAGGCCTTCTGGAATAAGCTGTATAGTGAGAAATTCATTTTATATTCTGTTTAACATACGTGTCAGTAAACTCAAGGTGAAGTAAATCTGTTTAGTATGAACGCATACAGAATGTTTAGCTAAGCGTAAAGCATGGTATGTCTTTGTCTTATGGTATATCTTTGGTTTTGGGGTGGGCCAGGCTTTGTTCAGCCTAAGTATGTTGTCTGAGACGAAACACATGTGAATTTGCTTGTATGCAAAACCCTGCTGTCAGACTTTCTGACAGGGGACTGCCTGACACAGACCAACTGCAGGCTGCTCTCGCCTCAGGGCATAATTTCCAGCAACCTGAAGCTACAGCAAGTTAATCGAGAAGTGAAAGGAGCAGAAGCGTGAGCAGCAGCAGTCGTCAACGCCGGGCAGCGCACCCCTGAACCTAGTAAGTTTGTTCCATTTCAGCTGCGGCCCAGAAGTTGGGAGCTGCGTCTGAGGATGTAATGCTACAGATCAAGAGATCTGCGGCCAGTTATGGCGAAAGTGGCTGTCTCTGGTTCAGGTCTCATCCCAAGCAGTGACAGGTAGGTCATGCTGTAGCTTATTAAAGCCCAGATGGGGAACGTAGACACATTTAATCGAGTCCACATTCCAAACCCAATGTTGTTACATGGACAGCAGGGGAACACGCCGCCTTCAAAATCAGACACCCACGTCATCAGCAAACACTGGGTATTGCAATGAGAAATCAATCGAGGTCCGAGTTGAAAGAGAAAAGCTACAGGCTACTGGTCGATTCGTTTTCTAGTGAGGGCTTTTGGCAGATAACAGGGAAGCATCTGCGTAGGTCTCACAGAAGCTGACCGTGCCCCACGTCCTTACTGTAGCTGTGTTTGCACCCAGCCTTTAGCTAGCACCTGCTTGCACCCTCTTGCTGAGGTGGTGTGAAGATGCCAGACTGTGTCTGGGTGCACCGAGGGGCAACAATTGCCCTGGCCCTTTAATGTTTAAACAGCTGTGCTGGATTTGCCAAAGGGTGTCTGACAGAGTCATTAAAAATTGATCCCTGAGTAAACAGCCCCGGTGCTATTTACTCCAGTTCAGCTGCGATAACCTACACCATCTGACGAGCAGCCGCACTCTGCACTGGAAAATCTCCGAGATACTTGCTACTGGCTTGAACAGAAGGATCTTTGTGGCAAGGGGAGTTCAATTTCCCCGTCGCTAAAGACTCTGGACAAGAGAATAAAGATATAACACAATTTAAAATAAAAGGAATTAATTCAGAATGAAAACATAATTGCTAAGACAGTGGTCACAGCCTCGTGTCAATGCAGGACACCCATGTACACTAACATACAGTATAGATATTGTTTACATCCGTGATTAAAACGAAACTGCTACACACCAACAGAGGAGAGGTTTGGAGTTTAACCTTCTCTCAGGTCTGGTCACACTCCTAGTTTGCGTTTTTTTTTCCTGTTACACAAGTTGTAGAGGCATCTCATGGAGTATCCATCTGGAAACCTGCTAGATGGAAGAGCAACAGTGTAATGTTCAGGACCACAAACATCTATCTTCTAGAAAAGTGCGATTTCCTCCCAATTCCATTTGAACAATGTTAGATGTATCTGCAACTACCTGCTCATCTTTTCAATGTTGGTGGAGATCCTGCTTCCAGTCAGGTTCATCGGCTTTGCCTGGCTGTGTGATTATTGCTCAGTATCAATTAGTACCCATTCTCTTGGTTCTTCCTCTCTATTGTCCTACTGTTAACTTACCAAATGACACGTCTTTACATTCCTCTTCACGACATATCTGTTGTCACGTCATTCTTATTCTTCAAGATACTGCTTCAGTCTCTTGACCTTGATGTCTCCAAAACACCTAGAAGAGAAGAGAGACACATGTAGGTCACCTGGTTCACCAGGCTGCATTTTCTGTTCAATAAGTGACTTCCTGGAATTAATCCCTACATCACGAGCACACCACAAGTTGCCTGTCAAGTAAACATTTAAGATGTACATATAGTAAATCTCTGGAGTTTCTAAATGGTTAGTAAGATCAGGACTTTGGGGCATGTAGAATGGCAATTTCTTACCTACTGTTTCCTTATAAAACTCAGAGAAACAGTAATACTTGTGATGGCATTCAAAATTTCGGAGATAGTTTTACTTTGCTGTAAACCTATTTGATGCAGTCATCTTTATTTTTGTCATGCTGTAGACAAATATGCCCAAATTAATTAGCATAGTTCTAGTTCACTGGTAAGTGTTAGTGGGCATTTTAAAGAAGCTAAAATGGATGCAAAGTTCCTCGAGTTCATCAACCACAAACCTGCACGTGATTCTACTGGCAAAAGTTTCAGGCTCTCAAAGCAGATGCAATGCAGCAATGTGTTTTTTTTAACTTTGGCTGGCTCAGGTCATTTCACGGGTTTGGTATAAATGATGATGATCTAAGACGCATTGACATCACTACATGTTTATAAAAAGAACATACAAATGCACAGCGACATTTTACAGAGTGGTTGCACGTAAGACACTCACAAATTCGAAGTCCGATGCTGTGGGGTGCCGAGGACTCTTAACTCTCATGAAGTTCAATGCGAGTTGAGAGTGCCTCACGGTTCAAGTGCTCAGGCCCTCAGCGCGGCTCTGCACCCTCAGGAATTGAACCAGCGTTCACGTTTGAGCCGAGAGGAATTTCTCTTTTCTAGTAGGTGCGTTTCTAATTGCTGGATGACTACAATTGGCTGATAATCACAGTACTAGAAATGATTTTCTGGTACTGAAGTGCTCTTTCTGAAAGTTAATAAAGCTCACTCAACATCGCCTACAGTTTTACAACACACCGTAATGGAATAATGTAACGAGTACAATGTGAGTATAGTACAAAAGCCGATGTGAAGTTAAAAATGGATCTAGGATAGTGCTGCTCTTGAAGAAAAACAGAACTACGTAAGAATTACTTCCTCGAGCTGGGTACAGGAGCTGATCTGTGAACAGCGCAGCCCAGCTCACACTCAGGTTCACGCCCATTTTTTTATCAAGATTTGCTTCCCACCCTTTTCTTTTTTTTTTTTTAATATGTGCTCATCCTTGTTATTTCTGTAAAGGTAATCATGCTTTTCATCTACATCTTCCAGTTTTCTACTGGAATTTGCTTGTTAAAACGGTTTTATAAACTTATTAAAGAATGTCATACAAGGACACATCAGAAAATCAACTCTATTTAAAAATTGCAGCACAAATCCGAGGTCAATTTGGAATTTTCAGGAATGTGTAGCCCTGTGAGACTTGTCTCCTGCAGTAGTTGAACACCTTAAAAACTTCTTGGTAGCTTTAACTTGTATTCACTACGTGCAAACAGAATTTTATTAGATTTCGTTATTCTGGGACCCATCCATGTCTTGTATACCCACAATGACGAGTTTGTTGATATAAGGGCACACTAGTTGCACGTGTAAGAATCTCTAGTCCCTTTTTTCCCCCTGCATGAATAAGACAAAGCCATATAAGACTCCCATATTTAGGGAGAAATTGGCTTTGTCTACCTGTAGATGATGACCACCTGAAATGCAGTCTTGTAAGCAGTTGATGGCAAATTTTGCAATTAAGAACACACAAAGAATTATTCCTTTCTTGCGTAACAACGTTTTAATAAAAAGTGGTTTTATAGTTCAAGATTACAAATAAAAAAATATTTCATCTTGACCCTTTTGCTATTTTCTCTCAGGGAAGTCTTCAAATTTTAGTTAGGAAGTGTTAAAAACACGAGGTGAATGGATGCTCGCTCTGCAAGAAGCTGAAGGACTCCCTCCCCAGTTTGCGATCGCCGGACGTTTTGAGATGGAAGCTTTGGCTCCAAGAGAGCCTTGAGAAGAAGGTTCTCTCTCCCTCTCCCTCTCGGGGCAGGTGACACCACGGGGGCATACACCACCAAGCTCAACACAGCTGGAAGGGTACTAAAAGGGACGAGTCAAGCGCCTCTCCAACTACCGGGGCTGCATCAAGAAGGCACAACATAAGCAATGGTAAAGTCAGTAAACAAAATTTTACTGTAATATTTCATAACACAGATACTGTATTTCTCTTTTAAGTGTAAAGCTACCGTCTTACACAAGAAAGATGGACAGACCCTTTTTCCAAGACTAATATGGATACAATAAATATGGAGTTTTACATACTAGATCTGTACACAGAAACTTTGTCCCACAGCCATAAAAATTTACATTTAACAGTGCCACATATAATTTAATCCTTTATTTATCTGACATAAGATGTTTACTTACTAAACACAAGCAACTACCTGGTTTTAATATACATATTTTATATATATATATTTTATATATATATATTCAACAATCTGTACAGGTTTCTAAACATAAAACTCCAAAAAGGCACAATTGTCTATACAACATGTACAAAAATGGCTGGAGCTGACAAGAAACAACAATTATTGGTCAAGAGTTCATGATTGCACGAAGATTAGTAATGGGTTTGTGTCAGAAAAATGTGCTTTAAGGAAAGAAAGGTTTGCAAAGAAACCTGTAAGTGTTATAAAAAAAAAAACAATCCCAAAAATAAAAAACACAATGAAAAACAAAAACTAGGTGGCTATTACAAGCCTATCCTCATCGTCACTGCTGCCATCGCTAAACTGCACCGTGTTTTGCCGCCGGGGCAAGGCAGCGGGCCTGTGTACCTGTCTGTCCGGGGAGACAGTTCGGTGGACCGGGGACTTGGTGAACGCGTCCGGATTCGCCTTGGAGCGGGGCTCTGCCAGGGTGGCCCTCTTTGCCTGGAGGGAAGGGACGTCGCGCTTTGGCTTGGCGGGGCTCGTGAGGTCGGACTTCTTCTCGGGATCTGCTTTCCCTGGGCTGCCGGTCTGCTCGTGGTCAGTCAGCATGCCGGGCTCGGGCTGGCTCTTCCCGCCGTACCGCTGGCCGCTGGCTGCTGCCGGAGGAGAAGTGGCCCGGCCGGCCTCGGCGGTGGGGAAGCCGGCAGGAGCCTGCTCCGGCTGGGCCCCACGGGCTTTGGTACCCGAGGCGGGCGCCTCGGCGGCTCCCTGCCCCTCGGTGCCGGTGGGGCCAACGGAGGGGATGAGGGTCGGCAGGGCGATGTTCAGTATCTGCAAGCCGGGAAGGTGGGCCTGCGGGCTGGGGCTGCTCTGCGGGGCCGTGCCGGCGGCCAAAACCTGGAGGCCCAGGGCATTGAGGGTGATTCCCGAAGGGCGCATCTGCGGGGCGACATTCGTGTTTGCCAGGCCCAAGATGTTCACTGCCTCCACGCCCAGCGGCGGCAGGGGCTGCAGGCTGGGCGTGCCGAGACCCTGGATGCTCGGCACGCTCACCTGGCCTATGGGGATGCACGGCACCATGCCGTTGACCTCGGCGACTCCCACGGGGTTGGCGGTGGCCATGCCACCCGTCTCACCGAGGGCGCTGGTAGTTCTGTGAATCAC
>Ga0181612_128891_pt1 | contig 10624 bp, 7 predicted proteins | sample HoacroProtozoa21_FD_119630 | JGI IMG/M metagenome (GOLD analysis project Ga0181612, IMG submission 119630) | Hoatzin crop microbial communities from Cojedes, Venezuel. Combined Assembly of Gp0051906, Gp0051904, Gp0051908
CACCACTGGAAAGAGTTTGGCCCCTTCCTCTTGACACCCACCCTTAGGATATTAATCGGCATTTCTAAGGTCCCCTCTCAGCCTTCTCTTCTCCAGGCTGAACAAGCCCAGCTCCCTCAGCCTTTCCTCATAGGAGGGATGCTCCAGTCCCCTAAAGATACGGTTAGGTGCTTGAAGGAACTCAGGAAGTGTAAGGAAAAAAAAAGTAAGAAAATGTAAGGAACAGTAAGCTGACAAAATATCAGCCAAAATAGACTTTACAAGGAAAAATAAAGGAGATACTGAGGCTTTCTAGGGATAAGAAGACAGAACAAGAAATGAAGACTACGCAGAGGGGGTTAGGTAGAAATAATCAAAGTATGACCCCAAAAATCAGTGTCTGTGTCCTAGTTTTCCAGAAAGGTCGCGGTAAGGGACAGAGACTGAATGGTGATGGGAGTCAAGCTGTAGGAATTTCCCTGGTCTGAAGTGGAAGCAATATTGAAGTTGCTCAGGGTGCTCAGATCGGGAAGGGTTAATACATTTATCTAACTGGAGACAGAGCTGTGTGCTGGGAGGACAGCACACGGGGAGGGGGGACAAGGGGGGGAACAGAGTTCTCGACAGCCAAAGCCTGGCTCTCTGATCTCAACAGTGTACGCGACTTCAGATGCTATTTGGAGAAAAACAGTAATGAAATGCTTTAATTAAATTAATTAAATAGTTTGCAAAAAATGGAAGTGGAAAACAGAATATCGTACCATTTTTTTGTCCAATTTTATCACGTGCCACGCTGGCCTGATATTTTTCACTGATAGGATAACTGATTTTCTTGACAAAGAAAATGCAGCAGGTCTCATCTTTATGGACTTCAGCGAAGCATTTGATATAGCACCACATGGGAAATTCTCAGTTAAAATGGAGGCGATGGAGGTTAGTAGAAAACCTGAAAGGTTGATAAGGAGCGAGCAACAGGTGGAAATGAAAACAGATTGCATTAGGAGGGAAGACATCGCGTTAGGAGGAGGTTGCCCGCAGCATTCCCCAAAGGCTGGTCTTGACACTATCTTGTGTAATATTTCCAGTAATGGCCTCGGGGGGGAGGACCATGCTAAAGGAGCCTGCAGATAGCACAAAATTAAAACCATCATCAGTACAAGAACTCGCTATGTCGTAGATAAGGAGTCTGGGACTGGAATAGTAGAAAAGGATAAGCTTGAGTACATGCCCATAGGGACAAACAGTGGCGATTTCATGATAAGCTGAGGCTCGCAGTGTAGGGGCACGTAGGGGAAAGAGCAACCTGGCCGTACCCAGCAATCCCAGAGGATTTTGAGCCGTGATGTGATGCCGGGAAGGTATTTCAAGCAGTGCTCGTGAGGTATCGCTGTCTGCAGGCATCCCGCTGCTTCTGCTGTGCCTGGCTCCGGTCCCGCTCGAGACCCGCTCGGGAGATCTCCCCTCCACAGGGGAGGAGCAGCTGCACCCGCCGCTGGCCCCGGCACTGGGAGCTGGGATTCCAGGAGAGTGGACCAGAGCCCGGATCATTTACACTGGCAAAATAAATGCTGAGCTAGGAGATGATCGTTCACTGATAAATGCCAAGGGAACGAACACAAGTGAGGGAAGAAGAGCTAATGGACAACACTGGCACAAAAACAAATGGATATGAAATGACCATTAATAAATTTTCTGATCACAACTGGATTCCCAGCCTGCAGAGACCCGATGAGCCTTTCAGTGGGAGAAGCAGAAGGGAGATCAGATCGTTTATCAGATCGTTTGTTGACTTAACAGCCTCATCCCATCCCAGTGTCCCTTTGGCTCTTTGCGCGGTGGATTTCGACCCCTTCCCATGGCTGGAAAGCCCAGCACTTGCTGGCGGTGCGGCAGGAGCGTGTAGGAGATGAGTGGGAACATTCCCCAGGGTCGCTGGGACATCGATCTGAGCTCACTATCGAGAGGGGGCTGATCACAGGACTGGTCATTCAATCCAAAAAACATAGAGGAGGCAGCAAGACTAATTACGTTAGGGTGGCGTAGGGAACAGACGCCTGCCAGTGCTGTTCCTCAGCCCCGGAAAGACCTCCTGCCCCCAGCCCCTTCCCAGGGCTGCCTTGCTGGAGGCGCAGCCGTTCCCGCAGCGTCCCGAGGCAGGGCAGGTCCCGAGTCCCGCCCTAGCGCAGCGGGCAGTCTACCCTCAAAACTCCCCATTTTCTTTCTTCTTTCCCTTTTTTTTTAATGAAAGTATAAATTAGGAGGAGTGGTGCCTGTAACATTTGCCAGACGTCGCATGGAAGCGGTAACGCATGCTGAGAGCCTTGTATATCTCACAGATGTTTAAAATAATTCCACTTCTAATAACTCAAAATGTTTCCTTACCTTCCAGGTGAAAATTGCTCTATTCTCTAGATCTCGGTAAGGAATAGGGGTTTAAATGAGATTGATATTTTACATCAAATAAATTTTAATTTACAAATAGGCAAAAAAAAAAAAAAAGTAGAATAATTTTTGAAAGATGATGCATCATCGGTTTTCCCAGGTTTCACAGAACTGTAATGGTGAGTCACTGGGAATCCGAGCATATAAAGCACTTGTGTGCTAGGCAGGCTGAAAATTTATCTGGGAAATGTTGTGATGAGGTGGAAGAAACCAGTCATGTGCTAAGAACAGTTTGTCAGTGTTATTCTTGCAGGGACAGATCCTGAGTCCTTGTTGACTCACTGTTCTCCACTTAATTGCCTCAAATCACCATTGGTATCTCAGTATCCTTCTTCATCTTCTTTTTCAGGTAAATCCTGAGATGACGAATCAGAACATCTAGAACAGGTATCAACTGTTTGTGTAACTAGTGAAAAATATTCAAAAGAATAATTAAATGAAAAATTTCCTTCACGTTTTCTTCGTTGCCCCTCTGACTATTGTTGATGTCCTCGAGGGCTACAAGGATGGTGAGGGGACCAGAGCATCTCTCCTACGAGGAAAGGCTGAGGGAGCTGGGCTTGTTCAGCCTGGAGAAGAGAAGGCTGAGAAGGGACCTTAGAAATGTTTATAAATATCTGCAGGGTGGGTGTCAGGAGGACGGGGCCAGACTCTTTGCAGTGGTGCCCAGCGACAGGACAAGGGGCAATGGGCACAAACTGAAGCAGAGGAAGCTCCAGCTGAACCCGAGGAAGAACTTCTTCCCTCTGAGGGTGACGGAGGCCTGGCACAGGCTGCCCAGGGAGGCTGTGGAGGCTCCTTCTCTGAAGATATTCAAGACCCGACGGGAGGGGAAGGCAGAACTGTGGCAAACCCAGAGCTGCCCGCTCCACCCCGTGCGCCACACGGCAACACCGATTCCCGTGGAGGGTGGAGAACTCCGGCATCGGGAGAGCCAAAGCCACACGCGCCGCTCAAGTGACAGGAGAAGAACCATGGCCAGGCCAGCCTGAAGCAGCACAGCTAGGGGTTGCTGCAGCAAAGTCTCCTCACAGACCGACCCCCCAGCTAAACCCCACTGCGCCCATAAAAAGAAGTTTCTGAAAACTTCTTCTGCAAACCCTTCTTTGACAAACTGTAAGCATATCAAAAGCACGCAAGAGAAAAAACACAATCTGTTAGGAGCTGACTTCCATTTTGTAAGAGGAACAGATGTTTTATTGTAATTAAAGCTCATCTTTTTTGTACAAGGTGACTCTTGGAGCACGCGTCTACTCCAAGTAAACAAGCCTACTGCATTGCTTTCACACAAATGCTGATGATCCACGGTTTTCTTGTAAATCTAGCTTATGCTAGAAGAATTACTTTAAAAAAAAAATATCTCTATTTCAGCTCATGTGGTTTTTCATTCTCTTGCTTACTCTCCCAGCTAAGCCCTAAATAATTACTTTTACTTTGTATGTCTTGAATATTTATGGAAACTTCCTTCCTATAATATAAAAATGAAGTGCAGAGATCTGAGATTAGTAACCAAATGAACCCAACATTGAGTTGATTAAAACCTGCTTAGCAGTAGCGTACCGCATTGTCACACTCGTATAAGCAATTTTACATAGTTAGAACTATCCAATTACTTTTTCAAATATATTAGTGAAGCGCTGTAAACAGTGCAATGTGCTAGTTTAAACAACGCACAGTAAAACACGTGTACGGTTAAGTAAATCGCCGCGTCAAGCTCTGGCTCTCTTCTAGCAATTATCATGTCAAAGTCAGGTCAAGGTCAAGTTCAAATGGGGACTGGAGGAGGTTCGCAAGTGGGAACCTACCGGGTCACGTTCGTGAGCACAGAAACCTTGGGCAGGAAGAAAAAATGAGTGTCACCTTGTCGGACAACTCTTCTGTCCCACCAGAGAATTCACCGAGTAAAACAAGGTGCACGTTTCTGAACGCTTATTTATCTTGGAACTGCTTTCTTTGGGGCTTTGAGTTTTCTATCATCGTTATAAAATTATATTCTTCTATGTGGACTTTAGATTAACATCACTCAACAGGAATTCTTGTGCTAACAGAAAACCACAAAATTAATGTGACAGTACCCTTAACGTGGGTCATGCACTGGCGGCAAACTAGCAAGACTTGTTCGGCAAGCGATCAACAACCACATCTGCAGGCTAAATTTAACCATCTAAGCAGTGCCTGCCCAGCAAGATAAAGATGCTACCACTGATGACACCTGCACAAGAGCTAGTAGGAAAAGGAGGCTGATAGGTTACTCCTCACCAAAACTATGAGCAGAATCCTGCAAACCTATGAATTTCTGGAGCTGTGGCGTGCTGACGTACCTCTCCCCAGCTTAGGAGAGGCAATTTTCTGTAGACAACGTCAGTCAGTTGATTCAAACCTACATGACAGAGAAAGCACAAACTTGACTGTGAATGTGTGAGTGATTCATTATCCAGAGGAAAGGAGAGCTGCGCTTGACTGCCTACAAACATCACCAACTTGTTTTCTTCCAGTTTTCTGACTATCTGCCACTTTATTTTAGCAAGAATAGCATAACAAAAAGGAGTTGCACTGTTGCTTTCTCTCTCCCCTTTCATTCTCGGCTGGAGGATGCTGTGCACAGCTGACAGTTTTCAAATGAAGCTTTTGTCATGTTTAAGTCAGGGTAACAACAAAGTCAGAACCCAGCTTGCTTCTGTGCTAACAGGAGTCTCCACGAAATGTTTACTGGTGGAATAGGAATGCTCCTCATTTGGTTTGATGGTTCATCTGGAAGAAATGATGCAACAGACCATTACTCTCCAGAAGTCTGCATCTTAAAACTTTCCATTTCTGTGCGAGTTGTCAGCTGGAATTTTATACACCTGAAATTACTTCAATGCTAAAAGACAATAAATATATGTTAAATCATAAATATTCAAGTCCATCCTCTTTTGTGTGCCTCAGCCTTCTTTTATGTCACAGGGCTTGGCCTGATTGTAGCAGACTTCAGGACAGTGAGGATATTTGGTTCGGCTTCAGTGAATGCTGAGAGCGTTCAGACCAACGCTTCTGCAACTGAAGTGATTTCAAGTGGGTTTACTAATGAATTCTTCATCTAGGTTGATGGAAATGTGCATTAAAAATAGTATTCACTTCTGGGATTAACATTTCAGAAAGAAATAAATAAAATGTTTGAGTTCAGAGCAGAGTAACAAGGGTGACCAAGATTTTTACTTATAATGAAAGATTAAAAGAACTAGTGAAGACAGAGCTCTACTGAGCAATAATTTCGGAGTTCTAATGGTAGTGTAACTTCTCAGTAGCAGTCCTTGGAGAGCATACGATAGCGAGGAGGTCAATGAAGTATTTAAAGCAGCTGAATCTAGTAGTAATGAGAAAAAGCCAACAAAAAGAAATTCAGAGAGAATGCTGTGAAAAAAATACCAGCATGGTCTCACTCATGCCATAATCTTCTAGGGGAAGAACAGGGAGAGTGATGGAAACCCCACAGCAATGAAGCTTTTAAAAGTAGGTCTGAAAATAAATGATGAATGAAAACACAATGAAAAATACCCTCTAAGTGAAGTTACCTATTAAGTTACATCTGTATCTAAGTTCCAGTGCTGAATACTTAGCTCTACTGTTATTTTAATACTGTTTGTCAATGGTACATCATCATGCTTTACGTTGCGGTGTCATTTTTGAAAACATACCTTTCACAAGTATCTCTGGGAACAATAACCAGCAAAATGTGTGCAATTCGTAATCTAACGTAAATAAACACAATTAAAAAATAAGTCCTTTATTCAAAAATACTCTCTCTCTTCTAAAAAGGTTACCTTTCAGTTTAAACTCCACACTAGTTTTATTACCCTCTCAAAATACCTAATTCTTCAACTGCAAAGGGAGAGGAAAAGTTGGGTGACAAGGACAGTAATTTGCTGTATGGTTTAGTGAAGCAGGAATTTTAACCACTTCTATGTTGGCCATTTTGTTATCAGCAATTGTGTGAACACATCTTATAGTTCTTCTGTCAAAACCATCCAGGTAATTGCTTTTAGCTTCCAGAAGAGCTCACTGAACTACTGAATAATCTCTTAGAATCCTCTGTGTTCTAATACTGCATTCGTACAAGCGGTGTAACACAGGCTGTAGGCTGCCAGCTGCTGTAGGCCAAAGTTCTGCGATCGAGATGCACTGTACAGAAGTAGCCCTCAGATGGACGTGTTTGACAGCTGACTGCTCGCTATGAGTCCTCGTTGATGCTAAACTGTAATGAAATCCTTACGGAAACTTGCAAAAACAATTTTAAAATAATTGAATTCAAAGTTCTGGGGCACAATGTGCTCTCTAGTAAACAAATAAACAAGACCATGAGGAAGGACAAAGATCAAACAAGTAGCTCTTTGCTGCCTTAAGAAGCCGTCACCTCTGAACTAGCTAGATCCACTTAAGAATGCTTTTAGTTCGATAACTGTGGATTGCCAATAATTGCACCAATCCCACCATTCCCCGTTAGGAATTCCATTACAAAATGGCTGACTCAACACCCAACGCACTGCATCCTTCAAACAGTGTTCAGTTTCATGGATTTGTGTTAGAAAGAAGAAACGAGACAATACTTACAATATTACTAAAATTTAAATGTTAAAAGTCAACAGCTATGGTAGATACATGCCCTTTGGATTTTACTTTTCTATAAACTGTGTTATGAAGATTAATGAAATTAAAAGGATTTGAGCTATCAACTTGGAACTTAACTCCAAAATAAACTTCTTCCAGATTCTGATTCTCTTTCCTTCATTAAAGATAAAATAGAGATAATATGTTAGTAACGCCTGGTTATAGTGGAAGGTCTTCTGTAGGTCTCAAACAGAGAAGAGCAATAATTCTAATCAAGTTCCTCTCTTCATTTTAAGAGGGATCGATAACATTCTGTGTCCAATGAAGGCGTGCAGCTGCAACGATGCCAAAGTGAACTTTGCCTTACAGAGGGAAAAAAGGCTTTTCAGAACCAACAGGTCATGCCTCTTCACAAGTGTCTTTAGAAGTCAAATCTGCCAGTGAGAACAGATTTTTAGTGTTTCTGTCCATAAAATTTTGTTTTGGAAAGCAGGATTAAATTATTACTAAACACTGAGTTTTTTCTATGTGATTGGACATTGTCGCTCTACTGACAGAACATTCTGAAATAACAGCCCTGCCTAGATCGTGTCTGTTGTGATTAGAGGTGGTGAAGTGACAAGGAGAACGCTCAGAAATAGGTCGGTCCACACCAAAGCGCACGCTGCATAGTCACCCTTTTCTTTAGTGTTGTTTTAGCACATGGAGTGGGTGTCGGAGACCAGCAGGTGCTCTGCAATTTGGTGTTCATCTGAATAATAACGGCCTCTGTGGTCAGCAGCGTCACTGCTGGATCATAATAATGGATGAGGTCCAATGATCATCCCTTCTCCGCTACCCGAATGGCAGTTACAGCCATTGCCTCACTGGAAACTGCAATCTCTTCTTTATTTGGCACTAAAATTATTAGCTCTTTTAAAGAGTTGTAACATGGATTAATCAATACAAATGCTGTTTATATAGTCCTGGTAATGATCCATTATCCCTTAATCTGATTCTTGACCTTCCTCAGGGTATGAAGGTTTTTTTCCTTTTTAAATGAATATCATATCTTTAGTAATGGGCACATGGAAAAACTTAAGCAGGCTCTCTCCCCAAGCTATATTACCCAATTCATTTTGTCTTGCAAGACAAGATTCATTTATGGAAAATAATTACATTCAGGAAAGGGAAGTAATAACATAATCATGTATCTACCTAACACAAACAAGTTGAAAGTGAAGTCTGACCGAAGTGTTTGCTGAAATGCTGGGATTTAAAAAAAAAAAAGGTCTGTTTGGGCATGATAAATCATACCACTTGCTAACACACCTCAAATAACCTGGGGAGCGTTAGGATCCGTTCCTAGACGTAACTGTGCAGTATCTGGATTGCAATCAGTACTATATGTGTAATTCCTGAGAACCTGAAAACGATGGGTTGCCTCTACAGGTGTTGAAGTCAACGCTTGGCGTAGTTTGGCTTTGGAGTTCAACTTGACGTTTGTTTTCTCTTTGCAGTTCTGTGATTAATGGTGTCATATGAAGTCATAAACCAAAAAGAAACCGAAGGACCGCACCCAAGCCCTGAACGCAGCGCGAGAGGAAGAACAACGCGGTGACCGCAGTAGCTACGTGGCAGGCATCCCACAGCGGTGACCCGCGCACGCAGCGAGTTCCTGAAGAGGGGCTGAATAGCTATGGAAGGCTGGGGAAAGCAAAATCAATCAATAAATAAATAATTTAAATCAATGTTGTCTTTTCTTTCAAATCCTTCTCATTCCAGTGGCACTGTTCTGCTAATGGGGCTAACTGGGGCAGCTATTCAGAGTTTTACAGGTCTGCTTTTGAGCAGAGAAGAAATCAACTTACGCGAACATAACTTTTACTGTGATTCAACATTAAACTAGAGAAGAGGGAAACCAGCACATGAATTATCAACCAGCACATGAATTATCAATCCTTTCAGGAAACGCAGATCAAACTGGCTACTCAAATCATAAAGAACAGTTTATTCTTTAAGAATTAACCCAGATAGGAAATTAAAGTACCAGAGCAAATTTTCTTTGTGCTTAGATTCTCATACTTCCAGGTCTGGTGCCTCTACATAAAACCATAAATATTTTTATCTCACACTGAGCACTGCTTTGATAAATAGCATTGGAGGTTCTGCATCATAGTGTAACATATGACTTTGCCTTGATTTCCCTGCAAAACTCTTTTAAAACTTTTTTTTTTTTTTGCTTCATCCCTTCTGTATTTAGCAAAAACAGGCAGGGAGAAGAGGGAAAGGGGAAAGAAACAAATACAATCTAGTCCAAAAGCAAAAAGCACCAGAAACCTCGCACACCTAATTTTCAAAGCAATTTCTTGGATTCAATCTCTTTAATATTGGCAGGCTTAATAATGACGAGATGTACGATTATCTCTACCTAGTTAAACATCACTTCTTAAGAGAGTCATCTGGCCCTGAAAGGAGCTGCTGCGGGTTCTTGCGTGACGGCGAGTACGTATCGGTAAGTCTCAGCAAAAGCTATTCACGGTTCTGGTGTTCGGCATGAACAAGAGACAGGTAGAACGACCCTTACTGGTGAGAGGCACCTTCCGATCTATCAGTAAACTGTTCAAACACATAACATTAAGACTATTTGAAATAAAATTTCACAAAGTCGTGGAACAGTTGAGGTTAGAAGGGACTTCTGGAGGTCATGTTATCCAGTCCTCCTGCTACAGCAGGGCCACCTGAAGCCGGTTTCTCGGGGCCATGTCTAGATGGCTTCTGAGTATCTCCAAGCACGGAGACTCCACCACCTCTGTGAGCAACTTATTTCAGGGCTTGATCAAAACCTGGGGTTTGTTTTTATTCCTAGATCTTTTCTCAGACTAATTAGATAGTAGCTTAATTAGAACAAGTGCTCTTTCAAAGGTAGAGAATAAAAACATGGTTACTAGGGTTCCTCTTATCTGTGGACATGGAAAGTGGAGTTAAACCGTTGTAACATTAAATATGTAAATGTCTGTAACACCGCCTGCGTCTTGCAGCGAGAAACAGTGTCTTGCAAAATACAACTCAATGCCTTGTTTTAGGTGACAGCACCTGCACAAAGTGGACAGGATTCTAGAAGCGTATTTCTCTACATTCATGTAAGCAGGCTCTAAGCAACTTGCCCAGATGCATACATTTACATTCCAAATACTTCAAATTAGGTCAGCTGAATACGGTGCAACAGTCAAAGGAGACTGAAATCATACAGCAGTACACCTGTGGCATTGCAAAACAACTCCGACATTCACTATAAAACCATTATGGAGACTATATATGCTTATAGGGCTGTATCCAACACAAATTGAGAGGCAAGATTAACATGTTTTTATGAACAGAATTAATAAAACTTTTCTTATTACAAGGTTGTTGCCCTCTGCATACTAATACCTTCCTTGCCCAAGAATAAGAAAATGGCTGCTGTTACAGGTACCATTTTTGGGAAAGTTATGAAGCGCATTTTTCCATTAAGGCAAAAAAGTAAGTGCTTTTAGATTTTCGAAATTTATTTGCTTCTGCGTCACATATAAAATAGCAGTCACATTATTATTATTATTATTATTATTATTATTATTATTATTATTATTGCAAGCCC
>Ga0181612_165604_pt1 | contig 10624 bp, 2 predicted proteins | sample HoacroProtozoa21_FD_119630 | JGI IMG/M metagenome (GOLD analysis project Ga0181612, IMG submission 119630) | Hoatzin crop microbial communities from Cojedes, Venezuel. Combined Assembly of Gp0051906, Gp0051904, Gp0051908
AAGAAGTTAAACAAGACTGGGCCCAGTACTGACCCCTGGGGGACACCACTTGTCACCAGCCTCCAACTAGACTCAGCGCCGCTGATGACAACCCTCTGAGTTCTGCCATTCAGCCAGTTCTCAATCCACCTTGCCCTTTTGTGACTTAGAGTAACATTTGCTGTGCTCTAAAGATTATTATGGTTCTTATTTTCGGTGAACTACGGGAAAAATCTCCAAAGTCTTAATTCATGTTAGCGATTTTTCTAATTTATACCTATAGGACACTTTCCTGGCAGTAGTTAACAGCCACTAGGTCTTGCAATTCAACCATGATTCTTCTATTCTAGACATGAAAAAGAGGGGCAGACTTTGTTCATTGGAAAACATAACAGCATGTAAAAATAAAAATATGCTGAGAAAAGAAGCAGGGGATGGGAAGAAGAACATATATAACATTAAGTAGTACTTGAGAAAGTTAAAGACTTTATTTCTGGTAGACCAGAGGCCTGGAACTTTATAAGTGGCTAAAGGCAAACAATTTATTTCTTTATGGTAGTCTCGTTTACATACAGAAAGCTCAGATTTATGGAAGACTCATTTTCCCCATGACTTGAAAATTAAATTTTAATTGAAATTTAGTAACATCTTTACCAATATGAAAAAAGTCATACACTGGTATATACAAAACCAAAACAATTCTCACTCTCTAAAGTGCATATTAAAAACAAATTATGTTCTAAAAATAGGTAGTATGGACCATTCTCTTTCTAGGACACATTTGTTCTTAATGATTGTTCTTTGTTTTCAGCACAGCAATTTGTTGTAATATTTGTTTTGAATTATAAACTGAAATATCTCTCAAAAGTGGGAAATAAAGAACAAGAAGTAGAGTCTCACTGTGAGAAGATTTTAATTATCATTACAGTAATGCATCATGTCTGTATTATTAAGAAAGATGGAAGATCTCTGTGGGGTTATATGTTGCTGAATACTGAATATTTCAGGCAGATTCCTTGTAACGACAAGCCAAACCTGTGAAAATTTTAGACACCAGATGAAACTGTGTACCTTTTCCATGTGTGTTTACAAGAATCCTATTAGGATAATAGTGCTTTTCAATTTTGCACGCCACTTCTGTCCAAGTTCCATAGAACGTTTTGCAAATTCTGTAAGCCTCAAAACAGACAAGATGGAAAGATTTTTATCTCCATTTAAATGATAAAGAAACAGTAGCACAAACAGTTCAGAAAAATAGCCTCTAAATTTTTGTACTTTAAGAACAACATTAAAAAACAGAATAGCTTTAAAAACATTGTCGTAACTCACTTGCCCATAATTACAGAAAATTCACTACAAAATCAAACCCAATGATCATATGACTTGTCCATTATTCATCAGTTTTCACCTCATTCTCAGTGACACATATTGGCATTTGTTCCTGCATCTGGTGGTATGACTGTGTAGCTTTGCAATTGTGACAATTATTTTGGAGCAGTTTCCACCTCCTAGCCTTTGTGCCATAGAAGCACCAAAACATCTTTACACTTTTGTATGAAAAAGAATCTTGCTGCTAAAGATCTGAAAATTATTTGTATTTATGGTAAATTTTCTTTTGAAATACAAAGAATATGGCCTTTGTATTGCGTCTGTTTTCTGTGGTGCTTCTTCTCTGAAATGGAAAAGTGATGACAACTCATATGATTCTGTTCGACCTTCTGTACTGTAGTTCTTATGCAAATTACTAGAATGTACTTTTATTGTGTCTCTCTTTATGCTCTCTTTAAAATAAACCAGTCATATCTTTTCAATAACTCTTCAGAAAAGAGTTTTTGCATATTAAGTCATTCCAATCATCTTTCTCTGGACAGCTTACACTATTCTGAAGTATTTTTTCAGAGATGGAATATACAGAATGATATTCCACATGAGGGCAAGTCATTGCTTTGTATTGTGACATCATAATTCCTACTGTTTTCCCCACCCTGTTCCTTACTGATCATTACATTTTGTTTATGTGTTTGTTATGTTCTTGTACTTTGCCCAGACAACAGTGCCAATCCTGGACCACTAGGTAGTTTCTCTCACAATATTGTGTTCACTTTATTACTCCTTCTTGATATTCCTTCAGTGTATATATCACTTTTTCTTGTTGGTGGTGGAGGTATTGTTCTTTCTTACCTCCAGAACAACATGGAGTAAAGAATACCATTTCATATAACTATTTACTAGAATTTCGTGCCTCTTTAAATTCTTATTTTTAATTAGTTATATCCAAAGAAGTAACAAAGCAATCTCTTTAGTTTTTGTTTTTCTTCTGGATTCTTGTTTTAATGGAAGCAATTTTTATTATGTTTTGTCTCCCACTGTGTTTATGTGCCTAATAATTACAAATTGTACTTTGTCCAACAACTATATTTTCCAAAGGTTCTGTGTCCTGGAAGTTCCTCTTCCTTTTGTATGCCTGTGAATAAATCTGTTACACAGCAATCAAAAAGGAAAAGGTGCAAAGTTTTCCAACATAGATCACCTGTGAATGGAGTTTGAATACAATTTAATGACTAATGACATGGAATTCAAAAATAAAAAATAATTGATTCTTAGCTCATGTCCTGTAGCAGAGAAGTCCATCTGGGCCATGCATTAGCTATTCTATTACGAGGACCTTGAGATGTTTGTTCTAGTCCCAACAACATGAAGTAGACTCTTACAAAACAACCACATGAGACTGAACCTTTCATTTCAGTGTGTGAGGTAGAGGACAAAGCAGAAGCATTACTTTCGCACTCTAAAGTGGATTATTCAAGCCGAATGTGTTGCCCACGATGCTCTTAAGTGAATATTATTCCATTAAGGATAATGGAAATAATTTAGGTGTGATTATTTTGCAAGGAATTTCCTTTACAAAAGCTGCATTCACATGAAATTGAAAGAACAGAAAAAGAATTCTTGTTTCTAGAGTGGCATGTTTCCAAATAGTAACATCTTTTACACAGAAACGCACAACAGCTGTGTAAACCCTATATTTTCTTGCCTTTCCCCTCTTCTTTTCCTAAATCTCCCTTCTGAATTCTTTGTCTCTTGTTGGAGCTGAAGACTTGCTCCTTAGCCTGTCTCTTTCTTGTCACCCTACTGTGAAAAATGATAACTGGTTGGTTCCTATTTGTTTGACTGTGAAACTAAATTGAATTAAAGAACAATCCATATATGAAGTCGTCAAAGCATACTGACGTCTGTCTGGCCTCTGCCATCCGTTGGCAACATCTCAGTAACTATGCCGTAAAAGACCTTGCATCTTCCTACTTGGTGCAGAGAGATGCATGACATTGTTATTACCATCACCATTCACAGAACATCCAGCTTTACAGCTAAGAGGTGCCAAAATCACTGAAGATTTTGGCAACCCAAAGTAACGTTTTGCATATTTGCACTATGTTCATAGCAGTGACAGCTGCTCAGACAGATTTCTGAGTCTCTTGCACCTCTAGTGCTCCATGTATTTCTGTCCTTGGCAAGCCTTTCAAGAGGAGAAAATGCCAGCTGCTACTCCTGGCCACCAGAGCGGCAACAGCCTTCTTTTCTCTTCACCTCAAAATAAATAACTGAGGCAGGCAACTAAATCTAGACTGAGAAATGGCTTCAATTTCTAAATTGGACTGGTAAAATGGTATTAACTCAATGGAGCTCTGTGAGTCTTCAGTGAAAACAATAACAAAACCAAAAAGGATGAAAATGAATGTGGTTGGAGGGTTGGGTTTTTTTTGTTTCTCAAAATTCTTTTAACAGATAGCCAATGTACTTTTTTTCTCCCCACTATATACTCATATAAATCACTGGTGCAATGATACATATCTACAGAAGAGCTAGAAAAATGTGTTTATGCAGGGTCATCCAAAAAGATCAATGTAGATCCCAAAACTAAAAGTTTGAAAATTCTACAAACTTCTGTGTCCTCGCTGTTTCATACATCAACAGAATATATTCTTTCCCCTCTTACTTTTCATTTTTCAGGTTACACATTTGGGCTGCTTCTGTACATCACCACTTGCACATTAAATATACTGTAAAAGACACCTTGGAGAGTCAGTCACAAAATAGGCATGACTGGAGGCGAAAGAGTTTGTATCGCCACAGATAGAGAAAAGTAAATGTATATAACCATCACCTTCCTACTTTAATTCCTCCTGGATGGTCCCTGGCTAGTGGCTGGGAGACTAGGGAGCTGTGGTCAGAGCTGCAATTAGTCTGTTTCATCAGAGACATCTGGCTACCATGGGGCTGCTGTAAACCACCCCATTAGGACTGCACCCTTCTTCTGGTGAATCTTCACCTTTGGCTTCTTATTGTAACAGCTGAGGTGTTTCAGACAGGACTTCTCATTCATGATGTGTTTGCATGGCATAGTGCTCAATAAGACCGTAATTTGGCTGCTAAGTAGATTTTACTGTGACTGCTATAAATATACTTTAAAATTTGCTTTAGTAAGTATTTATTGTTACACCTATGTCTTTCACAGAAGATACTCTTAAGTCATTAGCCATACTGATTCCAGTTACTGGATAAGCAGATGACATGAAACCTGCTAAGATGTTAAACAGATCTGGGGGAGACAGCAGGGAAAAGAAGTAAGAGTGGGCTTCGTTCAGATAAGTTAGCTACTAACAATAATTTTAAAAGTAAGCAAGTAAACTCCAGAAATCAGCAAAATCCCTACATATGTAACAGTAGACACAAGAAATGTGGGTTCCAAAGAGCCCAACTAATAGTTTCTTAATTGTAGATGTATCGGCTATTCCTGAAACTCAAAAAAAAAAAAAAAAAATCTCCTTATTGCACACAAGCTGAATAGCAACTTGTTTTTCACCTTGCAGTTCTTTAGTTCTTCTGGGATTAGAAGCTCGCCCTGAAAACAGACAATGTCAGAAGTCTGAGTCACTAAAACCCCTTCATGCATGAATAAACAATTCTTCTCCACTTTCCTCACCTCCTTTTTTCACAGCGCTATGGTGTTCTAACCTTGAGCCTATTTCATGGCATTATACCGTTTACAGGTTCCAATGTTAATGTATTGAATATTCAATTTTCACTATTTGCTAAATCTGATTTTCTCTGTATTGCATGTAATTCTCCAAGAACAGCTCACTTAGCCAAAAGTTTTACATTGCAGGGGGTGATCTTACATTCTTATGCTGCTGGTAATAGCAAGGGTTGTGTACTGATCATAACACATTGAAGCCACCTGTTTGCAATATTGCTACAGTGCTATCTGTTTATGTGAGCTTCCTATTATATCACAGAGTACTATACCATTCATCTCTGCCTTCTGTAAAGAACCAAAATATTGCTAAATATCACCTGCTATCTGCCATCCAATACACATTCAGACACTGTGTGATAAAGCACTTTGCAAAACTGAACCATTTTTTATCATTATTGGAGACGAAGAATGGCTTTATATTATTTTTCAAAACAGATGCAGGGAGACATAAAGCTACCAAATTTTGAGTTTAATTTACAGAAATACATTCAGATTTAAACTATGTACACCATGTCTGCTCTAGCAAATGCTTAATGCTATTATTGTGAGAAAATCTATAAAAAAATGACTTCTTTTAGAAAGAGCCTCAATCTGCTATTATGCACTTTAAATGGCTCTTTTGGCATTGTTTTGAAAGATATCTTTTTGTGTTTCAATTTCATTTCTTTATAAGCCCTTATTTTAAAATATAAAAATCTATCAAACCTTGGAGTATAAGCATAGAACATAAATTCAAAATCTAACTTCCAAATTAGCTGCTGCATATCCTACCACACAAAAGTACCTTTTCTCTCAGGAGGTAAAACCTCAGTCCACAGGTATGAATAGCAAACTTCAACTAAGTTGCAGGGTTTCATTATATCAATCTGTCTCTTGATATGCAAGCTAACATCAATCCCAAGTGCCACATGGATAATGTTTTCTGTCGATGCAGCCAGGAGCAGGAGACTGAATTTGAGAGAAGGCAACAAATCTTGTAGATAATGTCCTTTCCCAGATGAGTGGATGATGTACTTAGTATTCAATAAGCCCAGGTGCCTGGTAGTGAAAGAATGTAGGAGAGGGATAACCAGCAGTGGGAGTGATGGGATCAAGTAGTTTCTACATAGTGACTCCATGTAAAAGATACAGCCAAGGAGAGAGAAAGCCTAGTAGACATCTGAAGTACAGTGAGAAGTCTGATTCTGGATTTTCATACAACCTCCGCAGTTCTTTTTCAAGACTTAGCAAACACTTCGACATACTTAATACTTTGCTTTTATTTGTCATTATTTTCTGTAGTGACTTTAAGCAAATTTCACTGGTTGTCAGTGAATTCAGAGAGATTGGGATAGACTTGGGACTGAATTGACACAGTCTTTGTAGACATCCTCAAGTTGCCTGTTAGGTCTTGGGCACAGTCAGCTTAGAAAGAACTATAGATTTAGACCTAGGCTGGCCAAAACTCGCAGGTGACCAGAAAGGCTAAAAGACACACCTGCCAGGATTTGTATACTTGCAGGTGTCTAAATCACAGTAGGATGCAGGGCTGATTCCTAAAATTAAACTGAAGGCTTTGTAAGTTGACTTTTATACTCCACAGAGAGTCTACCAAATGCCCAGGTAGTACCACAGTATGAATAACAGCTGCTGTTTACTACTAAGTTTAGCACTTCCTGGCTTCTCAGTTAAAGCCCCACCAAAGTTTGATTTACATTTGCTGCTTATCTGCATCAGGACTCCCAGTTTGCCTCAAGAAGAGAGGCACAAATTTGCATAGACTCCTGCAGTTACTGTAATGACCCAGATTTTGACATCACAGTGAAGATCATTTTAGAAATGCAAAGTTAAGCTGAAGTTAAAGAGGGAACCACAAAAGGCAGCCTGAACAAAAGTGCTTGCCTCAAAAAATGAAGAATCAAAGAATTAAAAAAAAATATTAATTAGTTACATCAGAGATGTGATAATATATATAAATATATAAAACTAGAGTGACTATCTTACTTTTATGACCAGATCTATGGAGTTATTTTCCCAAATTTGAAATTGCATAATTTTTATAGATCTTTAATGTATGTTTTGCAGCATTTGTTGGAGCAGTTTAAAGTCCAGTCTCTACATGATTTGTACAGGGAAAAAGTGTTTGGTTTTGTTGCAGTGTGAAAAGACATGTCTAAAATTACATCAGGTCCAGAGACTAGTTTCTGACGAAAAAAATCTTAGAACTCTTTGATACAAGGAGCTTTCAAGTTTGAAAGAATAACAGTTGCAATTTGAAAGATTTAACAGACAAGGCACATTTCATAACAAAAAAAATTTCGGTTGATAGTATTTCAAGAAACAGAATCCACTAAGCAAAATGCTCTTTCTATGTTTATACAAAAAAATGGCCATAACTTATACAATTAAAAGAGTTGTCTGACCATTCTTAGAAGCCATAATGTAATTTAAAAAATTTTTCTTATGAATTGTATGTTATTCAACTTATTGTTAACCTTTAAATGCTGAACTGCACTTTTGGAAACAATAAAAAAACCTTTTTTGTTGCTTTCATCTGTCAAAATCACATTTTAGATCTCTGAAGTTCCTATAGTTATTAGGTTTCCTGAAGTTCTAGGCAGAGGATGATTTAATGTTCTGAACTTGTAGTTCTTTTTGAGTCATAATCTGCATATAGCTGGTATGTATGGAAAAAATCACATAGGAAATGTTTGAATACCAAGACAGCACAAAAAGTCCTCGATATACTTTTGGGCTTTCTTGTACAACTGTGATTCAAAAAAAACCCCACAATAAAAGCAGTTATTTGACCATATCTAGCTGATGTAACATAAAAATAATCTCATCCATTTTAATTTGGATAATAGTCCTAAAAGGGCTCCGTTTGTTTCTTTTTCTTCTTCTTCTTTTTTTTTTTTTTTGAAGGTCAGTAGTAAGCAGATTTGGGAGGACTGTGAAAACTGAAACTGAATATTTCAGAAACAGATTTTTACATAATAATTGTCACAGGAAAACCCCCTATTAACATGAACAAGTTCTTTTTTATGATCAAAATCACAGATCATTTTTCATCATCTGCATATGTTGCTACAGACTTCTGCTAACCTGAACCTTAGACCTTCAGACACATTGCTGGCAAATTTATAACCTAGTAATGACAGGACAGAGGATTATGTTTAAAGGGTGCTTGAGAGAGAGAGTCTTTCACTGCTAAACTCTCAAAAGTAAACACACATCTAAGCTATGACATATTGGCAGACAGGCATAAAATGATGTCACTTGTTGATTGGATTTTGTCAGATAATTCATTGCCAGGAAACACAAGTTTCTGTGATGTTGGCACAGAAATTGCAGAGCAGCAGTGCAGCAAGTCTGGGAGTAGCAGACCAGTAGATTACTGTTAATGGTGAAGAGGTACAGCTATATTAATCAGCCTACACACTGAAGAAAATAATGTTTTCTGTATTTCTCAGTCCATGAGTGTGTATTCCTCAGCAGGCTGTACCTGAATATAGTAAGTTAGAGAAGACTGCTTTGGGCATCCTTTCCCACTGTCAGGGAAGGTCTTGAGAGGGAGAACTGAAAGAAGAGCGAAGAAGTATAAACACTTCCCCTCTGCCCTCAGTCAAAAATGCCTGACTTCTTCAGTGTATTTTGTATTTAAGAATCAGACAAAGCTCAAGAAATCACATTTTTGAATCAGCTATTTGAGAGGAAGAATGAAGCAATACAAATCATTTGATTATGATACATGATTGTGCTACTTATAAGGGCTACCACAATTCATTTGCTTTAAACAGCCAGGTTGGTGGACTGGGATTTTGAAAAGGAAAAATGTGAGGGACCCAGAATTTCAGTAAATGAATTCATTTGTGCAGAATACCTGTGCTTGGAAGGATTTCTCATCTCCTTTGAAAACACTAAGCAAGTTATACAACGTGAATGACATGGTCTATATTAGATGGGATTTCCCTGAGTTTTTAAAAAATCTCACCTATTTCTGATAAAGTAATCCATGGAAATACTAGTTATGTTTATGACAGCAGAATTAGAATAAAAAATTATTATTGTTGTTCCTTATTTGTATTATAACACAGCACTGTCCAGATGTGGAATGAAAAGATAATTGTAATCTTGATTATTTATCTCTTATTGAGTAGGTAGTCTAATTAATTAATGTCATGTTCTTCCAGGATGTTCACACAATAGAATTACTTTTTAATCAGTACTTTCACATCTCTTTCATCCAGACTTACTGTTGTGCCTTAAATTACTGCTGTTCTGCTGTCCCTAGGGAAGAGACAGAAAGGGAGGCACAATAGTTCATTAACATGGCAAAATAAGAGATGAAAAAAATCTTGTAAATGCATATATTGCATTTATGGGATATACTATTAGATCCCATACTGGAGGACCCAGATGAAGTCCAGAGCACACCATCCTCATATGCCAACGCACAGGCAGTCGTAAACTGGAAAGGTAAAGAGGCACCAATAGTGAATGAGGTGGCTATCCGACTCTGGCAATATGAGGAAAGTCTCTTTTCCTCCCTCGTTTCAGCCGTGGAGAAACTGGACAAGCAACTCTAAAAGAATATGTCCTACTCCCCACCTGTACGGGCCAGCATCTCAGCTGTTAGGGGCAGGTGTTTCTCTGCTCAGGAGAGAGGATACAGAGGCTATACACCATGGGTACCTTGTGGTTCTACCTGTGTGACCACAAAGAAGACATGAGGAAGTGGGATGGAAAACCTACCTCACCCGTAGAGACATGAGTGTGTGAGTTGCGAAGAAAAAAAATCATCGAAGGGGGTCCTTCTAGGAAAAATGCCAGTCCAGGTTTCAGCAGGCATTTCTCTAAACAGAGTAAAAAGTTTGATCTTACTTCTGATCCTCTTGAAGGTACCTCTGAGTGCTGCCGTGACAGACTTGCTACAACTTCAATATCAGCTGGAGTCAAAGGCAGTCAAGTGGTATGCCACCACTGACATCTCTAATGCATTCTTCTCCATCCCTTTGGTGGCAGAGTGTAGGCCACAGTTTGCTTTCACCTGCAGGGGTGTGCAATACACCTGGAATCCACAGCCCCAGGGGTGGAAACACAGTCCCACCATTGGCCATGGACTAATCCAGACTGCACTGGAAAAGGGTGAAGCTCCAGAACAGCTACAGTACATTGATGACATCGTTGTGTGGAATGATACAGCAGAAGCAGTATTTGGGAAAGTGGAGAAAATAGTTCAGAACCTTCTGAAAGGCAGTTTTGTCATTAAATGAAGTAAAGTCAAGGGACCTGCACAGAAGATCATGTTTTTAGGAATAAAATGGCAGGATGGGCATCACCAGATCCTGATGGATGTGACCAACAAAATAGCAGCCATGTCTCCATCAACTAGCAAAAATGAAACACAAGCCTTCTTAGATGTTGTGGGGTTTTGGAGGATGCACATTCCAAATTACAGCCAGATTGTAAACCTTCTCTATAAAGCAACCTGAAAGAAGAATGATTTTGAATGGGGCTCTGAGCAAAAACAAGCATTTGAACAAATTAAATGGGAGATATTTCATGCCATAGCCCTTGGTCCTGTCCGGTCGGGGCAAGATGTTAAAAACGTGCTCTACACCGCAG
>Ga0181612_172359_pt1 | contig 10624 bp, 7 predicted proteins | sample HoacroProtozoa21_FD_119630 | JGI IMG/M metagenome (GOLD analysis project Ga0181612, IMG submission 119630) | Hoatzin crop microbial communities from Cojedes, Venezuel. Combined Assembly of Gp0051906, Gp0051904, Gp0051908
CCTGGGCAGCCTGTTCCAGTGCTCCGTCACCCTCAGAGGGAAGAAGTTCTTCCTCATGTTCAGACAGAACTTCCTGTGCTTCAGTTTGTGCCCATTGCCCCTTGTCCTGTCACTGGGCACTACTGAAAAGAGCTTGGCCCCATCCTCCTGACACCCACCCTTCAGATATTTGTAAGTATATATTAGGTCATAATAATATCATTTTGTCTGGTTAAGTTAGGTGAGTTGGCTAAGCTAAGAATCTGGGATGCCATTACAAGTGCATTAGGTTGGTTAGCTATTCAAAAAGGATTTAAAAAACCAACACCCTAACACCCCTTTGCTTGCTCCGCACCCCCAAGAAGCCATTTATTTCTTCCTCTAATGCCTAAGGAATTATTTTCACATTCTTTTCGATTAGTACTTCAGTGTGAAACCATTGTCTGCAATACGAGTTCAGCTGTTATCTACTCCCTAAAAAAAAATTATTTCCACATTTGCTATGTAACAGTCTGACAAACAAATAACACCTGCAGAGGATCATGCTCAATAAAGAAAGGGAAGAAAAAAAGGGGGAAAGCATGAGAATTCCACTAATGCTCGGTGATTGATCTTGTTAGTACGCATAGCCTGTCAGAGCACATTGCCCCAGCGCAAGCACACAGCACTGAAGAACCAGCAGCACGGGAAAGAAATGCATTTCTATATAGATCACAGTCAGACACCCTCCCCCAGCCTTCTGAGCGGAGCTTGATTGTCAGCATTATACACAGGCTCAGACAATGCTTTCAATAGACGCCTTTTTGGAAGACAATTGCAGAAAGCATGATAACGGGATTTGTCACCCTGATGTGGCTGCTGTTTCAGCAGGCATTATAATAATGAAAGGAAGTTTTACTAATTGAAAATGTGAATGAAATTCAGCTGTCTTTTTATTTTAATTCTTTTGGATGAAAGCCAATTAAGATCATCTGTCTAATGCATCTATTCACCCCTACTGCAACAATGTGTCAATTATAATGGATGTCTAATAAACTCAGACTTCCCAGGACAGAGAGCTGAGCATACAAAACAACTAGTGAGAAGCATCAGCACGTACCTGTAAAATATTTTGGAAGGACTGGCCAAACCCTGCAAATGTCTGAGCCTATTCTCCACAGCCTGCCTAAGGGGAGTTAACCTGCACGTCCTCAGCCGCGGGTGGTTTGGGAACATCTGTGTCTTCCCACCACTGTTAGGCACTAGTGGTCCTCTTCAGGCACACCATGAGACCCCATCAACAATATGCAAAGCTATTAGATATCTATTAAAGAGTATACAGCATTTGTGGGGCAAAAAAGTCTGAATGCGACATCACCTGCATGTTTCACCTCATTTCATGTCTTTACTCAGGTGTTTCTGCAGTGATATGGGGTCTTGCACCCCAGGAGGCATCTGACTCTCTCTTGGGTTCTCCCCACTTGCTGACAAGTGTGAGCTGAAGGAAGGGGGCTTGTGGAGGGAAACCAGTGATGCTCACCCTCTGTCCACAGTATACATCTTTCAGGTGTTTTGCCTGAGAATAGCTCTAGTCTTATAGAAATGTTGGATAAACATTGCCATGTTTACATAAGAACACTGCCTTTATAAGATGCACTTTCTCACTACGTAAAAGCCACTTTAAAATTAAGGTCCATGTTAAACATTAAATCTTTTCCGTTGCTGTCACCAGTGCTTCTTCTGTGTGCATCTCTGCCACTGCTTTTGATGCTTCTGCTGTATCTGTAGCATATGGATGGGGATATCAGGGGCCTGATTAAACCATTTTTCAAGAGTGGAGAGTAAAAAATACAGTAATTTTTTGAAACTTTTGTAAAAATAACTTCACTGTAATCCTTTTGTGTTTATTTTTCTGCAGATATTCTTGACTATGATTTTACTGGAGAAAGTCTTGCTTAAGAAAGACACACACTTAGAGTGAAGACTGTAAGATACACATGAAACTCCAACCCATCCATGGCAAGAGTTTGTCCTAAAAGCCTACTCAAGGATTAAGTTCACCCAGTCAGGCAACAGAAAACTTCCCTGCATGTCCCTGTTCAACTAGAATAGACCAGATACAAAGAATGAAAATCTTGCTCTTGAGTATATGAAAATCAGCTCCAAGCCAAGTATTAATTTGAAATTATTATCCCACAAACCCCTATAGCTGACAAGAACCTTCCAGAGTCTCATCGGTCGTTTATAGACAGTGTGTAAACAGAAATGAGACACAATTAGTTGAATCTGCTCCGGTAACGAAATTACACAACCAGCTGTGGATCCACCAGAAAGCCTTTTTGGTTGCAGGCAGCACCTATGAGAGCAGAAGGTGCTTTGGGAACAAGAAGCTCAAAGGCAGGAGCAGAGAGGCCAACAACGGTAACAGTACCTCTAGGATTAGTGCCTTACTTGTTAGGGATGTTTTTACCTCAGTCCTTCATGTTATTATTAGCCTTACAACAGTAAGGCAGGATTAAATATTTATCCTTTCTATACCTCCCATTGACCTTTCTGTTCTAATCTCCAATTTATGTTCTTATTAAAATCACTATAAAGGTGAAATATACAGTTTCACAGATGAACTTCATATTTGCTGATCTGGTGAAAAACTTGGTTTGGAAATCACCTGCAATATCCAGCCTCACCTGAATTGTCAGGCATCTATATTCGTACTCCTGTTCCAGGCTTAAAGCGTCAGACAATTCTGGAACTGTTAAGCCATATGTTATCCCATAGTGGCACTTCCTTAGCATTTTCTGTTAAAACTGTTTTACCTGCATGACCCTACTAAATATTCGTTAGATCCTAGACGGACAAAATTTACATTTGTACAGGAAAATAAACAGTTTACTTACATTCTCTTAGGTGAAGTGCTGCTTTGACCCTCTTCTGTGTTCATGGTCTCTGCTTTTTGGTTCAAAGAAAGTAAACTGCCACCAGCTCCTCTTTTGGGTTTGTCTTTGTAATGCCCGCGGCACCTCAGGCTTCACAGGTTCAACAGGTGGGATCATCCCCCTGGACCCTGGCATGAGGCATAGCGTGCTCTGCTCAGCTCTGCCATGATAGCACATGGTCTGTGTATGCCCAGCGGGGGCAATTTCTCCAGGCACCTGGGGAATTTCTTTATGGAGGGAACTCAAAATGCGGGAAATTCCGGATCTTTTGGGGTTAAGGAAAACTTTTTAAGGATCCACATTTTACGTTTCAGTCTTAAAGGAGTAAGGAAGGCCATTAACTTGTGAGTTTAGCCATTAACTTGTGAGTTTAGTCCCAGGACCTTCCTATGATAAGGATTTTTTGGTAAAAGCATTACAAGATAAGATTTTGAAGGAGAACAGTGCACGTATCTAGTGCTTACTACAGAGATATTGCTCACCCTTCACCCTACCCCCCAAAAACCCCCAAATCTTGCTTTATAAAAGGTTTGGAGGATCCTGTTTGATAGTGTAGTAAGTGCACAGTGCAGGCGGGCATTACCTGCTGATTGGGAGGGCAGATGCAGAGAGAGGTGATGTTTTCAGGGCAGTGGGTTGAAAATATCATCTTGCAGCAGCATTTTGGGTTGATATAATATTGCATTTCTCAAGATCAGTGAAAATATCAAAAGCTTTATCACGATCTGGGCAACAACTTTAGAAACTTAGTAGGATTGCTACAGGTCTGTCTGAAGGATGTTCTGCATGAAGATCCTGTAGGCCTTAAACATGGCCCAGGTGTTGGTGTCTAGAGAAAAGCTGCGCCAAATGTCATAACTGGATTACACCGGTGAATGACTGGTAGGACAGAGAAAGAAGGCTGTGAGGGGGACTTGGGCCAGGGGAAATGAAAACCTGTGTTTTGTCTTCCTTGGTCGTGATTCCTCACAAGGATGCATCACAGAAACAGCTCAGGACTATAATTTGCACAGATGGTAGGAGCTCTGAATAGAAAGGCAGAGAAACAGAAGTGAGTTTAGAGGAAAAACAGAAGGAAAGGTGGCCTGAGTGTGACTCATCTCCTGTTTCTCTGCCCTGAAACCTGGAAGGAAAGTAACACAGAGCTGCTAAAGAATGTGTTTTATGAAAAGAGGTGAGGAGTTAAAGAAAGAAAAGATTTCAAGACCTTTACGGCCAGCCGTGGGCACATCTTCACCATCTCTGCCAGCAGGTCTTACCAGCTCAGGCCCTGCTACACTAACAAAAGACACATGGTTTCTTGTCATTTCCAAGTGTGGTCACAGTACCTTGCTAAGGGCTTCATTCACAAAGGAGAATGACGAAGAGGAGAGTGGTTTGGAAAACGTTGTTCAAGATTTTCATTGGGAACAGTTCGCCAAGAGCCAATGGTATAAGTCAGTAAAGAGAGATTATTTTGGAGATGAAGGAGAGGCTCTCTGGACAGCAGTAGCACACTGTGCAACAAATAAGTTGAGAGATGAATAGATGCAGTGGCAGTGAAGGAGGCAGATGGATTTTTTTTAGTAAAAGAAAGACAAATATTATTATCCTATAAGCATGTAAGAAGGAAGAGACCAAAGAGGGAGCAGATGCAAAGTTTAAGTTTTCACTAGAAAAAGAAGGATGGGATAGGTGACAGGATGCAATGGAAAGCAGGTGAGGAGATGTTGTTATTCCAGCAAGTGGAAGGTCTGGAGGAGAACTGCAGATAAGAGAGAAGCCTGCATGTATTGTAAAAGGAAAAGAAGTGTGAGAAAGGAGAAGGAAAGCCACACTGTCTTACTTCTAAGATTTAAATTGATCCAATATAGTGTGGAGGGAACAGAGGTGGCAACTGGAGGGAAGCGCTGGTGTGGGTTTGGGCACAGGAGTCAAGGGAAGGGATGGAGCTAAGGAGATAGAAGAGCTGAAGGAGGAAAGCAGTGAATTTGTAAATATTAGTAAAAATAGATATGAGGCTCAACCCAACAAATTAATATTCACAAATTTATCACTGAAAACTAAGACGCTTCTCCTCACACAAAATGAAAATTTCAAGCCATATAACTGAGTGTTAAACACTGCTTTCTCAGGCTAGAAAAGTGCCTGGTTATGGGTAGAACTACTCAGGAGGCAGTTTCCCTCTCCTTGCACAACAAAAATATTCCATCAGATGAAAGGTACTTCAGTCATTTTCTAGTTCTCCTAATATAACAAATTTATCCACACAAATATGTGATTATTATCTCTGATTTAGTCTGTGTTTTTTATCTACTAGGTATGTGAAGCAGAGCCACATGCAGTGAAAATGCTTGGTGCAAACAAATAGTACTAAGAATAATACTTAAGGAATGGTGAGCCACTATATGCTATCATGACAATAAGTGTATAGTTTTTAGGTTTATATTAGGATTGCATTTGTGGAGATTTTGCTGAACAACCCATAGTATGGAATTTATTTTCCTGAGAACAGAATTTATCACATTATATCATCACTGGCCAATGTATTACTATCACTGTACGGAATAGAGAATTCTTTCTTTTTCCTTCAATTTTCCAATCTTATGAAAATACCGTGGAGAGAAAATCATGAGGTATGTTGTTAGGACTTTCAACAGCTTGTCCAGCTGTGAGACATTCATTTGCTTTGTCTGCAAATACTATTCCAAATTATCTCAAGGATCTCTCTCTGCCGCTCTCCTCCTCAGACTGGCTCTGACTCCCCCGCCTGTTGCCCACAGAAATGCCCTCAGACTGCATCTGGAAAGGCTGTGCAGTAAATGTGAGATAACATTTTAATCTGTACTGCCATGCCAGTGGATTTCCAACCCCTTTTTCAGTAAGATAACGTATAGGGTGCAAACATTCTTATGTCTCTCCAGAAGTGGGGAAGGATTGTGCCACCTTCCTCTTGTGTTTGAAAACAGCAGTTCTGAAATGCAAACCACCTGCAAGTCTGGCCTGTGACTTTTGTGGCACAAATCCATCCCAGACAACCCAGACCTTTTTGGCCAATTAACCTATTGTTGATCACAGAGCACGGAGTCCAACTTGCTACATGCTGGCAGCATATTGACTCATTTCTGCTGGGAGATCAATGCACAAGATAAGTGCTACAGCAGCTTGCTCTGCTCCTTCTACAGATGCACCAGTGCTTTTGAACCACAGGAGCCAGAGATGGGGCAAACCTGAAATGATGACATTTCTCGACCACTGTGGAAGAAGGAGGCCAGGATTTTAAGCAGACGTTTGTGCATTTTCGATATCATTGAAGTGTCTCCAGCACTAAAGAGAAATAAATATTCCTGGATCCATCAGTGATCACAGCACAGGTTGCTAGATGAGCCTCACAGGGTTAGGCTATACAGGGACACCTTGGAGAACTCTTGCCCTATGTCAATGGAACTGGCTCTGCATCAGACCTCTTGCCTCTCTGATAAAGACAGCAAAGCCTGGGCTCTGCCCTCCTCATCACACTCAGGCTGGACATCGCCAAATGGCAAAGTCACTCACTGTTCCCAGGCTCTGCTCCCTGCTGCTGAGGAGCAGTCTGAAGCCATTGGTTCTGCATCATCTTCTGCTTCTGCACTGGGTGGGTCAGTGCAGGAGCTGTCTTTCAGGAGTATGGAGGCTGTATTCCCCATCTGTTTTCTTTTGTATGTTTTTACAGACAGTGACTTGTAAGGTGTCCAGATGCATTTGGACATAACACATACAAATCATTCAGGCCCCTCATAAATGAAATCACTCTGTGAGTAGCAGGACTGAACGAGCTGGATGCCTAGAAATTTGCACCCCCTAAATCCTCCACCACTCCAATGTGTTGCATTTCCGTCCTCCATCTCATTTGTTCATCCTTTACGTGTTGGGCTGGGCAAGGTACATGTGCCTTGGCAGACCCTGAGCTGATGGTACGTCCCAGCTGCCTCCTGAGAAAAGTCTGGGTGAGGTTTCCTCTTCAAAAGCCTAGAAATGTCATGTCTTCAAACCTCAGTCTCTCTGTCAAATGCAGTTGAATTTGGCAAATAGGTTTAGAAATTTCTAGCAAAGAAAAGGAGGGAGACACGTGAACAGACAGGCACAGACAGACACATGCTGCAATTGCAAAAACTTCATGTCTGTAAGAAACCAGATGGAAAATGACTTGGTCTGTGCTAAGGGAAGGTGTGGCTTCTCCACTGTATAACTCAGCTCCTGGGGTGTAGAGGAACAGGGGAGGGAAAAGACACATCTTCAAAACAGGGACAAGACAAGGCCACGCTGGAGATGTGGGAGGAGGGAGAGGTGCCCAAGGGCTGTCAGCAGTGTGGCTGGGCTGGGGACAGGTTTGCACCCTCTGTCCCCCAGCCAGGCTGATACAGATGGACAGGAGGAAAGACAGGGTGGGGTAAGTCTGTATGAGCCCTCCTCTTGCCAGACACACTTCTGCATGACCGCAGGGAGCCGAACAGAGGCAGAAGGTCTAACTTCTATCCCTGCCTCTGCCCATCCCATTTATTTGTCCTACCTGCTTCTTTTTTGTCTCGCTGGGTCATTTAAGCTGAAGTTTCTGCAGTGCCTAAACCAGAGATATCCTCATCTTGTCTAGCACCTCTAGATGACACTGTAATACAGATGAAAAAGAGAGATTCAATCTCAACATGTCCCCTTCATATTTATTAATAATATCAGCTTTGCTTTTTATTATTTTAGTGGTTTTGTGAAAATAGAAATAATTGTTGCTGATTATTATTTATTTAAGTGATGACAACATGATTAATAATACTTCAGGATGGGAAGGATTCACACTAAACAACCTACAATGGGGAGGTATTATCTCTGTTGGTGGCAAAGCTCATAATATGCAGGCATTGGAAAAATGATAACCCACCTGTAGAGGAAGAATGATTAAAGACAAAGATGGATGTGGCAACACACAGATACAGGAGATCAATATTTAGGATATAAAACAACTTAAGAGCCTGGGCCCGTGAACTCACTCTGACACGAGAAGTTCTTCCTGAAGCGAGGCTATCAGCTGACGTACCTGTTATCCACCTGCCCGTTGAGGTGGGTTCAGGATCTGCTTGTGGAGGAACAGCCACCAATGGACAAATTTTTCCCTGGTAGACCCCACTGTCATACATAGCTTTACCAAAACTAAATTCATACAGTCGTTTCCATATTTAAAGAGCTACCAAATTACTGAATGCTTTTAGCAAAGCTTAGGTCTGCTGCCCCCACACATTTTTCCTGTTTTAGTAAGCATCTTCCAGTGGCCTCCTTTCTGGTCATAGCACCAGTGCTAAAAGCCCAATATTTGTGCTTGGTCCTACAGTCCGAAGTTACTGCGCTTCCTGCATCTCATTTCCATCTTCTAATAGGAACAGAGAATTGTAGAACTGGTCATAACGTTTGCTCACGAAAAATTGTTGGGTTGCTTTCCCAAAGAAATTGAAATTCCTAAGATTTTGATTATGAAATTTCACTGTGATGCCTTACACAGCCAGCCCTGTGGCTTCCTTGTGCTTGTACTCTAACTGTGCTCTTCTCATAGCACCTAACACCTTTTGCCCTTTTCAGGACAGTACACTGTGGAGGCAAGGTCAGCTGTCAGCCTGGCCCATACAGAAGAACAGAAGCATAAAGGGGTGGGACATGTATCTAATGTTTCCCCAAACACCTTGGTTTTCACTTGTAAGATTGCCAGGTATTGACTCGCTTGTTTGTTTGTTTGCTAAAAGGTAATCATTTTCCAAGCGCAGTTTTACATGCCTGCAAGAGACACTTTAAATGAGACATTTTCTACAATCAAACTGCTGTCAAGCAGCCTGGGATGCTGGGGAGTGCCTTTGAACAACCTCCGGGGTGAAGCACAGTCACCTCTCCTGCAGCCATTTCTGCTTTTCTTCCCTTGTCGCTTTACCAGCCACTGCAAAGTGGTTCTGCCGCCATGCTGGGCTTGGAGCCTACGTTAAACAAGATGCCGGTTGCCGTGTAGTGAGTATTTGGTTCAGCACATCCTCAGCTGTTAGAAACAAGATGCCTGTGAAGACCCTAAGAGAGAAAATTTCTATACAGGCACAAATTCACTCTCTGTTCCTTTTCATTTAATTACACGAGAAGAGCTGTTGAGTTTAGATTGTGTTTGCATTTTGGTTATGAATGCATGGATTAGAAATACAGTTTACAACAGTGGTCATGTTAAAGAATGTTTCCCTGTGTTGTCTTTGTGTTTCTTCAGTGAAAGATTTCTGTATGTTTTTTTCCAGAGATTTTTCACGGTAATTAGGCCTAATTCTTTAATTGCCTCCCCCTCCATCCCTAAAAATGCTGCTGCTTCCTAGTGATTCTGGATATAACATATGTTGCCGGATATAAACAGGGGGGCCTATTAACACGGTAATAAATTTGCACGCTCTATAAATTCTTGCATCATTCATAATCTAAAATAAAAGATGAAAAAAAAAGCTTTGATTTGTTGCCTTTGGACTGACCTTCAACATGTAGATTTATATGACAGAAAACAGTGTTTTGAAACTCTCCATTTCTTTAGGCTGGGGGGGGAAAAAAAGCCTTTTATAATTTTTTTTAATGGAGTACAGTTGGTCCATCAAGTTTCAGTTTCATTTTGAAATGTGCCCTGGGAGAATGTGCCATAAATGCCAACATATTCAGCAGCATGAACTCAAGATGATATCAGCTTGTAATGGTGTTTTGTTGCCAGTGACTTCTACCAGCTCCATTTTTTTTAAAAGGAAAGATAGAAGAAATGCCTTAGAATGCTGTTTATCGCTTGTTCCCTCAGAGGAGCAGAATACCAACTATTATCTTCCTTCCTCATCTTTGGTGCCTTCTTTATTGAAAATTCTCAGGCAAGGATTCTGCTGGGTGCATTTACTGTTGACCTCAGACAGCAGTAACATGATTTCCTTGCTGACTAAAGAAAATACAAAGCTGCAAAGGACATGTATTTTGATTGACAAGCAATAGGTACATCTGTCTCCAGACTTCTAGATTCTTAAAGATACTGCTGAATAAACCATGCAGTTGCCATCTTGCAATAAACATAATTCATTCCCCCCAGAAACACATTCAATTTTAAAAGGAGCTTTGTGTAAAACAACAGTACTAATAAAATGATGACAACATATATTATGAGAAAGAGTCATAGGCAATGTAAATCAATATAAATCAGCTGAAAACAATGGATACATTTCTGTCTGCTAAAATATATCCCTTTTATCTTAGTTATATTAGGCAATTTGTTAGAATATGTGACCAAATGTGTCTGAATAGTACAGGTAGGGTAGGAACACGATAGCGATTTGACAAAGTAGCCCCTGAGAGAACGTGCATTTTTCACGACGTCAGAAGTTAGTTCCCTTGATGAAGATAGCAGATAGGTTTGCTCTGTGTAATCCTGTACATAAATGTCTTCCACATGAAAACCCAACCTAATTTCTTTCTGTTACTATGCATCATTATCTTAAATATTTTTGTAACCATTTCATTACCATTTGCTCATTCTTCTATCTCAATTGTTTTGTCTCACATCATCAAACTGAGTATTAATCTTGTGCTCTGTACAGCCTTTAACGACTACTCTGGCGTCAGAAGCCACATCTGCAATAAACATACCCGATCCGATGTATTGTTAAGCACTGCGAAGGTGCCCTGGTGCCTGCAGCTTCTGCAGAGAAGTAGAGAAACCTGCATTGCTCTGAAGA
>Ga0181612_104410_pt1 | contig 10623 bp, 8 predicted proteins | sample HoacroProtozoa21_FD_119630 | JGI IMG/M metagenome (GOLD analysis project Ga0181612, IMG submission 119630) | Hoatzin crop microbial communities from Cojedes, Venezuel. Combined Assembly of Gp0051906, Gp0051904, Gp0051908
AGAAAACAAGAGAAGGTGGGGGGGGGGGGGGGGGGGGGGGAGTGGCAAAGGGGCACTTTGAAATGAATTAAAGCTAATGTCTCTGCAGAAGTTTTATTTTTAAACATTTAAGCTGCTACGCTGCTGGTTTATGAAACATTATAAATGTATTTGCATAAATGGAGCAGGGTGAGGAAAGATATTCGAGTTTGATACGGTTAGGGGGTTTTATGGAAGTTTAATTTCTTCTCATTTTAACAGTAGAATTAAATGATTCAGTTGTCTGGACATTTGTCTGGAACTAGAAACCCTGTGGACATATGTCAGACCTCCTCAAGACGCAACAGAGCACAAGAGCAGTTCAGTCAATGCTGAATATCTTTGGGGGAAAGTCTTTTTTTTTGTACAAAAGAAGAGAAAGCATATGGTCTATTTTGAGACATTGTAGTCCATATCTTAGAGGAAATTTTGGTCTAGATTACTCAGTGTGTATGTGGTACCCTTTGACTTAAAAGGGAAATAAAGGTTATTTTTATACTATTTTTTTAATTACTGTACAAATTACTTTAAAACAATTGAAAAGGAGCAGTTTTGAATTAATGGATGAAAAATTACATGAATTGTTCTCATTAGGAAAATAGCCTTTTAGCTCTTGGCGAAATGGAGATTTTCGTATTTTGGGTAAAATAATCATACCCATGGTAAATGCTACCATGTAACAAATTCCCCTATATGTTGTATATTTTATATAAATAGATGAAAATACAGGCTTACACTATGGAAAGCAAAAACCCCTTCAGCCATGTTTAGTGCTTGAAAAATCACATGACCAAGACTAATTAATCTCCTGTGGTTTATCAGAGCAAATCAGTAGGCGATGGATTTTTCTTAAATATTTGGGGTCACTTGATGCATTTTACTTTGATAGATTTAGACATTTCTTAAAGGAAGATATTTCAAAATGAAAAACTCAAAACTATTGCAAGTGTTGAAATGGGAAGCTCCCACTTTTTATGTTGCATAAATAAAATCAACAACATAGACAGAACTTAATGAAATCCAAGTTAATTTAATTGCAACAGCATTTTTCGATTGGAAAACCTTTTTTTTTTTCAGAACAGAAATGTTTTGAGGCAGCTTCAAGAACAGTTAATGGGCTTTAGTCCATGATACTTGGAAGCTGCTACAGCTTCCCTGAATTACCCTTAAGTATGGAGGCGCGCAGAGCTCCAAGAGTGCAAAAGGGAACGGAGAACAGAGGGGAGAGGTGAAACAGGGTGCATAATTTCCACATTAGCTAGACATTTGCTACCTGCAACCTGTGTTGCTTAGTGCTTAGCAGCGCCAAGTACTTATGAAACAGCGCAGTCTGTCATTTCTGTCTCTGAAATAGTTCAAACTTGAGAGTCTCACGCAGTAACTTTCAGGCAAAGCAAATATTTGTCACTTCTTGGATTTCAGCTAATTATATGCTTTCACCAGGAAGGTGATATTTATTCTGCATGCGTGAACTTCTTTGTGGAATAAATATTATTTGCAAAAATGCAAGATAACACAGTTCATGCCTGTCTGTGTCAAATGTAATAGGCACTGTTAAACCAGACGTACCCTCAGAGCACACTCCATCACTAGTTTGCCACCTTTCTGATGTCAAAGGCAAAAGTCTGATGTTGCAACAGATTCCAAATAATGTTCTAATGCGCTTCCTATGCCGTAAAACTTTCGTTACCAGTGAGAGCAGCTGGGTTGTGTCACTATAGCCAGTGAAATTCTATAAGGTTTTATGAAGTGCAAACTTGTTGTACAAAGACAGAGAAGATCCATTACCTGAAAAGTGGACTAAATTGCCATAGTCTAAGGGCTTCACCAACTGGTGCAAATTGAGCTGAAAATCTGCTAAGTAGCACGTGTTGCTGTGACTGTTTCATGCTCAGACTCTGCTCTCGGAGCCATCTCCCCATCGAGCACATGTTAACCTTAATACATAGCATGGAAAATATATGGTATAATGCTGCAAGATCTCCCTGTCTCTGTCCTGACCCCCCGAGACCCTTTCCTCCCCGCCTGATCATGGTCCCCACGGGCGGCCGAGCTGCCGGCACGCAGGGACTGTGACGATGCCGGAGGGCTGGCAGGCGTGGGCGACAGGGCTTTCGCGGGGGCTGAGCCTAGGCGTGAACATCCTCTGAGGCGAGACAAGGTAAATGCCCGTGGGATTCTTCGCAAGGAGAAATAAATGCCTGTTTATGACAGCTGTTCTTCAAAACCGGCGCACCTCGAGCACGGGCAGAGAGAAAGGAGAGCCGTTCTTTCCCCGCTATCTTTCTGTGCATGTGACGAGAGCTGAGATGCTCTCGCAGTTTGGGGGTGGGGGTGGCATACAAGTAGGTCAAATCAATAGACGCTCCTGGCGGTAACCAGACAGCTAAATTATTAACATTATTTTCTGAAAATGAAGGCGCTTGTTATTACGTGATTCATGCTTGAAGTTTTCCAAGCACTTAAAACAGAGTACCCATGATTTACAAGTAAGAACAGATTATTAATGTCTGCGAACTTAATTGACTGCCTCCTCTCGGCCGTTGACTTCAGCAGTAAATTTTTTTCCAGTTACCTGCTCAAAATAGCAGCATCTGCCCCTTAAACACCCAGCACGGATCAAGGATGGGAAAGTTCTATGTGTCTGCTCTTGCAGAATAAATCAAAATGTGAGGCTAAAAGCCTCAATCTTCTAAAACTGGCACTGTTGGAAACAAATTGCTGGACACCTTGAAATCTCTGAGGGGCAAAGAAAATCAAAGCCAATTTCTAATATTTTTCTTCCTAAAACCACTCTCATTCTAAAATGAAGAGGTGTGGGGAGTATTCAGACGGAGGTGAAGGAGACTGGCAAGCACTAAAGAGCTTGTCTGCAGCATTGGGAGTCTCCAGTGCCACACAGTGACTTTCTCTAATTTATTCAGCGGTGAATTCCAGCGAGATCTCCTCTCAGCCCTGTTTACACACATATGTTCCGATGTACGAGAGCCCTTCTCTCTCACATAAAAGCTGACACACAGACGTATAGCGTGCACGTTGTACTTACCTACTTGGCAACTGAGTGCATATCTCAGCTCCACTGTGGAAGTAATCCCTGCATATGTATAATTATTTTTAATGAATTAAGTCCTTGAAGTGTGAAGATCCATAAAGATCTTTATAGTCTCCTTTGACACTTGAAGGTAAATATTTGCATTGTGCATTTCAAATTAGATGTGCAACGCCTGTTAAAAATAATGGGAGCTGGAAGTCTGGTCTGTCTAAGGATTTCCTTCTTGATCATTGTGATAGTAGAGAAAAAACAGAGAGCAGGTGCTTGAGTCCTCCTCTACTCCCACGAGGATGGAGAGATCTGTCAGCAAAGTCACCCGTAGGGTGGATGAGAACATCCGCCCCACAGAGGGGCTGTGTCAGGACATCTGCTAAGTAAATGGTCCCCTTCCCTGGTGCTTCCTGACTGCTACCAGGCACTTTCAGCTCCCTCTGCATGACTGACATACAGACTTTTTTTCACCTAGAACTGTTCTGTAACTTACACTGACACATTTGTTGGGTCTGCTGGCAGCAGGAGGGAAGACCCTTGATGTTGTCACGGAGGGGAACGCAGTGACTACAGGGCAGCTCTGTGCACTTGGGGATAGTGTGAGAAAACTCACCTTGCTGGGTTAATGCAAGGTGGGGAGGTGTGGGGGGAAGGAAGGTCCCTAAGGTCGCCCAGAGCGCTGTGCAACCCTGCTCACCAGTGTGAATTAGCCAGTGAGGAGCTCTGTGCCAGGCTGGTAAGCTGACTCAGCCACACAGAGCTCCTCACCAGCCTGCCTAGCACTCTGCTCTTGCCTGAACCCATCCATCTGGCACTAGTGTGGGTCTGTCCCCACCACAGCAGTCAGCTGGAAAGTCATTGCCCTTAGCCAAACCTCTCAGATTTGGGCCTTCCATGAAATTATTCAGAATTCCCAAAATGAATTGCATGAAATTGCTTTGCTGATGGGGCCAAATCCTCCCACAATACTCCATGCATCTCAGCCCTGGATGGGAGGAGTGGGGTTGGTGCTTGAGCCTCATCTTCCACTTTGACAGCCAAGAGGTCAGCCAAAGTAGAGGCAATTTGTCCCGATACAGCCCACGGTCCATCTGAGCTGTCAGGCACTTTCTTCGCCAATGAGGCTGAAATGTTCATCCCATGTGAGCAGCATCCAGCAATGCCTGACAAGATGGGGTTCCACCATCCCACACTTCGTTCCTCCTGGGGAGCCCATAGCTTTAGAATTCATGGTCTTGTCTGAGATCTTATAAGCCATTTCAGTCATCTCTGCTGTGTGTTAGCACAACTGCATTGCCCATACCTGTTACACCAAAGACAAAAGAAAAAAAAGGTACACATTTTTACTATAACAGAAGTCACATCTCACTGAATACAAACTTTAAAAATTGAAACATCTGATGCAGTGAAATTTCAGCTGTACGTAAGGACGGCATGCCTACTCTTGTCTCAAATCAATAAAATAAGCCCATGATTACTGCTCCTCTATTCAATGTTTTTGAGTAAGTCATCATTGTGCAGCCAGGGTATAGACCGATACACAGTGATTCATTGCCACATGCCTGCTACAATATACAACATCACCAATTCCTAACCAAAAAAGTAATAGGACTATATATAACGTGAAGAATGGCTTGGACCCTTATTGTGAGAGACTCAGGAGGAGGGTGAGTTAAAGAAATGAGGTGTCACTCACTCCTAAATGTTGCGGCTGTCCGGTCTGCCACTCCCACGTGCTGGCGTTGCAAGCCTTTAGTTACCTGGAAACTCCGGGAAGAGCCTGGAGGGTGGGTGAAGAGGTGGGAGGAGGCCGGGGAAGGGAGAAGGGAAAGAAAGAAAGAAAGGAAGATTAAGCTGAAGCACTCCTATCAGTGCTACATTTTCCCTCCAGAGAAATGCTTATTGTGTACCAAGTACCGCAAGTGTGTATTTTATTGAGGAGAGGGAGAAGGAACAATCAGAAACTCTGTCACATTGTATCACTGTGAAAAGTAGTTGTGTTTTTCTAAAGGAAGGCATGGCTGGCTGGAACAATTTCTCACTCGTTGGAGTGTCTTATACATGGTTCAGGACGCTACAAGAGAAAGAGTCAAGCTGCCTTCCAGCGTACCGTGATGTGAAGGAGCAGAATACGCTGCGGCCTTTCTTTGCCTCCAGGTAGCCCAAAGACGCCAGCAGTTAATTTGTCCCTTGGCACAGGCGTACGTTACACGGCAGGCTGTACAGAGACGCAGCTCGGGTCCACGGGAGGGAGGATGTGCAGGGAGCAGTTGCGTTACTGCGTTATTGTCCCTCAGCCCTTCAGTTTTTCCCTTCAGGGTGATAGTTTTGGGAAACCCACAAACTCATTCACTAGGGGAAGTTGGGGGAAAATCTTGGGCATGGGGGGATTGTCACCTCTTGGTTTTCTACAGACAGTGGGCAAACCAAGACTGTGTTTGATCCCTCTTTTAATGGATTGATCCAGCTGCAGAGGAGTATGCTGGGTTAGTGCTCAAGTGGAAACTGTAACATCACAAGAAAGTATTTCAGGTTTCACGCTTTAATAGTTGACATTTGTTTAACCAATGACAAAGTGAATCTATTTTTATTTCTTAAGCATAAAGAGAAAGACTGAGCTCTGTCAGTCGTGGATAATTATGCCTTATCTCTCACTATGACAGTGGCTTTCTCTGAAAGCTACACCTAAGTTATGACTAAGTAAGAGATACCATTTTGATAGATCTCAATCAGGAAATACCAGAACAAATTGAGATGGATTCTTCCTTTGTGCCAATACCTTGCTCTTTTTCAAACAAGAAATATGATGCCACTGATTTCACTGATTACTAGTTCCAGGGTCAATCTTATCAAGGCAATGATAAGCTCTATACAAATGTCCTCCTAATGTCATTTTCCTAACAAAAGTGTACCTGACCTGCAGTTTTTAGAGACAGAGGAGAAGAGTAGACCATATTTTTCTGCTGGCTCTACCTGGTTTCTAGCTAGCTGCTTAATTTAATGTCACTGAAAGCCCTCATCCAAGGAGCACTGCAAGGCTAATACTGAGCATTTCACTATGCTTTTTTTGGTCTCAGGATTAGGATTCATATGTGTTTAACTTATTCAGTTCTTTACGTCAGCAAAGCTGATCCTAGAGTTAAAGCTAAACTTTCTGAAGACATGGCTGGCCGGTACAGGAGAGAACAAAAATGCTGTGCCTGACCATTTCTGGCTCTGACGAAGCTGGATTGGCCTTTTCATGCCCTCCAGTCACAAGGTTGGATTCTTGCAAATGTGCAGCCACTGTCATAGCTGCATAATTGAAGGACTGACAGTTCTCAAGACTTCAGTATTTTTTTTATTAGGGAATCTGTTGGCACTGACAGTTTTTTCTCATACTCTTCAAATACGCTGGATACTGGCAGCTGAGGATTCTTCATGACAGCTTGCATTGAAGCATTGGGGTATTTTTCATGTCGGTACAGAGAGAGAAAAACCGTCAACAGCAACACAAAACAGAGCATAGAGATGGTTTTATGTATCTTAGTTTATTTCAGACTTGGTGCTGTTTTGATTTTTCACTTGCAAATCATAATTTTAATTATATGTGAGCAAAGGTTATTGTAGCAAATGTAAGCAACAAGATAAATTTGATGCCTCTGAACAAGTACATAGTAAGAGCATAGTCAGCAAGGGAGGAAGTTTCCCGATTCCTTTATTTAGGTCACTGCTAGAGTGGCTTCATCTGAGCCCATTTTTTTTAACAGTTCAGTACCGAATGATGTCAGATCATGAATGGCCTTCTATATTCCTTCTGCATAAACAAGGAAGCAGAGCCTAGACAGATTAGTTTTGATGTGGATCAAAAGCAAGGTCTTTAAGGATGTATAGGGAAACCTTTAAGGTTGTTTAAAGAGTGTACTTAAAACGCAGGGAAGATTTTCCTTGACTTTGCTGTCATAAAGGATTGCGCTGAACATGACTCGCAACAAAACACTTGGCATACTGAGAGCAGGACTTTCAGATCCCGAACACCCAGCAAGGAGCAAATTGTGTTGAACACAGAAGCAGGAGATGTGGTTCCTTGGCAGACCTCATGAGCAGCGATGCCAAACTCTGAGCTGAATTACCAATGGGGAATCAGTAAGTGTGAATAGCCCCAGAGAGGGTTTAGAGTTCTTCCTTTCTCAATGAACACAGAGAGAAAATAAGCAGTGCCTCCACAGTACTGCAGAGCTTTTATAAAATCGACTCTTCAGAGACACAGGTTGATTAATTAAACTCACTAAAGTGAATGTGATTAAAAAGCATACTGTCAAAGCAAGAGGAGAAAGATGAAGAAGAATAATTTGTATGTAAGAAATCATTATTTGCATGAAATCATTGTGAGTTCATACAAAGGCTTTATTGAATGCACATCGGCCAAACCTTATTGATGATTATGGATTTTCTGGACATGCCTCAAAAACAGCATTTTCACCCTTGCATAATTGCTTTTTTTCTCCTCACCATTTTTATAATCTGATTATCTCTATAGCTCACCCAGTATAAGCTATTTATTGAGAAATGCAACAGTGACATCAATAAAAAAGTATTAGAAATAAAGTAAAAATCATCTGATATTTCAATTTGCAGTTCTGTTTCTTTCCCATTACTAGTATTGTAAATGCCAAACAAGTCCTCAGAAGAGGATGTATGTGTTTCAGTGGCGCATGCCGCTGTTAATGGTACTTGGGGGTCAGCCTACCCAAATGTTATTTGTGTGCCCAGATGATGACTGCTCACTGCATGTCATGACTGTCCCCTTAGTCTCCATGATGACAACCACAGAAACGGGTTCCAGGCTCACTTCCAGATAAAGAAGTCCATGCTTTCAGACCACTGGAACCTCTCATCCTTCATGTGTGTTAACTATTTGAAAAGAACTCTCTGCACAATAATTGCCCATGATCCTTTAAAGTTCGTGGAACAAGTCCATGGAGAGGAGGCGGCAGTGGGTTCATGTTTAAAAATTATTACAATCTTTCAGAATTTTAGCTATCTTTTTGATGGGATTCTTGCTGTACTGGATAGGGCAATGGACTGGCAGACAGGAAACTATCTGCTCGTCCCAGCTCTTCTGCTGTGCTCTGCAACAAGTCATGAATCACCTCACAGTCCTGTTTCCATCATTCCTCCATCATTCATCAGTTTTGTATGTGTTGGCTTCAAGATGTTGAAAGAAGTAAATATTTTTCTGCTTGATTGTAGGCTGCTCGAAGCACTTTTTCAGTTTCTCTAAGTGCTAGTGAAACTGAAAATTAATCTCTTTTTAAAGCTTATACAAAAGGATTAAGAAGGCAATTTAAACTTTTCTTTTGTTGTTCTTAAGTGTTCAAATAGACTTGTCAGTTCATGTGCAGTGAAATAAAGACTCTGCTATGCACATGCTACCTGAGCTCCAGTCCTGAAAACAGGACTCGCTGTCAAACTAACAGGACTGGCCAAGGAAAGTAGAACTAAGCATACGTGTATGTGTATGATGTAAGGGCTGTCATTACAGACCATTGTACTGAAGCTGCTGCAGCTGCTTTTTGCTTGTTGAATAGTAGGATTTCCCACTGCCAGAACCAACCACCTAGGACATAGTAACCACAAAAGCAGCAACAAAACATAAGACATTTTTAATGAAGTGAAAGGGCTTTTATAATTCTAGAAGTCTTTCCAAGTCCTTCCAAAATTTTAAATAAAATTTTACTCTACCTCATTTTGACATTTTGACAGAGAAATTAGACAATTTTTGCAAAAGTAACAGGAGACAGAGTAAATTGCACACTGAAGTACTGTAGAATCCATTTCTTCTACAGGAAAATAAAATATATGCTGTATACATACTTTCAGAAGTGCTCAGCTGTATGGTCAAGAATCAGTGTGCAGATAATTGCTCTTCAGTGTGTGGGGTCCCTCAGAGATGAGTTATGACCTACATACTCACTTGCAGCTCTGACATTTAGGGACTCTGTCTTTTGAGAGAGACATCAGCATACCAGGGTCCTGCATCTTGTCCTGTGCAATTCTCTGCCATTACCAAAGGCAGGGAAAATTTGAGGAAAGCATGATGGGGGATCAGACTAAAGGGGGAAGAGCCAAGCCAATACGCCCATGGAGGTGGTGCATAGCTGGAGAGCAAGCTCACGGGAGCCATGCAGGATGGCATCAGCTACAGTTTGCAGACAGCAGGCTAGATGGGGGTATTGTTTAGACATGTTTGCCAGAAAAAAGTTAGAGATTAGCTTCACATGTGAATATATGCTGAACGGCATATGACCATTTGCAAGTTAGCCCTGGCTTTATTCATCATTTGCTTACATGTATGTAGATAAAGATAAGATAAAGGTAAAGACGGTGAAGATAAAGACGATGAATATAAAGATACATTACGAAGTAACTATATGTTCAAGATCACTTTGTAATGTATTTATACCTATATATACATAAAACAAAGTGATAGGAAATGATAGCATTCATGTGTTCTGTGTAAATTAAAATGCATCCTTTTGTCAACAGGTCTCCCCAGAATAGTTGTGCAAACAGTGTATGTCTCTCTGTCATGCACCTGTGGGTAATTAACATATGCAAAACACTACAGTCCTGCTAGAATCTAGCCAGCCCTCCCCTGAAATTTAGGCTCTATTTATTTACAACAAAATAAAGTGGACCCTTCTGGAAAGAAACATAGCTTTGTGGCTGCACCAATGCTGTCGCACAGATGCTTTAAATCTTTTATATCTCCCAGACCTCCAGGGGCTGGTGTTGGATGGTATTGAGCCAGGGCCAATAAATAATTTATGCTAAGTAGCAATTTAGTTGTTTGGCTTGGGGTAAAGAAATCCAAGAAATTCATAAATAAAGTTCCCATTTTTGCTGTGTTCCAAAGTTAATTTATGTTACTCTGCAATTAACTAACATAAAGGTGAAAAAATATGACAGGCCTAAGGTAGAAAATAAAGCTCATAAATCTGCCGTATCTTAACTAGTGGTGCTTTAGTGATAGTTGGTGCTTGCACTTGGCTTCCCGTTCATCCAATTCACCTGTATTTGCTTGACCCGGGAAAATGTAGTAATTAATTTCTAATAGTTCCACATTGAAATAAACAAGGAAACCCAATGTTTTTTGCTCCATCCTTTGACATAGAATGTAGGTACTAGATATCGGCAGATGCTTTGGCAAAATACACAGAACTGGAAATGTATAATGTGTGGATAAAGTCTGGTCATCAGATAGTCCCTGCATGAAATAGACTGTATTTAAAATCAAATCCAATTATTCTTTAATGTCCTTTACATATGCACACACATTGCACTTACATACTGTTTTGGTTTGGCCTGGATAAATGCCAGGTGCCCACCTCTATCACTCCCCCTCCTCAGCTGGACAGGGGTGAGGAATTATGATGAAAGGCTCGAGGGTCGAGATAAGGACAGGGAGAGATCACTCATTAATTACTGTCGTGGACAAAACAGACTGAACTTGGGGGAAGAAAAGGGAGTTTAATTCTTCACCAGTCAAATCAGAGTAGGATAGTGAGAAATAAAATTAG
>Ga0181612_162996_pt1 | contig 10623 bp, 7 predicted proteins | sample HoacroProtozoa21_FD_119630 | JGI IMG/M metagenome (GOLD analysis project Ga0181612, IMG submission 119630) | Hoatzin crop microbial communities from Cojedes, Venezuel. Combined Assembly of Gp0051906, Gp0051904, Gp0051908
AAGCACAGCCTGAAGGTGAAGACCTTGGTGAAATCACAGACTCCCGTGGGGTTTCTCTGTCTTGCTGTGATGCTTTCTGCGAAAAGACGTTGGAGCATCTGTACACCCAGCCATGGGTTTGGTGAGCTACTACAAGGTGTAATTGTGGTCTGCAGATACCATGCTATGGAAATGTTTTTCTGCCAGATCCTGAGCCAGGAAGACTCAGCCCAACCCCGTCCATCCCCGCAGAGCCATAGAAGCTCCTTTCCACCGGCTTGAGGCTCTGGTCCTTTCCATTGATGAAGAAATCCCTTGCAGAATGGGCAGCAGATGGGAGCAGCTCAGGTTCCACTGGTGCCACACATTCTGCCGGATTTTTGAAACACTGGACTTGGGATAACGGGGGGAAATTATCATACTGGTGTTGGGAGGCTGGAGTCCTGCTCCCGGTAGGGGATGAGCCACCAGATACCCTCTTGTGGGTGTTTGCACAAGACATGAAAACCTCCATGCAGAGCTGCCCAATGTGATCTCCACCGAGAGCGGCCTCGGATGGGAGCGGCTCCTTGGGACGGAGCGCAGCGAGAGAGACATTTCCACCCTGCCTGCTTCTTACCAGGGCTTTCTGTTCCCAGGGCTGGTGTTTGACCCCAAGGAATCACAGTGGAGGCAGGGAAAATAGAAAACAAATCATGCTGGATCCTCCATGCTCTGTCACACGTGGATTTGGGTCTGAGATGCTACTGCTCAAAATTATCAGACTAAAGCTGACCCGTCCCTGACCCTCTGTATTCACTGTGACAGTACCGCAGAGGTGAACGGTTGGCTTTAGTTGCTAGGACGAGACACCCAGATGCTGAAATATGGTCATAAATAAACAAACCTTCCTGCTTATTGCTGTTAGAACTGCAGCCTACCTGGCTCTTCCCATTAAATAATTCAGAGGAGAGAGCAGCCAGGCAGCGCATCGAGAGAGGATCACTGCGGGGGAGCGCGGGGGGCAGCCAGTGAGCCGGCGCGAGATGGGTCCTGGGCCAACCCGAGTGACCACCGAGGGCATGGGAGGGGTTTTGCGTTCGGTGTCTCGTGAAATATTGATTGCTCGCTCGCCCTGTGTGATGTGCTCTGGCTGTGGGCTGCTCCTCCCCTTCCTTGCGGGAGCGCGTGGCGTTTGCGGGGAGCTGTGTGCTGTGCGCGTGCGAGCTCTCCCACCCAGAAAGCTGCTTAAATGTTTTGGAAGATCAAGGGGGTGCTTTGCCTTGTGTGTCGAGAATGATCATCTGCTTGAAGTTTTGGCCTCGAGGAGAAGCTCACGCTCAACCCCGTAACAAATTACTTGGTCTTTCCTTCTCTGTTCGGCACTAAAACAGACACATCAGATCGATCCCGCTTTCTTTGATCTGTGGAAGTGATGCTGTTGAATGCTGTGGGGTTTGTCTGTGAAGAAGTCTGCTCTGGGAGGTTTGTTATCTCTGAGAGCCTGTTCCAGCGGTGTTTGATGTTGCTGGGGCTTTTGCTCGTCGTCTGAGTGGAACTGGGCTTGCTGCAGCCCAGGCACAGGCTGGAAGAATAAATGGCTCAGCAGGTGGTTTTTTGTGATGATGGAGCGAAAAACATTGTCTAGTGCTTAACTGGTGATATTAAATAAGAGACATTTTCAAATTAATCTAAATGAACTGGGATCCCTGCAAACCTGTTGGGTTTCAGTGGGCTCAAAATACTTTGCTCATTGCTGTTGGGCATTCCCAGCCGTAGCATTTAACACCACGTGTGAAGTTGCAGTGCGTCTGGAGACCCATAAGAATTTCCCAGGGAATCAGCAGCTTTTAGACCCCTTGGCTTCCAATGTTTCTGCTCTTTTTTTAAAAAAGTAATGACACAGAAACTGGTCCCAAACAACTCTGGGGGAGCTCCTGGCTGGAGGACGTGCAGCACCATCGCCCAACCAGATGGAGATGCTTCTCCATGCATGGCTGGGACCAGGTCGGTAATCTGCATGAAGGTGTCTAAAAGCAAGTCGTGTGCTGGACCTGGATGTGCACAAGCGAAACCCTGGTGAGAAACACTGGGTTAAAAGTTCACCCAGCTGGCTTTTCTTAGAGTTGCCTTGATGTGGATGTGGTGGGACAGGAGCGAGAGTGGGGCTCTCCCCACCACATCAAATCTGTTTCTGCAGCCAGCTCGAGTGGAAAACGTTGCCCCGAGGTGAGCCCAGCCTGTGGTGGGGAGCCACGGAGGTGACCTGATGGGAAGTGGCAAAACTAGCAGCATGGGAATAATTGATGGGACAGGGCTGGGGTGGGTAGTTCACCCCGCAGCTCCTCCCAGCACCACCGTCACCCCTGGTGTGTTGAGGTAGAAGCGTGTTTAGTGTGTTTTTCCGTAGCTGGCTGCTGGAGGTTCATCCTCAATGGCTCAGTGCTGGAGGATTAATTTTTCCTGTGTTCAACAAAGAAAAATAATGTAAATGAACATATAAGGTAACATAAGCCAAAAGTAGGGAGCTATATTAAATAATGGCCGTAATTAGTAAGGCTAAATTAAATTAGCATTTTTGCACATAGGGGTTTTGGGGAAGGGCAAGGACCGTTTGGACAAGAGCTGCCCAAAGCCCATGGCACGGTCCCAGCCCTGGGTGATTTGTCCCGCAGTCTGGGGGCTGGCACCCTGTTCTGGGGAAGGGGAGGGCTCTGCTCCCGCGGCCGTGGCCTGGGGACACGGGGAGCCCCTCCAGAGCCGCCTGTGGCATGGGCGGCTGGGGAGAGAGGCACGAACAAAGGACAGACCTAAGGCTTTCTCCAAAAATCCATCTTTCAGCTCCAGATTTGAGCTGGTCCATTTAGTAATCCTCTCCTCGGCGTGACTTTCCTTCTAATTACGTTCTGTGCATCCTTATTTAGCCATTAGCCGCTATTGCGGAGATGCAGGTTATTAATTCCTCCCCTGCCCTGACTTTCACTCCGGTGCTTTACCAACGGTCAAGGTGAAGCTGGGAGGGCTGCCGAAGCTACCGTCTCCAGGAAACTCTCATTAGAAAATATTTTTTCTCTCTTTGCTGTCTCCTTGTCTTACATGGAGGGGTTTATCACAGGAACTGATTACACCTCAAGCCCAGATTTATGGCTGGAAATGTGTGCTTGTGATTTTAATATTCCTTATGGCCCTTTCACTTCTTTCTTTCTGGCGTGGTGAGCACTGGAGAAGGAAATAGAGATTAAGAGCAGAAGATGCTTGTAAAAGAAAGGAGGTCGTGCCTTGTGGTGGTTTTTTTTATTTTAACAAGTGGTGTTTAAAGAGAGGTCACCTCCAGTTTCTCCTTCCTTGCCGGAGCTGTGCGGGATGGTGCAGCCCTGCAGCGGGGGTGGCCGTACCCCCTTGCCTGTCCGGGAGAGGTCGGAGACCGGTTCCGGTGACCGGCTCAGCCATGTGCAGGAGCAGCTGGTGGCTTTTTTGTCTGTGCTTCACATGGCTTTTGCATTTGTCACTCATCCCCAGGGGACGGCAGGGGAGAGGAAACGCAGGCAGACACGCATGTTGTGTGAAGATCCTGGGTGCTCCCTGGTCTCCTGCTCTACCTTTGTGCTTCGAAGTTTCTCTCCAAAATGAGCTTCCCCACACATCTCGTGGGCAGCTGTGTGTGCCAGATGTTGGGGTGTTGGGATGTTCACCTGACGGCACCTGCTTTGCAGTGAGATTATGAGAGCAGGCAGAGCCCCATCTGCTCTTCCCACCCATCGCTGTCCGCCGTCGCCGCTTCGTGCATGGGCATGGTTAGAAATGCCACCCTTGGGTGCTCCTCGTGGAGCTTCCCTTGGGTTTGCATCTCGAGCAAACTTTGTTTCCTGACAGCTGGAGCGTGAAATCGTCCTGTTCTGTGGCTGGGGTCACCGCGGCTCTTATCCCTCCTGGGCTCACCACCTGGTTGTGGTTTTAGTTGAGCTCAGTGTGGATTTGAGCACTATTTCAAAGCTCTTGGTCTGAAGCTGCTCACCAAAGGAAGGGTGAAGAGTAGCAGAGGAGGGAAGGCAAATTAATGCTGGAGACAGGATCCAAGAATAGCAAATTCAGGGGCTAGCCCAGGCCACGTGTTAAATCTTTCAGGAGAGGCAATCTGTCGTGAAACAGGGAGGGTGGGAGGGGAGAGAAGGAAATTACACCTAGGAGCAGTGGTAAGTTCCCGTGTACCCTGTTTTGCTCACCCACAGCACCAGCTCTTGGCTGGGCAGTGCCCCAGGAGCGCAGCCAGCCCGGTGCCCAGTCCTGGGGACCCCCTGGCCGCGATGCCGGCGGGGCCGGAGCGAGCTGCCCTGCCGCAGCCCATGTTCCCTGTGTTCTGGCTGTGACCGCGGGAGCCCCGGCCCGACGCAGCCGGAGTCGCAAGGTGCAGAGCCATAGCCCGCTGTGGACGTGTGCCAGCAATAATACATTGGGTTTAATTAAAGCAGTATTTTTCATCTCCTTCGTACGTTATTTGGTTATTGCTGCAGAATGAGCCAAGGAATTCTTGCTTTCTCCCCACTCCCTTTCTCTTTTAATCTGCTTTTCCCCCTCCTTCCTTTTGCCCTTTTGGTGTCCTTTCCCTCATCCTCAGGGTTTTAACTTTTTTCAGCTGTCATAAAGTTGTTAAGGTGAGGAAGCCCAGGGTTCAGAAGGACTCGTTCATTCTGGCGGGATCAGCTGCTTGCCGCGGTGGGAGCTGCTGGTGGGAAGCGGCTCGGTGTTGCCTGGCCGTGCCCCAGCCGAGTGGGACAGGAGCTCGGAGGTGGAAAGGCTCCGTCACAGGTGGAGGAAAGAGTTTATTTCTCTGCCTCCACAAGTCCAACACCGGCCTCGAATTAGATTTCTACCGAGTGGTTTGTGCACAGCGGGGAGCGGCGGCTGAGCCGCGGGGGCTCAGAGATGCTGGTAGACGATGCCGCTCCTCGCTTCAGTGCTCAGATGGTGCCCTGCGGTGAGCCAGCCGCAGCACCTGGGCTCTTGTCCTGCCGTGCCAGCGCTGCCCGCGGGAAGCAGCTGAGATGGTGTCGTCCTGGGAGCTGATGCCTCAATAGGAAAAAATGTATTTGCAGTGAATATTTTGTTCGGAAACACCCTCTGCTTGAGGGGTTGGGCTGAGTTCAGCTGGGGCTGCAGGGGATCTGCTGCGAGGGGTGAGACACACCAGTAACGCTGTCATTATTCTCCTTCCCCAGGCCCTTCCCGTCGGAGGAGACCACGGAAAACGATGACGACGTATATCGGAGCTTGGAGGAGCTGGCGGAGTAAGTGGCTTCGCCTTCTCACGGGGAGGGGACACGAAAAGGGAAAAGTTGCAATGTAGTTCTAGCAAAGTCGGATAAAATTTGACAGCAGGGCTCGGAGAGCCAGGCTGGCTGCTTTGATCGTCTTGCCAGGAGATTTTTGTGCTCTTACAATTGTCCGTCTTTGCCTATGCAGAGCCCTGGGAGGCATCACTTTTAATCAGGTTGAGTTTATGAGTGGCTCAGTGTGAGGTGAGGGGGCCAAGTCCATGGGGACCCCCTCCGCCCACTAAATCCCATCGTTAGCTGCAAACCCTGGGATGTAATTCCTCCTCCGAGCCGACCGAAGCCGAGCCGCTCACTGGGACTGGGATACCCATTGCTAACTCAGTGCTGGACCCCCCGCCGTGGTGTTTTTGGGGCTGCAGGGGTGCTGGCACGTGGGTCTGCATCACCCGTGAGTGAGTCTGGACCACGCCAGCTGGCCCCAGGGCAGTCCCTTACTGGTGGGGTGGTGAGATGTGCGGTGATGCCGCCGGGGTTTCTGTTTCTGTATTTGTCTGGGTCTCTCGTGTCTGTGTTTTGCTGCCCACGGTGATGATAGAACGAGCTTTTAAAAGCAACCTTGAACTACAACGTATATGGTGAAACATGGGCGCTATCGGAATTCAATGGCAGCGTTCCCGCTGGCCGGGGTTTTACTTATGAAGTGCAGTCTGTTTCATACGGAGGGAAAGTCTGTATGGGTGGATATGTGGCTTTATACAGTTAAATATTATTGTTCCGCAACATAAATAATAAGGCTCCTTAATCCAATGAGTTCCTTATGGCTTCAGTTATTACAAAAGTAAATCGTAAATTACTAGTCGAGGGAACGGAGTACCCTGGAATCCCCTGCTCGCGGTTTGTTCCCAGCAGCTACAGTTTAATAAAATTTTGACTTATAAAGGGAGTCTTTCAAGAGCAACATTCGCCCCCCCTCTCCCCTCCAAAGTTCTCAAAATCCCTTTAATATAGGATTTTAAAATTCCTGATTCCCACACATAGGCACTCATTGAATTGGAGAAAGGTTTGGGTGCGCACGAGCGCTGGTGGGATGGCATTTCGGTGAGGTGTCCTCGGAGGAGGTTATTCGGCGTTGCGGATGGGTGCCAGGTTTTAATTGCTCTGCTGCCGGCGGTGCAGCTCCCGCAGCCCGGTGGAAGCTTCCCAAACTGATCCTCAGACCTTTGCTCAGGACTGCGAGTGGGTCCCTCTGCGAGAGGGGCTGAGATGCCCAGGTCCTGTGCTCAGACGACAGAGAGATTTATTTCCTGTTGATCACTGTCTTCTGTCCCAGATTGTCTCCAACTTTTAACTTTCCTTTTTCCCCCCATTCTTTGCGAAATCCTCTTGATCAGTTGGGATCACTGGGGAATGGCACGTGTAAATCGGCACGGGGATATTGCACGAATTCCTTCATCCAGGTCTGTGCTCCTGGGGCAGCCGGGTTGTGCATGGAAACGCAGCCCACGAAACGGAGACGTAATTCACCCGTGACTGCAAAAACCCCAGAAACGCCCCGGAGAGCCCCTTGCTGCCGCTCCCGCGGCCTGGGGACTCGTCAGCAATAGTCCCCCCTTTCTCCCTTGGACAAGGAGCGTCTCTCCGTGCTTGACAAGGAAACTTTCATAGGAAACTTGCTGGTCACAATGGTGCGTACTGGGCACCGATGCTGGGTGCTGGCAAACTGCAGGGCCGCATGAGAAAGCTCTTTCTTAGCTGCTGCCGATCTCCAAGCAGCGGAACAAGGGTGTCATTCACCAGCTGGGAATGATTCACTCCATCCAGCGTCTTTGCATTTAATACTGCTGACGATCCCGCAGCCTTGGGCAGATCCGAGTGCATCCGAAACGCTTTATCGGCGGCGAGGAAAGGATTTTCACAGCGAGCAGGGAAGGGACCCAGCGCGTGGAAGGAACCGCTACCCAACAGCACAGCCGGGCGCAGCAATCCTCCCTTTCGCAGGAGGGCCCTCCACCTCCGCCTGGTTTTGCCACGTTAACTTGCTGCGTCGGTGCGACCGAGGGGTGATTTTTGCCCTTTGGCTCATTTCAGAGGGACGCACAGTCCTGTCTGTAAAACAGCTATGAAATGTGCTGCGGTGGGGGCCCGGCTGGCCTCGAGGGGCTGGGGGTGGGTGAGCAGGGACAGCCCGGTGGGCTCTGCACCTCCATGTACCCCCCGGGAGAGAGGGGTCTCCCAAAGGGAGCTCTCTTTGGTCATTGTGCTGCTGGGGTAAAAAGCTCAGGATAAATATTGAGCTGGTTCTAACAAGATGCTTTGGGGGCTGGTAAAAATGCGTTTTTTGGAGAATGTCAGAATGCTTCGTTTCATCCTTAAGTACTTAGATGGAGCGGTTCGGTGTCCACCATTTGAGATTTTGGGTGAATTCCTGCTCTGCAGAGCATTCAAAATGCATATTTGTGACAGAGGTGCACATTTGGGAAGCAGAGAATCATAGAATCATAGGTTGGAAAAGACCTCTAAGATCATCGAGTCCAACCATCAACCAGACTTTGGAACCAGGCTTTGTCCCCGTTGTCCCCGCAGTGCTCTGAAGAGCTAGGACCTTCGTCCCGATGGGCAGCGAGGTCCCTCCCGGCGCGGAGGAGCCGTGGCAGCAGGGGACAAAAGCCAGCGCCGGGGCTGGGAGCGGATCAGCAGCAGCACGGCGAGGGCCGTTCGCGTGCGCTGCAGAAACGGGCTGTCTGCGTGCGAGCGCGGGGTGGCTGCGGGGTGCTGGTGTCTATAAAGGATGTTCATGCCTTGGTGAACCCATTGTGCTTTCACCTTCGGGGCATCGCGGAGATTGTGCTGGGCTGGGTGCAACTCCCCAGCGCTGGGTCAGCCGTCCAGCGATCGAGGCAGATAATTGCCTGGAAACAGCTATTTAAAAAAAAAAAAAAAAAGCAAAACAGAGAAAACAAAAGCACAATTAGTGATGGAAAGGGGAGGGGGAACTAAAAGGGTATCCGGGGAGCTAGAAAGTTCTCATATTCCCTGTCTTCAGCCCACCGGCCCCTCGGTTCGCTTTGCCGTCGGCCAGATGGCAGCCAGCAGAGAGCCCAGGCAGATGGCGAGGGCCGGCCGGTTTGCCAGCGGTGCCTGATCGATACTGGGACGAGCAGTAAAGGGACATTTGTCTTCTGCTGCCTGATTTACTTCGGTGTGCCCTAGTGCCAGACCCTCGAGCAGCAGCCGATTTGGGGGGAGTTTGCCCAGGAAATGAGCAGGTCTTTGCCGTGGCAACGATGGGGCGCGTTCGCTGGAGCCTGCACCCCAAAAATCAAAGCGACTCTAGTCCCGAGGATGCTCCCGTGGGTCCATGGGGATGGGAGCTGCTGCGTCCCACACGGCTACGGCTGCTGGGCGCTGACGGCAGAAGGCAGTTACCCACCTTACTGCGGAGCATCTTCCTCGCTGACCGCTTTCCCATCTCTCTTGGTGGCTGTTTCAGCTGCCCCAAACCATTCCGGTACTTCTGAAGTTGTGCTTAACATTTAACCTAGATTTTCTCTGCTGCCACTTAAGCACTCTGTAGTTATTTTGGCTCATTAAATTTATGAGAGCAAGTAATCCTGGTCCTCTTTACAGCACCAGAACCTTCGTTATCATGAGCCTGCTCCACGGCCCCGTCCCTCTGCGCTGGCCCGAAGCCTGGCAGACTCGGGTGGGTTACACGTGGGGTGGGATTTGGGTTGTTTGGTGGCTGTTTGAAGAATTCAGAGTCAGGCAGAAGTGCTGTGAATGGCTGGACATGAAACACATAAGTTGCATGACTTTTACTTCTTTCTTTCTCCTGTAACAGCGAATTGCTTTGCGGGTTGAAGTTGTCGTGTTGCAAAGAGGACAAAGAAAGTGTGTTCGGCAGAGCAGCTCCCACCAAACCCTGCTCTGGCCCTGTCTGTGCTCCCGGGGGCCTTCGTCCCGCAGATCAGTGCCCCTGGTCTTGCTTTGAGCTGCAGCTCGCTGGGGGTTTATCCCCAGTAAAAGCACTGGGGATACTGGTGTACTCCCAAACCTTTTCGTTGTAGAGAAGGGGAGCTGCAGAATATCTCCTGCCAGGCCTCGATTTCTCAAGCGATGCGAGTCGTTTGGGCGCAGACTCTGCCAACAACCCGTCTCCTGCCAGGAGCTGCTCACTGAGGTTGCTCCTGCTTCTTTCACTGCTGTCACCAACGTTGCCTCCTCGTGTCTTCCAAAATAGTGATGTGATCAGCAGAATTTCTCAAGTGCGTTAAAAAAAGTAATGAGTAGAGGAGCCAAGGTGAGATGATAAGTTAGCTGCCACTTTTCTCATTATTTGTGCTGTGTTGGAAGAGCCACACATGCCAGCCAGTTAAATAAATGGCTCCGTGGTACAGGGCGCTTGAGCCATAGCCCTTGTAAAAGTGTCTTTTCTTCTTTGTCACCAGTAAAGATTTTTATATGTCCTGCTTATGCCATCCCTAGGATCATGTTAGCTGCTGTAACTGTGTGAGGCTCATTCTTGGGATTATAATGTTCCACTTTGAAGGGGGAATGTGAGACCTGAGTAGAATAGATGGCAAAAGGCCTCTCTTGCTATTTCCAGATGCATGTCTCTGTCCAAGTACAATCTGGCTAATTAAAACCCTGCAAGGTCTCCAGTCTGCAGTGCACATCTTGCACTCCTTCACCCTGAAACCTAAGCCTGCCAGATGTGCTGCAAATATAGGACTCTGCTTGTCCTCGTCTGACGGAGACCGTGAATGAGGGGGTTGGTCAGATGAACCGTCTATTTATAGCTGTAAGTGCAGAGTAAGAATGAGAAAGTCGAGGATTACTGGGGCGAATTGGAGGCTTGCAGCTGCTGGGCAGCTGTCTCAGGGACCCTGCAAATGCACTTCCAGCCTGGACCCCGCGGTGGCTCTGAGGTCTTCTGGCTCTTAACCCCGGCCACAGGGCTGGAAATTTGGGTTTGTCCTTTGGTTGTCTTATTTTAGCTCCTTCTCTCTTCTCCTCCTCTTTCTTTTGCACTTCCTGGTGGTTCTGGCTCTTTCATCAGCGGAGAAAAAGCACCGCCGTGGTTTGGACAGGGTTTTGGCATGGTGGGTTTGTCCTAAGGGACTCACTTGGGCTCATACTTGAATTCTTGAGGCTGGTTACAAATTCATCAACTTCCCAGAGTAGCTTTTATAGATAAAGAGGTCCTTCAGTGGCCCTCGAGACCGTCAGAGCTTCACCAGTTACCCTCCTCATCCACAGTGTCATTGCAAACGTAATGTGCAGCATTCCCTTAGCGTGGTGGACCTGCTGCAGATTATTTACTGGGGCATCATGGACCATCTGTGCCCGTCCTGTAGTGTGGGCAGCCCAGTCCGGAGCTCATCTTCTCCCA
>Ga0181612_118121_pt1 | contig 10622 bp, 6 predicted proteins | sample HoacroProtozoa21_FD_119630 | JGI IMG/M metagenome (GOLD analysis project Ga0181612, IMG submission 119630) | Hoatzin crop microbial communities from Cojedes, Venezuel. Combined Assembly of Gp0051906, Gp0051904, Gp0051908
CACATCTAGTTTAAAGCACTGTCAATGAGCCCTGCAAGCTCCTGAGCAAAGACCCTCTTTCCCCTTTGAGAAAGGTGGCTCCCATTTGACGCCAGCAAGCCTGGTGCTGTGTAGGCCATTCCATTGTCAAAAAACCCAAAGTGGTGATGGCAACACCAGCCACGGAGCCATGTATTAATAGATTGCGCCCAGCTGTTCCTTCCAATGTCATTGCCCACAACTGGAAGGAGGGCGGAAAAAATAACCTGTGCCCCAGATTCCCTCACTAGCTGTCCCAAAGCCCTGAAGTCTCTTTTAATCACCCTTGGGCTACGTACTGCAACTTCATCCCCTTCCACGTGGAAGAGCAGTAACGGGTAGTAGTCCGAGGGCTGCACCAGGCTAGGAAGTTTCCTAGTGATATCTCTCACTCGGGCTCCTGGGAGGCAGCAGACTTCCCTACAATGAGGGTCTGCCCAGCATATTGGATGCTCTGTTCACCTCGGAAGCGAGTCTGCTAGAGCTATGATCCATCTTTCATTCCTTGTGGAGGTGGTAGTAATATGTGGGGTGGGTCTTTCTGGTCTTGGCAACTCTTCTGGTGTAGGTGGATCGACACCCACATCGTCCACTGACTGGTCCTCCACAGCTAGAGCCTCATACCTACTACACAGAGGCACCTGGGGAGTCATGGTGGGCAAGGAGAGGGTTTGCTTGCTGCCCCAGTTGTGGACTTGTTTCCACTCACTGCTTCCCATGAAGCCCAGTGATTCATACACAGAATACAGGAATCAAACATTGCACATTAAATTCAACTTTGAGATATCTCTTGTCACAACTTCCTCCTCTCCTCAATCCAGCAGCTCACCCATTGCATCACTGAGGCACCTGTTGCTGGGGTGTCCCGGCTGTCCCTCTCCCACCCACTCCTGGGGTGCCCCAGCTGTCCCCCTCTTTCCCATGAGCTATGCGAGCGAGCCGCTGAGGGATGAACCTGGCCCTGCCCAGGGCGGGCAAGGGAGCTTTCTGTCCAAGCAGCCAGGAGGTCCGACCCACACTGTAGTCACAAAACCCTCGAGCCCCGTGCCAGGGACGCAGCGGCAGCACGCACCCACGGTGAAGGGAAAGGAGCGGTGCGGTGGAAGACCTCCCTCCCAGAGGCACGCCAGGCCAGCATGGAAACACATCTATCTGCCAGCTGACGAAAGCTAAGGGACAGCCATCAGGGAAAACGGCCTCCAGATCTGATTCAGGTTAACACTAACCCTTTTCTTGGCATTACTTTAACAGCATATCAATGCTATTACGGGTATCCAGAAGCCCGTAATTCAGAATCCAACTCCTTATGTTCATTTACCAGAACTGTAAGCTATTACCACAGTACTAACAATGTTCAGCTGGGAAGTCCCAGATGACTACAGAAATGAAGTGCTATACACTTAAAAATCCATCAAAACAGGAAAATCCACATGCTTTTGCTCAGCTTTTTTCTTCTGGCACAAATAATTATTAAACATTGTGACTCTAATGCAGTACTTTTGGTTTATTCCTTGGAGAAAGTAAAGACTAATTACCTTGATATGTAACTCCTGGAACATACAGTAATGTGCAATAAGAATACTGTAATCACGCAATACCTGCAAAATCTGAATATATGTAGTAACAGGCAATCAGCCCAATACAACAGTATATTACGTGCAACGTGATACGGAAGCTTGCTCCCAAAAAGCACCAATAAAGCTGTTTGTACAGATAACCATTGGCAGAAGAGGCGACATAGGGTTACCTAAACACAGGCAAACTCTAACCAAAACTGAAAAGTCTGTGGATGACCCCTTACAGTTATCCAAATTGTCTGTGATTACAAGTACGCCTCAAACTGGATTATACTAGTGCTCCTGCACAAAGAGAAAATCATCGCAGAGATCATCCTTTTATTTATGTGCACTGCTGAAATCCATCAGGGAAACATTTACAAAATGTCAAAACAGGTAAGCCTGAAGCCACAGAGCTGGTATTCTCAGTGGGAGCAAATGGAAAAATTTGTACTCTCCAGCCTACTGGAGTATAAATACGTCTTGAACAACATACTGGATGAAAACAGGAGCAAGAAGAGTTACACAGACAGTGGTCTTCAAACCAAATGGGGCATTACTTATATTTTCTACCCAAGAATAAATGGAAATTAAAATGAATAATAAGAATTGAGAATGAAAGAGCAAAACACATCTCAAAATGGCAAGCTATGCAAATAAGTATACACTGTTGGCTAAACATTTTTCCATCAAAAGGACCATTGTCATCAAACTCAGATTAATAAAAGTGATACCTGTGCTCAAACTGTTTTCACAATAGAAAAGAAACCCTGTTTTATTTTCCCCTGACTGGTTTGGTAACTTGACCAATGTTTAATACACCACATGTATTTTCATTATTTCAGATTACTTAAATAAATTTGGTACAAAAATCCTAAGAGGACTTGTTATCTGTTTAAAAATGAAAAAGCTTTACATATCAGATCCCACCCCCATTCAATATCAGGTGTACCGTATTATCTTCAGAGGGAATATGGATGTGCCTATCGTTAGTTGTGATTTATTAACTTTTCTGTAAAGCTTTTCTAAATCCAACGTTCACTAGATGTCAGACTCCAGAACCACAAGACCAAGGCAGCAGTAACCTATCATGACTCTGGCCTCCATAAGCACAAAAGCATCAGTATTAATTAAACGCCTCCAGACCGTCGTTTCTCCTCTGACTGCGCTTGCTGTAGAGCTAATTGCTTCTCTCCTCCAGCACACGCTTACTGCGCCTGCCCTGCTGCACAGCAGTCAACTTCACGTTTGCTAAATGGGATGAACAGCCTGCAGACAGCAACTCTGATTGTTTCAGATCTTGTCAGGGTGCCTCGTAAGACGGCTGAAACGTTTTATGCAGACTAAGTGATCTTACAGTTTTTCGTCATCTGAATTTTTCATATTAGGAAATGAGCTTAATTATAAAACTCAAAATCTCTGTGGCCTTTTTAAAGCAAGTGCATCAATTACAAAGATTAATAGAAAGATCTTGATTGCTGCTGACATTACAACTGTGAAACATTAACATTTGCATCTGGAGAGGACTTAGTTAACATAAAGATTAAGAAGTACTAAAGAATCTAGGAGATACAAATGACAAATGTGTTTATCAAAAAACCAGCTCTGAACTGATGACATTGACTTGTGCTCTATTATTACTTGCTTCCCAATCCCACGTAAGAGGATTACTGTCTATTTTGGCACTATGTATAACAAGAGTATACAGCACATCACCAAGGGGTTGTACGAAGAGGCTGCCTTGTATCATCACACCCACGCGTATATTCTTCAAGTCAAATCTCCCACATCAGAAAATCACCAGCTGCCAGTTCCCTGAGCTCCACACCATTTTGCTACTCGAGAAAATGAGGGGGGAAAAGCAAAAAAGTCAACAAGTCTTTTGCTTTCAATTTAACAGGAGTGAAACACAGCCTAAATTAAGGGCAGAATTGTTGTATTATCTTTCAGTCCTCTGCACACAAAAATAACCACGCTGCTCCTGAAACTCAGTATCCTGATTGAGTAGAAAAGCAGCAGACAGCAGTCCCAAGAGCATCCAGGGACTCTCTGACACAGTCACAAGCGTTATGCTAGCGTGTCTTCTGATGCTACTCTACTAATTCTTCTAGTATCTCCAGACAGGCCACACAAACTGTGATTAATCCAGCACTAGCAGAGTTGCTCAGCCCAGCATCTGTACTTTGGAGAAATCCTAACGCTCAGACCACAAAATAACTGATCTGAGCATCTTACTAAACCAGACAAGGGAAATTCACTGCATTCCTAATACACTGCACCATTTTTTTCCTGTTAGGCACAACTCAAACAAAATGCAGCTAGATCACAGTGTATGATACCTATCTGCTAACATAAACCTCATGGCTACCAAACTATTCTACCATGACCATTCAGCAGCCCTCTCACTGTCTGGACCAGTTATATCTCTTCCTCCTACAGGAAAGTGGTCAACCTTGACCTAACAGTTAGCAAAATATTTCAGTATGCCGACTTGGGCAAACTATGAGATGTCATTTCTCACACACCCTGAAACTGTGACATATGATAGATCCCTTCTTCAGCCTTTGGAATACTCAAGGTGTGCACAAATACGCAGTACAACTCTGAGAATTAAAACATGGGGGTTTCTTGCAAGCATTACACTGCATCAGACCCACAGCAAGCTCTTCTTTTTGTAGGACTTAAATTTGGAGTGTGGAGATGCAGAGGCAGATGAAGAGGGGAATAAAGATGAAGGGAAGTTACTTATAGATCTATCCGATCATAAACAGCCCATTTTTACCTTATCCAAATACTTAAAATATTACTACCTACCGAAAGGAGTAATAGCTGCTCTAATGACTTCAGTGTAGGAACTCTTAAAATCATGTTAGTTTGTACATTCCTCTATTTTTCTCTGGTAAATTAAATCTTGTAACCTTATCATAGGCTGGAAAGGCACGTACGTGCCCAGGGCTTCTGACTCATCAGATTTAAAAGCTCTTTTCAACTCCTTTGGCATTAACTGACCTGGCAAATACTAGTCAAACAGCTTTACCTCCTTTCTTATAGGCAGCTGATCTTCACTTAATTATCACAAATGCTTGGGTGCAGTAGCCTTACCCAGTCTTATTATTTTTCCTTTCAAGGAGAAATGCCTCCCTACTTGCTGTCTTGTCCTACTTGCTTCTGAGTGTCCAAAGATGCAGCTTATTCAGTTCATGGGTTGTAAACATCCAAAACTGGAGCTCCAGCTTTGGACAGTCATAACCCATAAACTCAGTAAGCATAAAAAATGTCCTAATCAAACTAAAAATCAATTGCTAGCAAATATCAAGTAAGGCAAGGAGCAAAAGCTAATGAAGAAAAGTCTTTTTTTATACTTCTGCATAGTCTCAGGAACAGAGGTACTCCTAAATGCAGAGCATACTCTTCAGAAGTGCTCACCTTCCTTCTCCCAGCGCTTTTGGGGAAGCCATGAGAGTAGACATAGGGATATCATTGCTTACTTTTCTTCTGCAGCCAAAGGATTTCACACCAGCCAGCTACATCTTTTCCATTATAATCACTGTCCCGTTAAAATATTCAGTCACTGATGTCAATGAACATACAGAGCTTCCATATATCAGGAGAGTGCAATTGCTACTTGGGAACTATAATTTAGAGTACAGCTCTTCCTTCAAGCATCCATTCAGTCCTGAGCTCTGTCTTTGAAAAATTGTTTATGGTTATGGCATTACATGTCAATGACGCCATGCTGAGTTCAGAGCCTTTTTACTCTCTGTATAGAACAGGACCAATATTCCTCAAGTTACACAATGCAGGTGTGGTAACGAACTAACACCTACTTGTTTCAGACAACCCCAAAATCCCACTTCCTGCCCTCAGTCATGCTATTAGCAGAAGAAATTAATTTTCTGAAATTCCTGGTTTAGGTCAATTATATAACCTACCAGATAAATGCCTGGATTTGTGTGCATCAGGACTACCTATCGCAGACTCAAAAGCTCATATGTTATCCATATTCCCCCATGACTGCAAAATTTCCCTAGGGATCCCCTCACTATTTCTATCACTAGACAGCTGTATTAAATCAACTTGATATAAATTGCCCATCATGTTTACCAAAATCACAGATTCTAATATTATATAGTGGTCTTCTGCAAATTTTTTTACTTTTAGGAGTGGGAGGGTTATTACTGAAGCTACTTGCACTCCAAAAGGTTATACTCTCTATTAAACCTCTTCTTCACTCACTGGGATGAAGTAACAAACGGAAACGTAAATTCAGATTAAAAATCACAAAGGGGCAAGCTATTTTGCTATTATTTTTTAAACTCCAACTACTGAAGTGGCAGGGATTGACGGATGGCATGGAGAGGCATGTCGGGAAAAAGTGGGAAATGCCGGGCTGGAGGGAAGAAAAGTGTGGGCAGAAGCAAAGGTTCCCTGTTGTCTCCATCTCCAAAACTCCCTGGCCTTGCCACGGGCTTTGCTGGACTCCACAGACACTTAGAGCAGCATCTTCACTCCTTCCCATGGGCTCCACCTGGAAGCAGCCCCAGCAGGTGCCCCCAGGCCCAGAGTCGCTTCTTGCTGTGCCCCCCACCACTCTGGACCACACCAGAGAAGAGCACTGCTGGTCCCACACCGCTGGCACCAAACCTACCCTTCTCCTTCTCCTTTCCTGGTTTTTCTTCAGCTGAAAAATCCCACCTAGCCAACATCCTCAGGGTATTCTGCTCATGAATTGCACATGGTTTTGACCTCTGAGCCTATGAGCTGATTCCTTTGGGACCTCTGATGGTAGAGGTAGTGTTTTCAGCTGTCTTACACCTAGTAAAATCTGCTCAGTCAACTTTTCAGCTAAATACAGCAATTTCTCTCTAAGTACATGGAAAGCTTAACACACAGCAACATCAGATAATATCTTAGAGCATTTCCTTTAGATATATTTACACACAAATGAGGCTTGCTTAACATGTTCTGTTGGAGTAATTGCAGGTTAGCAGCCACCACAGAGTGCTCACAACTATTTCACTATCTACTTTGGTTTAAAAACGCATTTCTTAAAAGGACTGCCGGGGAGCTCAGGTACTTAGATTTTAATCTAACCAGGGCCTGAAAAACAGCAGTGGGAACCAAGGTGTCGTCCTTGAGGAGCTCACTGGCACCTTTGAGTACCAACATGATACCTGAAGTAAAGCACTGTGAACAAATCTGTGACAAACACTGGGGTAAAGTACAACTTGTGCATGAAACAGCAAATACCATGCTATGGCTAGCAACGCATCTATCAGAAGATACACGCAGCTAATACATGGATTATCTGAGATATTCTGACTCTAGATGATATCTTAATCTAGAAAGGAAAGGATACAACCACAGGAGAATCCATCAAGGATCTACTTTTTATCACTTAGAAGGAGCCATGTGAAACCAGACAGATAAATACGCAAAGTGGTTGCTAATTTACACAAGCTTACTAAATTCAAACAACTGAGGAGATGGTATCTGGTTTCAGGTCAGCACTGGACTTCACGAAAATCAATCCCGAGACACTATGGAGGCTTTCATTGTAATTCTATAAGCACCAAAAATAAAACGTGCAAAGGGTAACAGTCAGATTGAGGTCCTACTGTGCATGGCACAAGGCAAAGAAAGTGTTACTATCCTTATATGCAAGGAAAAAAATGGGAGCAACCAAAAAATATCCCAGCAAGCTAACGAAAAGAAAGCGAGCCTGTATTGAGAATGGAGAAGAGGATGAAAGACAAACAGCACAGGAGCATACAATTAGTGGACATGCAGTACTATTTTGCAAGTACTTCATGTGATACAGTTCATGTTTCTTTTCTTTGATTAATTTTCGTATTTGCTCATTCAAATTACAAGTAAAAATATACAAGTTTTTTCCAATTGCATCTCCTCCAAACTCACCATGAGACTAGTTAAAATGTAATTCATACCAGAGTACAATGTTTTCCACCAGTGTAATGTGTCTTTGCCGCCAAGTAAGCTGTTTGCCTACATGAGAATTGGTGCTTTCAGCTTATCAGGTGTAACAGCAGCATAAAATAACACTTGAGTTTCTGTGTTCACACTACCTGATTTCTCAAGGAAGAACAAATTCACTTCGGCAGAAGAGAAGGATGAAGAAAAGGAAAGAGGAAAGACCCGGGTTCGTTAGCTCTCTCACTAATGCCATGCAGCGTGTCTGAATTTCTGGCCATGTGACAGCACAACAGATGCCCAAACTCCCAACTGTTCAGCAGCAAAGCAGGACAGAGCCCATACTTCTCCATGTTGCCGGATGCTGACATTCTTTCCCGACATGGGAAATGTCCTGTTTTTTTCTGGGCACTTGGAAGGAGTTGGGGTACGGATGTGGCTGACTCAAGCAAAACTAGTTTGCATGCAACCAGAGTCATCTGCCGCTGTAGACTTTGCTAGCTCCAGCCCGCATGCCCAAATAGTCCCATTGAGCCGTGCTGCTTGAGTAAAAAGCATGGACACCAGGACTCAGAAGGCCAAGAGAGTCCCTTGCTTCTTGTCCAGAGTCCTCACTTCTAGAAGTCCCCCGGGCAAAACATTTCGAATGTGCCGCTTCAGCGCCTTCAGATTACAGCCCTAACACCTCCCAGCATCCTCCGTAGCTGCTGAGGGGTTTGAACGGGCACCCTTGGGCTTGGAGATGAAATTTTGACAGCTGTGGCAATGATTCACAGGAAGGCAGGCAGTGGGCTTGCCCTGCCTGCAGAGTCCATGTGGCAGCGTCCCACCCATCAGCAGCGCGAGACAGAGCTAACACTTACTTTGACCCCTACAGTCAACACAGGCAACAACTGCCAGAGGGGACCTGCTGAAATATGTGCCATTTTTGCACAGTAACTTCTCGATGATTTTCAAAAGAAGTAAGGAATGCATGTAAAAATGACAAAAAAGGAAAACTGAGTTCATGCTTCCCAAGTAATAAAGGTTTTAAGAGTACTATCAGGATGAAAAAAGACTTAAATTACGATTAAAAAGAGAGCGTGAGACTAAAGAGTCTAATATGATTGAGTTACTTTTCCGCTCTTTTAAAATCCATGGATGAAATCCATTCACCTACTTCAAAAATCAGAATTTTTAGACGCTGGCCTTCACGGGGAAACGGCAGGTTGAGCCTAGTTTATTTAACCACCCATGTTGCCTGCACAGCCGAGACACAAACCTATGTATCTTTGAATGCTGGTACAGAGAAATCCCATCTCCTCTCTTTTGACCGCATAAGTGCTTTCACAGCAATTAAGCCCTCCCAGGTGAGGCCGCCACCGAATGAGACTTAAGGGAAAACGCAAGAAACACAAAGCATCTCTAACCCACTTGCTACCGGAGTAGTTATGGCGACCCTTTACAAAATAGTCAGGGTATCCAGCAGACAGCTACAGTTTCCAGCCCCGAGGTAATCAGACACGAGATCCCAAGCCTTCGGCTCCTGGGAGAGGGACAAACAAGCTGTTACTTAAAGGCCACTTTCACATCTAAGTTTCCAAGCTTCTCCAGGGACTGAGGCAGGTTTAGACACTTGCCAGAGAAGAAACGAGCTGCTTCCCAAGAAAACACCATTCTCAAGCTCGAGCAGGTGAAAAGGGCACCATCAGTCTCAGAAACAAAATGCTAAGCATTTTGAGAAATGCTAAGCAAGGAAAACAACTGGGCCTGGGACTTCAGTGAGTTTCAGACCCCTGGATGCAACCCAGTTTCTCTCCTCTAATACAAAAGGAAAGAGACATGTGCGTAAGACTCTTCTTGCTCCTCAGACGGGCAAAGCTCATTTTGCCAGTTACTTCAAGTGACGCTTTCTCAATACAGCCGCTTGTGAACTATGCCGTAGCTCACGGCAAGGACACAACAGGAGAGATGCAGAAAGCATCCCCACGGGACACGACACTGGCAGAGCAAGTGAAGGGGTATCACTCAGACATTAAACCCCGCAGGCAGAAAACTTCTGAGGAAAGCCTGCCCCCACCTTTCATGGAACACATCATACGTACACATTGCTTACCCCGACACAGAACCCGCCTTCTCTAAATGCCTAAAAAAAAAACACATCTAGGATTTTACTATGAAAAAAAAAAATATCAGTACACCTATGGAGCAGGAGACTAAAGTGGAGAAGAAAAGTAAAATTTATCTTTTTATCTCCTCAGCTACAGGAAAGGGCAATAAAATTGCATAGTGCTACTTTAAATAATTATTAGGAACCATGCCTGCTGCCTGATCAGCGTTTTAACAAAAAAGATGCCACAGAAATGCCAGAGAAGCACAATACTGAACCGTCTGAGTGCTAACTCAGCTGTGTGGGAAAACAGTACAACCCATGTGCAGAAACAGACCTGCAGTCACTTCACCTGCATCCCAAGCTGCTCCGTACGCCCAGCCGGGAGCACAGTGCACTCAGTCTGCAGCCACCTCTGCCCAGCTCCGTGTGCAAACAAAGCAAGCGTGTATTTGTACAAAAAAGACTGCTGATGGGCCAAGTCCTACTGTTAGCCTATGGATAAACCAAGATGTGGCTTTCAGGCAGATAAACTAAAACCCTCTAATTGAGGAATAAGCTCAGCACACTGCTCTTTTACAAGAGAAATACAGCAAGCTGGCGAACATGCCCTTTTGCTTCAATTTTTTATTCATAAAATCCTGCCTCCTCACAGGCATGCTGTAAAAATAAATGTACTATGTCTGTAGGGTTTACCAACTCTAAGGATCAATGCTGAGAAAACCCTGTAGGAAACCAGCCTTCCAGATATCGGGTAGCAGGAGGCGTATTCAATGTAAACCACAAGTGGTCATACACTGAATGATGACAATAAAATGAAATGCTGGTCAGCCATTTCACTGCTTCCAGATGGTCCCTCCTGTTCAGCTAGAAAGTTGATCCCTCCTTGGAAAACCTCAGTGATCTTGCAGCATCCAAACAGAGGTCCCAAAGCCCTCTGCAGGCTCCAGCTCCTGTCCTCCAGCAGCATCTGTAACCCCAGAAGCGGCCAGACCACAACGAACCAATCAAAGCGGCACAAAAACCCA
>Ga0181612_132172_pt1 | contig 10622 bp, 9 predicted proteins | sample HoacroProtozoa21_FD_119630 | JGI IMG/M metagenome (GOLD analysis project Ga0181612, IMG submission 119630) | Hoatzin crop microbial communities from Cojedes, Venezuel. Combined Assembly of Gp0051906, Gp0051904, Gp0051908
TATTCAAGACCCGCCTGGACAAGGTCCTGTGCAGCCTGCTGTAGGTGACCCTGCTTCGGCAGGGGTGTTGGACTAGATGACCCACAGAGGTCCCTTCCAACCCCTACTATTCTGTGATTCTGTGATTCTGTGAAATAACTTATTTGATGTAATATTGCCCAGAGCACTCCACAACTGGACACACAAATTTCAGAAACACCAGCTCTAATTTAACTTCACCAAAAGGCAAACTCCCAAGAACTCCTTTCCTTTGAGACTGGAATGGTAACACCTGCAGTGCATCAATAAGAGATTAATTTAGGCATCAGTTCAACTCATTACTGCTGTGCTGAGCTCCTGGCAAATAGCTAGAAAGTGCAGTAGGATAATTTTTTTTCCCCCTCAACAAAGGAGAAGGTGAGTGAGGAACAGACACTAAATTTGTACTAGGTCTGGGTAAAATTGATAGAGAGTTAGCAAGCTTGGAAGACTGAAGGCATTATCATTCCTTAGTAGACTTTTGGCTACCTCTCATGACTGCTTAAGCGGTATCTCTTGTTTTATAGCTTATGCAATGTCTTCAAATTATGTCATATAATGTCTGGCTGGTAAGCATGCTAGTGTTACTGCTATATTACATCTTTTATGATGTTTTCTCAATGCTCAGCTTAAGCATTGACTGAAATACAGGCTGCCTATTTGCATGCTAACCAAATTAAGTCTCCACGTTCTCCTATAGATAATTTATTAGGAGCAGATTTGCACTTTACTCTTTCATCTAAACCTGCACTCAGGAACATCAGTAGATAAAGGATGCTTCTACACGCTGCTGTAAATCCCATGATTTATTTTGAAGGAAGTTGCCCTTTCCCTGGATTTAGGATGTTACCAGGGATCAGAAGTGAACCACTTTTAAAAGTAACTCCTGTGAATACTGCATAACTCTCCTATTACAAGTTCCTCAGTGTACAATCACAGCCTCGCAACTTTCCCACGTCGCAAATGAATAGCTATAAATTCCCTTTGACGCTGACCTGGTTAACAACCTTAAGACAGGGTGGGATAAATAGTTCCTGGCACATCTCACTTCTTCCTCACTCACCATCCAAGGAGCTGAAGTCGTAGGGGCCGGGTTCTCCAGCTGGAAGAGGAGCTTGGAAAGTCTATTCCTGATTCCTCTCACTGGACTTCATTTCAAAGATTTTGGAATAGTAGGCCAATTCCTGATAGCTACAGCATCCAGCTGGGAGTTATTCTTGCTCTAGAAAGCAGTGATAGAGACTGCTTGCTTTCAGGACTTTGTATTTTGGGGAGTATGTCTTTCACGCCGCCTGTCTCAGATTGTCATCTATCTTTGGCAAATATCATCGACATACCATCGTTCAAACGACAGCAACAAGCTGCCTTGGCGGCGCTGATCCCATGCGCGGTGCAGGCTGGGGTCCCAGCGGGTTACATCCCCCGTACCTGTGAACAAAGGTGCCCGGCACTCCTCTTGGGGACCTCTGCCCGATGCCGCTGGAGCTGGTGGGCTTCACCACAACAGGTAGCTTATGTTGCCTTTTGGAGTCACTGTGGTTTCCATTAGCTGACCTGCACATCTAAATTTCAGTGTGCCCTAAAATCATTAGACCTGGTGTGAGCAAGAACCACTGCCTCATCTCACTGAACCTTTCCTAGTTGCATCTTTAAAAATAAGCAATGGTGCTCAAGGGAAGCCTCTTTCTCCTCAAAGAAAGACTCACTCTTAATTACCAACTACTAAACAAAGCTGTTCTCACTCCTTTCAGCTACCAAAACATGTACCTAATTAGATAACACACGACATACTCATAAATAACCTGGTAATGGAGACACAAGGAGAGGGAGATGCCAAGCGTAGACATACTTGTATTCCTTTGGAAAGGGTGCTACATCCTTAAGCATGAGGTAAGTGCTACTTTATGTAGCCCAGAAGTGGTAATAAAAGGACTCTATATGTACTAAACATTTTTGTTTATGACAGGTTTATAAAAAATCAGCAAATTAGAAGTAACAGGAACAGAGTGTTTATTTTAGGCCTCTCCAAAAATGTAATTGTTGAGACTCCTGTTTCATTGACATAAGCAGCTTTTCCCATTTCTCTTCATTCCTGACTGATCTGGGTCTTTGGAAATTATTTTGGACTTCTATGATGATACCACCTAGGCCTGATGACTTTTTCATACTCCTTCCCTGCTCTTTTTCCTAACCGGACGTCAAACAGCACTTCCTCTGGGTGAAGTCCCCCTAGTAACTCTGACATGAACGCTTCAACGAGTCACGTCCCTCTTACCTGCCACTAAGGCTGGCCAGTCAGGAGTAAGCGGTGCCAAAACAAATAGTTTTGCTTCAGTCCCTTGGATGGGGGATGCGTATGTATCTATCAGTCAACACTGATTGGAGGAAAATGATACAATCAGTGCGATTCGGTAAGCGTTATTTTGGATTCCCTGCGGGTGCAGGTCTACAAGCAAAGGCTGGGCAAGCAACCACTTGCTCTGCAAGTTACCCTGCTGCTGCTCAGCCAGCCCTTGGCAGAGCTATGCCTGCTTGCAGCCCCGGCTGCTCCAGCCTGGCAAGCCAGCCGCATGGCGGGAAGTGCTCCGTGGGGACCAGCTCGAGCCACGGCATCTCGGCATGGTGCTCGGCTTGCGAGCGGGGAGGCGAAGGGCGGCAGCGGCATGGAGGACTTCACTGCAGGGACAGCAGTGTGCGTGGCATGGCATGCCTGGATGGGCAGACCAGCGACATGCTGTTGCCACCAAGCATCAAGCAGATGCTGACCGCTTGGAAAATGGCAACCCACATGTCCTCACTGTTTTGCTGCTGGCCATTTTGGGATTGGGAAGGCAATGGCCTCCGCAGCTGTGCAGTGGGTGCGAGCCCCATGTCACCAGGGCTTGGCTGGTGCCACCTCGGGGTGATGGTAGTGGGAGAAGAGGAGGTTTGTGTGCCTGGGGACCCAGCTGTTGTTGGTGTTTTCCCTGGGCCACCACAGGACTTCTTGACACAGCTAGCACTTGTCTGCACCAGAAAGTGTTTGTAGATATAGCCAAATGTGGCTAAGCCACACTTGCGCAGGTTGCGCCTTCAATAGCTAGTTTTACCCTATATAGCTACTATGGATAAACTTGCATCTCAGCTGGCCTTTCATGGCTACCACTTCGTTAAGCAAGAGAGTGACTTTTCTCCATGCTCCTGATAGCTATGCCAATGAAACTTTTACTCACTAACAATAACTTAACAGTATTCAGTCTTTGTGAAGGGTAAAGCCATTCACAACTTCACGAACTGGGCAGGATGGGATGGATGTGCGCCCAGATAACAGGGATGCTGCTCATGCAGCAGAATGACCTACAGCACTGGCATCCCCATGCCAGCTCCCTCAGGAATGCCCGTGGGCTGTTCTCCCTTGGCATAGTCCAATGCAAAGGCTGCAGAGCCTCCATCCAGATGACTTCCCCCCCTCATCAACAGGGCTCCAACCGTGCTGTCTGACCAGGACCTCCTGCAACCTGGGGCAGTGCTATGGGGATGGGAGGGAAAGCGCAGAACCCACCAGCTCCAAACCCCTCTTTGATCTCCGCCAGCCTGCTGTGTGCCAGGGACTTTGCCAGGGCAGTCATGCCGGCTTGGGGGGCACTTGTGTCCGTATGTGCTCTGGGGTCTGTGCTGACGCTGTTCCACATCTGCTTTGACAGACAGACAACCTGACGCAGTCACTGAGAAACAGGGTGACGCTGGTAATTCAAGAAACGGCAAACCATTTGTGTGTGTCTGCATGCTGGAAAATACGCTCAAGAAAGGTTAAATCTGTCTTTGCAGCAGCATGAAACAAAGGGAGTGAACATCAGGATGGAGGCACGGCCGCTGGAAGGAGATTGGTGCCCCTGTTGTGGTAAAGGATGCTGCAATGTAAAATCACGTGTCGCAAGGAGGCTTGCAACATGCTTGTCTCTATTCCACGTTACAGTGAAGAGTGGGGCTGGGTTTGGCTTTTTTTTCTTTTTAATCAAAAGAATTCTGAAATTAAATTTCCTCAGATTCTTTGCTTGATGGATTGCTTGTGATGAAAATTGATACAGAAATAAATCACTGTGCAGGATGCTACCTGAAAAAGCTGTGGTTCTCTGTTTTCTTTGTCTTCTGTGAAACAACTGGCAGGTACTCAACTTCACTGTCTCATTTCTGTTTGTTTTTAAAAGCTAAAAAGGCAGCTCTCACTTGAAGTTTTCCTAGAAGACTCTCAGCAATGAAGGGAAAGCGGTGCAGCTTGTGGCGTTAAAGGCACCAGCAAGGCACAGTTTCACCCAAGCATTGCTTAAGCGGTGGTTCTGGGTGTTTCTGTACCTATTTCGAGCATGCCCATCTAGCCAGGGATGGAGACCTATGATTAAAGAGGAGCAACTGAAGCCCTTTGTGAAGGACAGGGCAAAGGCGATGCGTGCAGCTGCAGGGTGGATCTCCATGGGGAAGACAGCGGCCGCCCTGATGCCTGACCGCAGCCACAGCCCAGAGCAGAACCACGCAGGTGGTGGGAAGCTGAAGCCTGGGCTGTTTCCCATCCTCCCACCTAGGTAAAAATACACACGTGTCCAGCTGTGAGCCTGCTGGACTCATCTTCTTGCAAGCAAGTCCTCTGCATGTGCTTTAAAGGAGGAAAACAAAACATGGAACTGAAGGCATGGAGGTGGATGTGGTAAGATGCAAGACAGGTTCACCACGGGGTAGCTTATTTTTGTCAAATCTGACACCTGATTTTTTAGATACCAGATCTGGGATAAACCTTTCCTCTCTGGGTTCCAAAAAGGCTGCAGGGCAAGGTATGAGTTTACCTGGAGGAGGAGGATGTCGAGATGGGCAAAACCTTGGCTAAGGGGATAGGGCCCCAGGCAGTGGGGAGAAGAGTCAGAGCAACAGATGCTCCTTACCCAGGACTGTTTCCAAGACTGGTCTTACTCAACATTTTTTCTCATAACCTTGGCTCAGAATGTCAGCATGCGCTAAGAAAATTTGCTGATGGCACAAAATTGGGAGGCAACACGCATTCAAAAGGCTAAAACATGCTACAGGAGGAGGTCATGAATGAAAGTAACAGAAAAGGGAGGAAATTCAGTAGCACAAAAAAACAAGGTCATACGCTTGGGAACTACTTATTTTTTGCTGTAAGCAAGCAGCTCTTCAGCTAGCAGCAGCAGAGCTTTTTGCCCTCAGCAAAGGGCAGTTATGAATGATAACATGATGCAGCTGTGAAGAGGGAACTTCAGCCTTAAAATGCTTTCAAAGAGGCATCTCTGTTAGTGGTACCTGAGGAAGGGTCGCACTGCTGCCACTGTGCAAGCTTTTAATTATCTCTCATTTGCAATAGCAGGTACAGTTCTTGCTTCCAGTTCCCAACATGAATTCCCAAGCAACACAAAATAAGGATGGAGAAGAGTTATCAGGATAATCAGAATAAAAAATTCTGTATTACCAGAATACTTTTGCTAAAATCTTTGGCTTGGAAAACTAGCAGAACAAAAGCTCAGAAGAAAGTCAGCTGCTGTCTGTAAGTGTGCTGGGCATAAACACTTGGGAAGCGGACCTGCTCAAGCACCAGAACAATTTCATCGTAAGAACATATGGATACACACTAAACATCAATACATTTAGACTGTAAATTAGATGAAATAATTAAATCATTAGATGAATTAAATAATTAATAAATAATGAATAATTAAATCATTAGATGAAATAATTAAATCATTGGGATCACCAGATTCTGGAAAAGGCTTCCTATCATGGACTAAAATAATCCACCTACTCTTAATGTGGAGTTTAATGAGTTAGAAAAGGGACCGGGTGACCTTAGCATGCTTCCTCAGTGCTATCCATCAATAACAGAAGTGGTAAAACATAGAGATGTATGGGTAGCTTTGAAGCTCCAACTTTTTCTCAGGTTTCGAAAGCTAACTGAAGGCATTTGCAAGCCTATGCTCTACACTCTGCCTGCAAAATATTCCAGTCAGAGAGTGTGGACTCAGGTTTCTTAGTCTAAAGTAGCACACGGACTATGAAAGTGAGATTTCAAAGACATGTCCAAACCACTTGTTTTGAAGAAAAAAAAAAAAATCTGACTATATCGAAGTCTTTTAAAAACCGCATTGAAAGAACTGGAAGTAGTAAAGACATTGAATACTTCTACTTTACATGCTGTCGTTTGTCTTTTTCCAAAGCAAATTTTGAGCCAAACAGATTTTTTTCTGTTTCCCATTCCCCGTTGAGACACCTGCAATAGGCTCAGAAAAGAAAGATGTTTCCCAGCTGTCTGGTCACTGTGGTTCCACAGAGCCCTACAGGTGTATAGTGGTGATAATAAGTGTATAAATCATTTGATTTTTGGACTCACAAAAGCTGAGGTTCTTGGGCTGGCAGGTTTGGCAGGGAAGACAGTTTTCCTTGTGCAGCATTCATTTTTCCATGCCTATAGCACTGTCCAACAGGAGGGAACTGCACATCTTTTCAGGGCACTTTTCTATTTTTTACAGTGTTCTATTTAAAACATATAATCACAAACACCATGAATTATTGTCATTTAACAACTGGGACTTCCTGCCCAAAACGGTCTTTGTTTATAAGTCATCACCCATCTCTCTATTAGTAGATTTTCCAGTAACCCAATGTATTCGGGGACTACCTGGAATGGTATGACTAATGCCTCCCTCCTCACATTTTCCTATGTTCCTAGTAAACCAGGAATGAGAAGCAGCCAGAGTATCTCCAGCTGAGCACCATCCACCTCATGGGCTCCTCTCTTCTACCATGTTTTCTGCATATGGTTCTGCTTCCCTGCATCACGACACACCCTGCCCCTGCCCCTCTGGAGCCTTGCAGAAGTTAAACAGCAAGAGGCCAGCTGGTAGGTTTTGCACTGACCCTGGCCACAGGCTTTCTGCATGACCAGCTCAGCCACACGACTCTTGCGTCCCCTGAAGTCCCATTCAAAGACCTGCCCTGGAAGTACGTCTCCCGTTACCTACACACTGCTCCCATGCAAGCTGTTTCACCTTCCAGTCATCTCTAGTCACAGGTGTCATTTTTCTTTCCCTCCCCCAAGACATCCTCTCTTTCACCCCGGGCTGAGTCCAGCTCTGACTCGCCCTCTCAGACGCCTTTCCTACACCCATACAACAGCCCCAAGGCCCGCTCTCCTTGGGCTAGCAGCTTGTCAGCCTTCTGGCACTCCAAGAGCTGCAGCTTTTGAATGGATGTGGGGATGACTTCTTGGAATATTATTCTTCTTCATGCTCTTCACTCAGCTCTCTTGGAAGCAAGCCCTCCCTTATCTCCACAGATCTTGTTGCTTGAGATCATAGCCGAAAACAATAAACAATTAACAAATTCCCGGGGAATACCTTAGGTGTATTTTCACATCGCGCCTGACACCACATCCCAGCATGTCTGCACATGTTCATGTCTCCAGGTTCCAAGCTCAAACCTACACTTTCCCAAAAGATTTAGTTCAGATTCTTTTTCTTTTTGCTGTGCCCCATCAACTCCACAGGCAACCACCACCTTGCCGATCCTGTTGATTTCACACAAAAAACATTTCTGTGTTATGCCAAGAGCCAGGGCATATGTGGGCAGACAGACAGAAGGATCCCTCACTTCCCTGGTATTATAACAGTTTTTCTTACTCGTTCCAATGCTCCACAGAGCAGTAACTATGTCCTCGCTGCTTTTCTCCCTCTGAAACATGCCTCTGTCTTTCTGCCACTGAACTGAAGAGAAATTTGCCCCAGGTGAGACTAACTAGGAAAGCAAGAGTGCGCTGCGGTGACAGTGCCAACAGGAACACTGCCAGCGGTGTAAAGTTGTCTCATCCTTTGTGATCCTCTGCACAGATGGATTTTGTGCCACGGAAACAACACCTTGCCTTTCCCTGAAATACCACGGTGTGGGAAGGGTGGAGGGCAGACTTTTCTTGAATGGTTCTTCCGCTGGCCTGTGAAGGAGACCCGTCTTAGTAATGTTTTCCTTAAATACTGTGCAGTGACACTGAAAAAACACCTTTTATTCCACACATAGCTTCCTTCAAAGAAAGACAGTTTGTGGAAAGAGGAAACGGCTTTTCTTAGGTTCCCTAACATAGCTGGAAAACACAGGTGAGGTTTTGGGCATGCAACCCTTTTTATGGCTTCTTTCTCCTATAATTGCTTTAGAACGTGCAACAGATGTACAGCACACGTAAAGCAAAAAAAAAAATCACTTCAACAATATTAGCACAAATGCGAGCTTTCCAGCAGGACCACCCTTTTCACTTCTGTGGCACTCTTTTGAAATTAGAAACTGCTTAATTATAGCCTGCTTGAATGGTGCTGGCCATCTGAACTGTGCCAAGGGGAGAGCGGGCAGGCCGTCCGCCCCAGCCTGGCCTGCGGAGCAAAGGCTAATAGGCATAAAGGGGTGGTTGTCCCCATCCAACTGCCTCCACCACTTTATAGACTCGCTAGGTCGAAATCATTAACAAATCATTTTCAGACATGTCTTACTATGCAAACAAATGAGCCTAAGAAGCTTCGAGAGGTGTTTCCTAATGCAAGAAGCAAGACAGAATTAATACCTTAGCTTTCTCCTTGAACATTTCCATCTGAAATATTCTGAAAACAAGTAAATCCACTGAACAGAGCAGAGGAAATGAACACACTAAAGCCCTTCAAAAACACTCTGGGGAAAACAATGGCACTTGCCATGACTTTCCTCCAGCATATCAAAGAGGAGAGGACAAAGGTCTGATTTATCAGACCTGTGAAGAATGGTGTTATTGTTCTTTTATTTCCTACACACACGCACCCAAACAAACGAGCCCTTCCTGCACACACCACCAGGCTGCAGACACTCCGTGGATGTCTCAGCTGATACGTCTGCTACGGCGGGCAGGAACACAAAGTACTTTACCGGATTGCTTAACAAGCACTGAGCAAGCAGCTATAAACCCTGGCGAGTACGCAGGGTGGGTTTTTCAAGCCAACTTTGCATATAGGTGTAAAGAAGTGGCTCTGACTTGTCTCCACGCTTGAAATCTCATTAATTTTTCTGTTGATTCATTCGTTCAGTTACCTAGCTAGCATGTAACATACTGCATGCTGAAACTTGACCTCCAAGCGTATTATAAGCCCAGAGAGAAGTACTGGTTTGATTAGCATCTGCATAAACAAAAAATTTCCAGTAAGAAGAAAAATTTCTGCAAGATGATTGCACCAGGAGCTGGTACGACGTCCGTCACACCAGCAATGGCTGTACAAACTTGACTGTAGATCATCACCCAGTGAAGACTCCTTTCCAGGTCAGGGCTTCACATCTGTCCCTGACAGCTGCCCACTGAAGAAAGCTGTTGATTCTCTAGGAGTTTCCAGGAGAAAAATATCAAATGAACGATAACCATCAGCAACTGCTACTACTTCTGTGATGAATCGGGACGGGAACCATCTGCACGCTGCCTGACACAGTAGTGTCCTAACCCAGGCTTACTGGATGGGAAACTACAGCTGCAGCACAAGTAAGCATGGATACCACCCTCATTTCTTTGTGCCATAGCTATGGCTTTCAGTCTGATGTTTAAAGCCAGTGGAAAAATAAAAGCAATGGAAAGCAGAAAAAAGATAGCTACCTCTTGAGTAAATTCCTTCACTTTCCTCTGTGTTTTTGTGATTTACTGTGAAACTCTTTGCACCAAAATATTTCAGGAATCTTTTAACAGAAAAATCAGACTAATAGGAGAAAGCACGGCAGCATTGCTGCCCTCACAGCTGGCCTTTAGTTTCTGAGCCACTGAATTTCTCCTCTCTTCACACTGAAATTTAAAAAAAGTTACCATAACTTGGGGATCTCTATATGCTTTCTTGCAGTATGACTAAAGCTAACCAAAATTACCTTACTTTTGCCCAGGCCAGGGGACAACACATCAGCCGCTAATGCTCAGTAACTAACTTGGGATGGCAATTCATTTGACCCACTGGAGGCATCAAGTTCATCTGAGCTAATTGTACCTTTACAACCAACAGAAAGGAAGAGGAAAATCCCGAGCAATTCACCTTACCCTAAGACAGAAAGCAAAAATAGGCCAGTTGACTCATGCCCAAAACACACCCATTTCTCCCACTGACAGTAAAAGGAGCCTTGGGCAATGTGCCGATGGAGACAGCCATAGCGTAGACATGTAAAGGTAGGTGAGTCAAATCCCACCCCCGCGCGGGAGCCCTCAGCCTCGGGTGCGTGGTCCAACTCCTGCCCCTGAGATGGGTGTGGAAAGCAGACCGGTCTCTTCCTTTCTCACATTTCACGAAAAGCAGCCAGAGGGTCTTTGTTTCTCAATGACAGCATTTCCCTCATGTCCAGGAGTGGGGTGGAGAGGAAAGCCATTTCCTACCCAGCTCTTTCTACTCATAACCCAGGCCATTATTGCCCTTCATCACTGAATCATAGAATCATTATGATTGGAAAAGACCTCTAAGATCATCAAGTCCAACCATCCACCCAACACCACCATGCCTGCTAAACCATGTCCCGAAGTGCCGTATCCACATTTTTTGAACCCCTCCAGGGATGGTGACTCCCCCACTGCCCTGGGCAGCCTGTTCCAA
>Ga0181612_144481_pt1 | contig 10622 bp, 5 predicted proteins | sample HoacroProtozoa21_FD_119630 | JGI IMG/M metagenome (GOLD analysis project Ga0181612, IMG submission 119630) | Hoatzin crop microbial communities from Cojedes, Venezuel. Combined Assembly of Gp0051906, Gp0051904, Gp0051908
TGTTCTGTTAAACTGCCCTTATCCCGACCCACTGGTTTTCTGCCTGTTTTCTTTCCATTGTCCTCCGCACCGCGGCAGGGGGAGGGGCGGCTGCGTGGCGCTTTTGTTGCCGGCGGCAGCTGAAACCAAAACAGGAGATTACAGGGGTTAGGTTGCATCTTTGCCAGGATTTTTTTATTCAGGCTGTATATGTACAAGGAGCCTGCAAAGATAATAAAAGAAGGAAAGAAGTTTCTGCAAAGCTCCAAGTGTGTGGATCCAGGGACTTTAAATACACTTAAGACTCATGATATCCCAAGGACTATTTCAATCTTGCATCTAAATAGGACCTTTAGTATTACAGATATAGGTGTCAGCAATGTGTCCTTTTGTTGTGTGCTTAGGACAGGGCAAGAGCACAGTAGCCTGCAGCTGTCAAGACCTTTCTGAAGTCTGCAGCGGAAGCATGCCACCACACTCAAATTGGTGGTTACCTTCACCAGACAACAGAAACAATTCTAGAAGTAGACAGGGTTAGGCTTTTCCTCTGCCTCCCAAATTCCGAGCTTGCTGGGCATGTCTCTCTGTGCAAAGGGAGCATTATTCATCAAAGTACACAGCTCAGAAGTGATTGCACAACACGGTCTACATTTCCAAAGTGGGCACGGGTGCACCCTATGTAAGTTACTGTTGCAGCAGTGATGGGAAAAATATACAGAAGCATAAACTGTATTGTTAAAGGTTTCAGTAAATCATCAGAGCCTTAAAGTTGTCTGGGGATTTTTGCTCAGTGCTATTAATGGCTGCTGACTGTCCTGTAATCAGATAGAAAGCACAAGGCAAGTTTGGTAACTGGATGCTTGTAGACAGGTTCTGCTTGGGCCAGTTACACAGATATCCATGCTTTCAAAGGAAGGTTTTGTCTCCAAAGGGGCTGCCAAAATCAGCATGATTCTCTGGCTGGATCACTGGAAATCCAAATATCTCCTTGTGTGACTTCAGAAACAGAAATTATGATTGCAGGAAGGTAATTTAAAAATCAGTTCTAGTATGATTTTTTAAGAGCATAACCCTTTAACTACACTTCCAACTACATGGCATTCAGACACAAACAGAGAAGAACCATACCTGAACGACAACAACTCCAGTCTTCTTCTATCACACTCAGATGGATCAACTAGTAATCAGGGACATACAATAGTGTTTTCCCTAATTTTGCACACACCAAAAAAAAAAAACAAACACCAAAACAACCTACAAGCAAACCCAGATCTCAAAAAAAATGCAGTAAGGTTCACTATAGCACAATATGCAGTAATAACAACACACATTTTGAGAATTACAAATCTAAATAACCTGATGATTGGTGAAGAGTTTACTTTTTGAGATCCTTGTTTCATTTATGAATCAGACATAACAATAAAAATGGGATTGCTGCCCACTGATAGCCCTATCTCTCACAGCATAAGTAGCAGAAGTCAGTTTTGGTTGCTTTGGAAACGCCAAGGGTTCTGGATGAGACTTGGCTATTGTTGGCACCTTTGCATATGGTCACATTGGACTTACAGTGCACTTCCTACAACTTTGTAAGGTGTAATGAAGCAGACCACTCCCCATTTTCTCACAAGAGACACTGTATCTCCAAAACATGTGATGCCTTACACCATCACTCACTAGCTAGCAGTGAGGCAGCTTGACATCCTAGAAGGCTGTACGCAAAGGACTAAATTCTTCAAACTTCATTAATATAGAGTGTCTACAAAATTATCCAGTATACTATACTGCTGGAGTTCACCAGTGTCACTATGGGTTGGCGTTTTTATACAAACTCTGTTAGACATCAAGACAGAATTGTTTTACATCTAATCTTCAGGGAGTCCTTCAGGAAAGTGGAAACAATGAAACTGAAGAATCTTTTCTGCACTAGCTAGCAGGAATCTTAAAGATTATCCTAAGTTACATGTATTGCTTGGCACAGCTGATTGCAAAGCTAAAAGTGTTCCCATGAGTAATGTCCTCCAAAGCAGTTTTCTTTGTAAAACGTAGAAATGCATTCCAAATGAGTCGATAAATAGAACAAAAAAATGTTTTGTGTATATTGAAATGGGGAAAACCTATCTACTAAAACCAAACTAATAAGTTTTGATTAGGCTATTTGATAAGCTTATCTTCAACATTCAGTAACTGTGTCATTGGTTTAAGATACCAAACAGCAAGGAAGTGCACTGCTGTTTTTTAATCATGAGAGTACTATCTGGTCACAGCTTTAAGAAGAAGTCCTCAAGAATTTACACAGTCTACCAACAAACAGAACTTTATTCCTAAATATTGTTAAAATTTAATGGAAAATAAGTCCTAATACTGGGTATAAACTTTCCTGTACAAACATGCAAAAGAGTTAAAATTCTGAAGGCAGGGTTATCCAAAAAGACTACAGAATGATTCCTCCTTTGCTATCGAATGGTGAAGTTTTTTCTTCTGGATAAATACTCCCATGGTTTCTTTCGCACACGCTGGCCTGTAGATGTGGTCTCCACAGAGTTCTAAGCACAGGTCACAGCATTTGCAGATAACATCCAGCTATGCAACTCACTCATTGCATAAAACAACACAGAACTAAACAGAACCACAGAAAAGCAAAAACCTTCATGGGCTCTATTAATTGTAAGTGATTCTTTTAATCCATATGGTATTTGTGACCTGCAGATCTGTGACATTTACAAACTCATTAACTAAGCCTCTCTCTCTCTGTCTCTCGCTGCCACCCTCCAATCTGCTTTAAATCTCCCTTAGACAATTACGTGGAGAGTCCCATCATGTACCTCAGGTTTACATCATGCAGTAACCTCTTCCTCCCAGCGTGCACCTGCCTGCCGGTATTGATTCAGGGCCATTACATTTTGGCCCTCCTGCAGCCACAGATGGACCTTCTAGAGTCCATCCTCAGAGCTGAAGCCAAAACAAGAATGACACACATTTGATTTTCTGTCTTTTCACATGTAAAATGGTATATTTCTTTCTTGATGGAGAACTGGACTCTTTTCCAAGACCATATGTATTTGTGAAGTCAGCTAGGTCTAGATCACATTCAAGGTGTAATGACAATTTTGAATTATAATTTCATTTCTATACTGTGTTGCTTCTATCAGTTTCACAACCATAAGGTTGCCTCAGCAAAGAGAAATGGTTCTTAGCACACACAGCATAATATATTGTCTACAAGAAAAGCATATAATCATTTTGGTTTTCTCCTTTTTCTTCTGTCACACAAACTTGCAATTGCTTTGTATTTCTCGCTAATACTTCGGAGCAAAGTTAGATAATGAAGATTTTCCTAAGCGTGTCATCAGTCTCAGTGCCACTGGCACTGTTATGCAGGGCTGTTTGAAAGAGGTGAGGGGGAGAATCAAGCCTTTGCAGAAAGTGCATGTAGATCTATCCTTGTGCTGTAGGATCTTACCTATTCTGATGAGCTGGCTAAGCTGAATGACTCCTATAAATAGATAGCTTGCCAAAAACTCTGTTTCTATTATTAGATATTAGACAGATGACAACTAATCAGCATTCACTTTTCTAATTGCACTGCATCTGGGTTCTTCTGAGGCCTCTGTAATTGTGTCTTTTAGGAGAGGAAAAATGGGAAAGGAAAGCTCTGCCAGTCTTATTTGCACATCTTTGCCAAAATTATGATTTAATAGCAATAAAATTTTCAACAGCAAGGCAATTTTTCCCTGTTTTTATCCCAAAGTCATATCAAGTGAACCTGAATCTATGATAAATGTCTACATTAAAACCATCATTGCTAATAGTATTCTATATCATTCGTCTTTTGTTCAGTGTGACCAAATTACAATCAGCACACGACTATAGCTACTTGTGATTAATGATGGTTTTACTTAGTAACTGGCACTGAAGCTTCTGGGAGGAAAATAGTAATATATTTCAAAATTTCAAGCTATAAATTTTGGGAAAAAATAGCTCTATTTTCAAAGCTGTATTTAACATGTCTGCTGCTGCTTTTACCACTGTCAGACTGAAGGGCTTAAAGTTACTCAAATTTTGAAGGGATTATTCCTCTCTTCTCAGGGTGGAAGTTTTGTCTTAGGAGTTCTTAAATCCTTTACAGACTGTACACAATATTTCAGAAGAACTAGAGAGTATGCAGGGAAGAGTGTTGCAGTTACTCAGGGAAAAAAAAAAATTAATGACCTGGAATAAAGTCTCTCAGACAGCATGGTAAATTAAAAAATTATAGATAACCTTTATGAATGAATTAGAGAGTACACTTTGTGAAATACTGAAGGAAAGCTGTAAAAGCTTTCATTTTGGAGAGGCTGATTTTGATAAGGTCAGAAGTGGCTAAAAGCCATTCTTACCATCTGATGGCCGTTCAGCAGCTTTAGGATGGTGTTTCTTAGTCTGGCACAGATCTTCACACGAAAACAAGCACTCCTGCTGACAATCTCAAGAATCTGAAGAAGCAGAGAGACTTTCCAAGCCTCTTGCCCACAATTATTCTGATACAGAACAGCTGGGCGAAGTATGAAAGACCTGTGTTGCCATTGCCAAAATTATCATAAGCCTGAGAAATATCTGTCTTTTGAACCATTAGTCTGTAAATTGTTCCAATGCTATAGTTGTTCAAAAATGAGAATGAAATGAGAAAAGCTATGTGTTGTAGGTGGGACTTTCTACAGCATTTATCAAAGACTGACAGTTACTTTCTACCTCTTGAAGGCAACAGCAAAATTCACGTCTGCCTCACTGGGAGCAAAGTTCTTCTGACTCAGAAGAACTTTATGAAAAGCCCATTCTGAAGGTGAAACCCTGGTGCTAAGTGAGGTTGCTAGCAAAACTCCGGTGGGCTTCAGCCAGTCTAGCACCATTTCCTAAATCTCCTTATGCAAGAAAACTGATTTTTTTTCCATCTTCTTCACAGACAAACTTCAGAATACATGCAGAGCAGGGAGAACTGCATTTTAGCTGCCTCTGTAGTCTTTTCCTCAAACAATTTTTCTGTCTCCATTTTCTGATATGTTAATTTGAGATAATTGCATTTATCCTGATCCATGTAACTGCAGTAACCATCTTATTTTCACAACATTAGTATGCAACATAAATATGTGACTATTTGTGCTGAGTTTTCTTTTCCTATGAATCAGTTATCTAAATACATAACAATGTGTATTCTTATCTCTCTCTATATATACACATACACATTTTGAAGTAACGCAACTGGAAAACATAAATATTTTTTCCATTTCAGAGGAAGTGAAAAAAATATCATTATCCACTGGAATTTCACATAATTTGGCTTTTCTTTCAAAGTTCTCCTTCAGACACAATACAAAAATCAATCAATAAGCTAAAGAAGTATCACTTTCAATTTCTGGCATTTTGCTTACCTTGAAATTGTACTGGGAGGATAACTGATATCAGCTTTTATGAGAACGATATGAGTAACATAACTAAAGAAATATAGTTTCTAAAATCAAACAGCTGATCTTTTAAAACAAATTCCTGTTGTCACTAGAAATGACATATAGGAGTTCTGGGGGACAGTTGAGGACTAAAGAAGAAATTTTGTTTCTCTTTTCCTTTTTTTTAACTAACAAGGAGTAATTTAAAATGTTTTTCTAATGGCAAAATCACCTGGGATCTGTGCATCAATCCAGCAACATTTTGCTTTTGGATGATCACTGTTATTCTGCCCCCACCTAAGTTTCCTTATTAGGCAAGAGCAAGAGAAGCTCGGTTGTCTGTGTTTAATACACGTGAGTCACCACTAATGCTGATGCAGATCACAGCGCAACTTACTTTTTCAAATCCCAGAAAGAGTTTAAAGCTTCAGAATTGGAACACCGTACACACTGATAACACATTTCTTGTAAATTGAACAGATTTGATCTGCAGACTATTGAAACACATTTGTATTACAAAATTCTTCGGAGTAAAATTACTTCAGTTAATCCTGCTTCCTTTAAAAATTAAAGGCATCTTTACCCTACATTGCTTTTAGTTCCAAAACTGCCACACAGTAACACAAATATGAAAACAGAGTTAAATGTATATAATATTCTAGTAGCAGAACTACTTACATAAGATTCACTTTATTTTCAGTTTATAAATTCTTTTATTCTTACTGTAATTTTGATGAGATAAAAATCAACAATGTAAGTCAGTGCATGAAAATGTAAAGAAGTTGCCTGCAACTATTTGTGTGGAAAAACAAATACTTTGTCACATTCAGACCTTGCAAATCCATAGAAAGTGACCTTTGCAATGATTTACAGGAATTTAAATCTCCAAATGAAGCAAGTGAAGTTTACACCTAATTACTTATTCAGAACCCCCCATTAAAAGTGCTGCATGCAATAGATAATCATACAAAAGAAGCATACTGTTCTCCTTCTGATACAGCTATTCGTGATCATTCTGTTTCACCTTTTGTAGCAACGATGTAGTAGAGCATCTTAAGAGGTAAAGCTTTTTCTCCAGGATTAGTTAAAGAGTAAACTCCATGGTGGTAAGGTCAGAAACTGAATTTAGCACATCTGAAAAATTCTACCAGCTGCATTTTAACACCTTCAGACATCGCATTTCATTTCTGTAAGCATTTTTCTTCTCCCAGTTAACCTAATGGGATCTCAATCACGTAGTTTGTCGAGATCAGTCTCACATTCCAGTTTACTGGTATATTAATTCTCTGACTTTTAATACCTTATATTAGTATATTAGAATAAAAATATATGATAATAGTGGTGTAATCTTATTAGGTAATTATGCAATAATTATTATTAGTCTTTATACTATAATATGAGTTAAACAGTCTGTCACAATAGAGTGTGCTAGAATTTGGTAAGGCTTGACTTTCAGATTAGTTTTAAAGAAGTTATCATTGTATAGAGGAGAACAAATGGTATCTGTGAGATTTTGTAAAAAAAAAATGCCAAAATAACAGATTATAGTCTGATAAGGAAAAAAAAAAAGCAATATAAATGGCTTGTGTTTATTGCTTCAATAATTAAGTTGTGGTGAAGCCTGAAGAATATCACAAATTATTATTCAATGTTTGGGGAGTTTTCTTCCAAAGTACTGGCTTCTTCATAATGTCTTTTATTTTGTGTTTTTCTTACTGAAACTGAGGCAGAAACATTACCTTCACTACTACATCTGGAGTTGCTCTGCCACTAAAGATTAGCTACTACAGATCATGAATTGAACTCAGTCTTAATGAATTGCTCTTGTTTTACTATGCTATTTTTTTGGTTATAACTTTTATTGTTTCAAGCTGTACATCTGTTAGCAGTTCCAGAGCTTTCATACTTTCTCCTAAAAATTGTCTTCAAAACACCCATTACTTATAACTGTAGTTGGAATATCAACATATTTGCTGTGAGATGAGTTATTCTTCTAACCTGGGATCTTATGCTATGTCAGGCCTTTTGGGCTCAGCTTCCCCGATAACGACACTGAGGCCAGCTGGTTTACTACTTTTAATTGAGAACAGGTATATTCTTCTGACTAACTATGAACACCTCACACAGATATAATAAACTACAAAGTGGTGCCACATGTACACAGAAAAATGACAGTTGATCTCAACTTACTAGTCCATGCTCATCTAAGAAGATGCACAAAATGCATATCTGCTAAGTGTTAGTCTTGTAAAGCATTAAAGAAATTTAACTGTAAGCATGTAAGTATTCCCACTGAAGCCAATGGAGGTCACTGAAGTTAACAGCACTTCTGTATGCTTAAATGGCAGATAAATGAGGATGCCAGTTTGTGGAAAGCGAAAAAAAAACCTGACATCTATTTAAGCACTCTGCATCTGAGGCCTACTTAATAAAAATGAGTCACAGAGCAGCTTAACCATCTTCATCCACTGGGACAGAGGCAGCAAGAGAGAGAGAGACAAAGTACAATGTGGAACATTTATGTTTAGAAACTGTCACCTCAGCAGCAACAGGAACTTGCTCCTCTGCAATAGGAAACGCAGTGGATAAAAAATAGCAGTTTTCACATCAATCTAAAGAGCAAAGACTTTCTGTTCTTCATATTTCATTTCAGAATGTTCTTATTTTGGCCCCTTAATAATAATAATTTTCTTGATAACTTATGACTGTGTGCTTTCGTTAGGACATAAGACTTAATTCCAGCTAAAAATTTTGCCCTAGGGCTCCTCACTTACCTAATACTGATTTTCCGTTTACTTCATTATGCTTTCTTTCCTGTTCTATCTTCCTGTATTCCCAGAAAGCAGCCCATGGCACTAAAAGCTTACAGTTTGGGTTTTGTATAGATTTGTACTTGTTAATATTTTATTCATTGGTTTTCAAGGTTTATGGCAAAAAAATGGGCTTCTTTTAGCGCTTTCATGTGTAACCTGCTCTAGAGGATAACATTTCAGACCACGATGTGATAAGGAGCAAGGTAAGTCTCTGAAATGTCATAAAAGGCTCCAGAAATTTGCAGAGGCATTCAGTCTTGCACCTGGAGTGCCCTGTGCTCTGGCATAGCATTATTTCAAATGAGCAGCTTTCGCCACCCTTTTTTCCTGGGAATTAAAAATAATAACAATGATGATTGAGCTGCAGAAGTTGACCTTAAACAATTACAATAGAAATATTTTATTTACAGAAATTTGGACGATATACAGAATTTGACTTCCCAGTGGTGCATCTGGTGGAGCTCTCCCCACAGAGGAGGTTGATGCCACTGGACCAGAGTCTCTTGCTCATGCCAATGTGCCTTCTAAAGGAACATTATTCTATAAACTACAAAACATAAGGAAATTTAAAAAAACATTGAGGAAATCTTAAATTTTCTCTATTTCTTTGTGGTATTTGAGTATCATCCTGGGGAGGAAGAGAGATCAAAATATACTAAAAAGAGCACAAAATATTGGTATGTATAAAAAGACTGAATGATCTGAAAATGCTAGAAGACACAGGGAAAAAATAGGAAGAAGCTGTTTCAAAGCAGTAATGTGTTCTCTTTGCTGCATTTCTTACACTTATACCTTCTCTTTACACATATTTGCATGGAAAATGTCATCTGTTTGTCATATACCTTTGCTAAACAAATGTAAAATCTAAACAGACCTGAAACTTCCATGTAGATTTTTACTCACGGGTAACTCTAGTCCAAATTAAATCCTAATAGTTCATTAAAAGTGAAGCCATTAATCAAACCCAATGAAATGAATATCTTCAACTCTCCAGTCAGCACTATAACTTCCCAATTCATTTCCAGATCACCAGACAATATATTTAACGTCTCGGACAGAAATGTGTGTAGGAAAAAGCAACACATTTACTCTAAAACTTTCAAAATGTCTTAAGTTTTTGCTCTATACCTTTTTGATTTTTTTCCTTCCCTATTTGTTACATTTTATTTTATTTCTGTGTTAGTCTGGACTATACCCTTCTCTTTAAATACTGGGATTTGGGCTACTTTAGCTTCAGACGGATGTTGAAAACAGAAATGCTGCCCGCACAAAAAAAAGTACACTGTCTTTGAAGTCCCTATGGTAGCAACACTTGAGTTTGGTTTTGGAAGTTAGCCTGCTCAAACTATTCAAACAGGGAATTGAATGGGTGTTGCACAAACACTCGCTGAGTGTACCGGACTTTTCCATGGGATAATCCCCACATGGGGAATGAAGTCTCTCATACAGAATGTCCAGTCACTATTGGGATGTTGACAGGAGTCTCCATTGTAAGAGTTCTGGGAAGAACATCTTCAGCAAGAGTGGGAGCTAGAGCCCAACTGGTGCATGGTCCTGCATGACCACTGCAGTACATGCATGATCCATTTCTATCTATTATCTTAAATAACGTACAAAACATCTAGTAGTTTTCTTGACTACATAGAAAAGATTGTCCTGTGCAACCATTACTGCAAGTGCAGCAACAGTTTATACTATTTCAAATTACCTATGCACAGTTTGGTCAGTTCTATGGCAAGGACTGACAAGGGAATACCTGCCATAGCCGGTGAGTTAATCAACACATCTTAAGAATAAAGGTTGGGTCTACCAGTTGTTTTGGGGCCAGTAGGAGCTGCCTGGAGGTATCGCCGAGAATGTCGGTATTGCTGTAACAGTGAGTCAAACACTTTACTGTGAAGCTGGCTACCAGTGCAGTCCACCACCTTGTTTCAAGGCAGTCCATTGTCTCTCAACCTACAAAACAGTAAATGGGGAGTTCCTTGACTAACAGGGGATTTCTAAGTGTTCTGGATGTGCATGTGCACACACACTTGACCTGGATGCTCATCTACATTACAGCTGTAACAAGACAAATTTTAATTTCATCCTTGCATCACCATTATAACTTACATTCCCTGTGTCTTGTGTCACAGGTCAAATGCTGCAAAGCTACTATTGCAGTATCACCAAGTTAAAAAAATATTAGTGCTTGTGGTCACCACAGGAATGCTTCACACACACATTCAGGAAAATGATATCTTGTTTTCAAAAGGTTTCAGAGCAGATTGTTTACAAATATTTGGAAGATTACAGAAGGTTTTACCCAGAAAACATCTGCGTATTGATCTTGGTAGGACTAAGTGTCTGGACTGTAAGGTGCAGTCCGGACTGTAAGGTGTGAAAACCAGAAATATGCAAACTGAGAAAA
>Ga0181612_158199_pt1 | contig 10622 bp, 3 predicted proteins | sample HoacroProtozoa21_FD_119630 | JGI IMG/M metagenome (GOLD analysis project Ga0181612, IMG submission 119630) | Hoatzin crop microbial communities from Cojedes, Venezuel. Combined Assembly of Gp0051906, Gp0051904, Gp0051908
GACCCCATGGGGAACCCACAATGGAACAGCCTGTTCCTGAAGGACTGCACCTGTGGGAAGGACCCATGCTGGGGTAGTTTGTGAAGAGCTGCAGCCCGTGGGAAGGACTCACATTGGGGAAGTTCATGGAGAACTGTCTCCTGTGAGAGAGACCTCACACTGGAGCAGGGTCAGAGTGTGAGTAGTCCTCCCCCTGAGGAAGAAGAAGCAAGAGACAACGTGTGATGAACTGACCATAACCCCCATTTCCCGTCCTCCTGAGCCGCCCGGGGAGGAGGGAGAGAAACAGGAGTGAAGTGGAGCCCGGGAAGAAGGGAGGGGTGGGGGCAGGGTGTTTTAAGATCTGGATTTATTTCTCATTATCCTACTCTGATTTGATTGGTGATAAACTGAACTTTTTTCTCCCCAGGTTCAGAACAGTTTTGTCTGTGACAGTAATCGGTGAATGATGTCTCCCTGTCCTTATCTCAACCCACATGCCCTTCAGCAGCCTTCAGCAGCTTTGGTGGGCACCTGGCATTCATTCAGGCTAAACCAATTCTGAAACTGCCCCAAACCCACATGTTTCTGCAGCACTGATGTTCACGACAAAAACCATGTGAGCAGTTCATTAGATCTGAAATCTGACAAGCGATAACTTGAGTTGCTTCATGTCTGCCAGCTTGTTGCTGCTGCTGCTACCACCAGCTGCTCCACCCTCGTCTTGCCCATCGGAAACTACTAATTCTATGGGAGTTAGGATGTTGGGCTCAAATTTTTATGCAAAGTTTTTGATGAAAATGTAACTAACTTGATATAAAACCCTTTAACAATCCCAGTCACGCATTCAAAAAATAAAAGAAAAAAGGAAGGCAGAACTTCAACAGGAATCCTGGAGATGCAAATTGCAAAGGAAATCTGGTCTTTAATTCTTAATATATGAGAATCCTGACTGAATTCTGCTGCTCAGCCAGAAGTTCAAGGAGAGATTTAATACCTACACATTGTAGACATTAAATCAGTCTTGGAAACCCATCAGTTGGGTCATTTGAAACTGGACTGGAAAAAAACATTAAAGAAAAACTGTAGGGAATCATTTTCCAACAGTAAAAAAGTATTATTATAGCAGTCTTAATGCATATAATTTTATATTCCCAAGAGATATGGAAAAGAAATACAGTTCAAAACTCTAACTGGCTGGCAATTCCAAGGCAGTGGCTCCTGAAATTTTTACTACTGATAATATTTTTGAAAACGAATCACATATTTTCCATTTCTCACAACAGTTGTTTCTGGTCTCGATGACTTTGACTAGTGTATTGGGTACTGATTCTCTCCAAGCCTCTGACACATTCAAGTTTAAACAAATTGTGCTTTAATTTAAAATAAACTTTTCTCAGACAATGAAAAAGGGGGGATTCTGGACCTGGGAAGAAACCAAGACAGAATCCTTCACTAAAATCCTCCTTACTCTTCAAGTACTGTACAACTCTCCCGTGCCACTGTCAAATACCTGCCATGTCTCACCCACAGAGTAGGGTGAACCTTATTAGCTCAGCCTCCTCTGCTGCATTTTACACACATATATATACACACACACACTGGACCACCATCTTAGCCCTTCAGTTATCTCGGCTGGCTGCTCTCCTCACAATGCAACTACAGTTTCAGCATCAAAAGGAAGGCTGGGAGATGGGAAAGGGGACAAAGCAGGTTAGAGAGTTAAACACTAGTGGCTTTTAAGCTCCCTAATTAAATGCATAGGGCACTGCATCTGCATAACTGAATTGAAAGACTTTGGGTCATATGCTTTATTAAAGCCTAAATGAGATCGGTGATGAGTGGCATGTTTTTGACAGACAAGGTTCCTCAGGGTAATCATTAGGTGTGGCCACTGAGAGCAGAGCTGAAAGTGTCTTTGGAATAAGTGCCCTTTGTTCCTAGCAAAATACTTAGAGACATTTTCTTCCCTGCTTCTGAATCCCCTTGAAGAAGGATCATCTGGTTGGCATTAAATGTCACTGCTTGCAATTAAGATCATTTTAACTACAACAGAACTCATTATTCCATTTGAGGCAGTGTCCCAATCTTAGGAGGCCCTCTTAACCAAAACTACACCCATGTGAATTATTACCCTTTTATGTCTGTCAGATAATTGGTATTTAGTGGTTTCACAGTTTAATAAAAGGTATACTACTTCTGCTACTGGTAAAGCTTGACATCATTCCTGAGTGTCACATGGGACCGTGAGGCCTCCAAGTCGTCCCCTCTAGAAGCCATTAGAGCTCGCTGTCTAATGCTGCGTTACACCAGCACTAGTACAGTACCTCAGTGACTCTTCATTACAAAATCTAGACAAGCCTGGAAGCAGCACACACTTGACCCCTCAACGCTTCACAATCCTGAGCGCAGGAGCCATTCAAAGAAACCAGACCACAGGCTATTAAACCACATGTTAATAACAGAACAAAGCAAGGTTGCTTCTTCTGCCTGGAGCTACTCTACAGTAGGTTGAAACTAAGCATCACGGCATCTGTTTGACTTCAGTAATGATGTTTATTAAGATGAACTATCACCTGTAAGTCAAATTACATCTCTGCATTGCTTTTCATAGATAGCACTGGGGAGTCATCGCACAACTGAGCCACAGCTCTAATTTCCTCTGGTTCCCACTTCCGTAAGTGGATAGGAGGAGCTGGGAGAGTTCCTCCAGATGGCAAAGCAAGCAGGAGTCTGATGGGGTTGTGTAGCTGCTCTAATTCAGCCTTTATATGTGGTGCTGATACTCCACTTTGAGACCTCCAGTCACAATCAACCTCCACACAGAGCCAGAACTGCCTGTTTTCCCAATATGCCAGGGTGGCATTCAGGGATTAATTTAGCCTTTCCAGTCCAAGTTATTTCAAAGGAACCAAAGAGTTTAAGAAGAAGGAGTCTGTTCAGTGATGAAAGGATCCATCTCTCCTATATATGCTACACAAGATAATACAGGAAAGCAGCTGGAGCAAGGTGATGATCACCACACTGCAGCAAGTGCAGTAAGACCTCTTTTGAGAGCAAGAAGCAATCTAGTAGAGATATCATTAAAAAAAAAAAATCTGTCCCACACTGATTCGACGTTTTTGAAGAGCAGTTTGGCAGGACACATAGTATAGAGATCAAAGCAGCTTAAGCAGGCTTTTCTTCACTGAAATTACTGCCCATCCCTGCTCACTCACAGGCAGATCACACCGGAAAGTGACTGGCCTTCACACCATCAATTCATTTGCTAAGGGTTTTCTACCCTGCTGTTGATCGCGGTTAAGCACAGAGGACAGGTTTTTCCATGCAAACAGAAGCAAGGGGGAAGGAGGAAAAAAAAGGGAAAAAAAAGACAAAAAGGGATATCCTCTCTTCAGCCAATTTTTAAAATTGTTAAATGAATAAGTATTCTTCCTCTGGCCACGGAATGCTTAATTTGACTTTAAAGTTCTCATTAAGACAGAGGATTAAATTCTCTGAACACAATGTGGCACAGGAAGAAGCCATCTAGTCCCGTCAGGATCTGAGCAGCCTAAGGGCTGCTCTAGTTTGATCCATGACAAGATTCTGGAGAGTCTTAAATCAGTGGACGTTCAAACTGACATTATCCACTCTCCCTGCCTGCTCTGTCAAAGGAGGCAAGAGCCAGGCTGGCTGTTCTCATGACAGCTGGAAATTCTTCTTAAGAGAATTTCCTTTTGGAGGTATGTATGCAAACCAGGACACAAAAGGCACACACTATCACATAGTCTTACTCGTTACAGTCACTTGGTACTTTAGGTAAAGAACCCTGCTTGTGAGCAACCAAAGTTATAACTCACTGTTTCCATATTTTCTTGATGGTATTTATTCCATGCTCCATAGCTATGTCCTGTTCCTTTCTCTGGATCCAACCAGTCAGGAGAAAAGACTCTTCTAAAAACTCCTGGCAGAGCACTCTTACTAGGATCCAAAATGTCTTTTTTCCTATCCAAGTTAGCACATGCAGGAGAGAACCACGAATCAAGAAGCAAAGGCATAAGCAATCTACCAGGAAAACAAGTCAAGGATTTTGTGATTCACAAAGAATATTTATAACTAACAGCAATTTAAGTCATCATTCCCGCTTTTAAATCCCAGCACATATTGCTTTACATTTTATGCAGAATAATAAATTGTGGACATTGGTTTTGGCCACTTAAAGTCAGAATATTTAGTACAGGTTTGAAAGAGACCCAAAATGCAAACTCATTCATCCAAAAGTATGTGCTTCATTTCCTCTTGGTTTGACCTGCGCAAGGATCACTGAGCTTAACAAGGGATTGGTCCAGAAAGTTTCCTCCTTTCAGGCTAAATTCATTTGAAGTCAGTGGGAGCCAGCAAATGTACATGCAGGTACATTCATACTAAAAAAAGGAAGCAGAAGTAGTCAATCCCAGTAACATCAGAAAGCAGAAAAATTTAAAGAAATCCCCGCTATCTAAGAAGTAAATGTGTTTACGGCATACGTATATTGCAGATTACTAGTAAAGAACTGTGTATATCTTTCATATATACAGGCATATAAATGGATGGGGGGGGGGGGGAAGGGTTGTGTTGAAGCTCCAAAAAATCTATATACTCACTATACCAAAGAACAGCAAGCAATTAAATTAGACTGTTTACAGTTTAGCTGTAATCCAGAGTCAATGCACCTGCATTCTTATAGTAAACTTAGATGTACATTGATCTTATTCTACTCACCACTGAATAGAGGTCACTAATAAGGTGGTTTGCCTCTTATCTGTCTCTTATTTACAGGCCTGTTGACGATTTCTGTTTGACTACAATTAGTAAGGCAGGTGTATTATACACTATCTATGTGAGTTCATCAAGCAAAGCTCAGCAGTGGAGAGTATGTCCCTTTCAAGACTAGAGTTAGTCAGAGAAAACTGGAATATCCCTGTAGCTTTCTATCCTGGCTAGTAAGCTACTTGTTCGGGACATTACCTTATGGAAGATCAGCTGTCAGATTTTTTGCGATAGTGATCTCTCATAGCAGATAAAGCCAGCTCCCTCTAAAACTAAATTTGTGTAACACAAATAATCAAATTTATTTTTCTAAATCTGAATCACTAATTGTGTTGTAACATCAAAATGCTCCTAACACCTGTGGATTACACATTTCCAGAAAAGGTTCAAGAACACTCTAATTTGACTTCTTGGCTGTACCACGTCATGGCAGAGGTACAGTGCTGGTTGCATTCTCAGCTTCAGCCCTTTATGCAGTGTACAGGTCTTCTGCACACAACGTTCTTTCTCCTCTGAAAGTGTCACCACAGTGATAGTGTGTCACCTCCTCTGTGAGCATCAACTGGCATAGGTCTTGCTTGGGAATACGGGTCATCACAGATTGTATTTCCTTGTTTTATTCATCATCTTAGAAATAAAAGTAAGAAATAAAATTTTGGTCTTCAAAAAAATAATTTCCTGAATAGTGTGTCTTAGCACAGGAAATTAACACAGACAAACAGTCCCTTTCCCCCCTCAGGGTCCATAAAAATCATTTTCACTGGCAGTATAGGGGGATTAGACATGTTTTCAGAATAAACATGTTGCAATATGATTTTTATTTCCTTCATATTTTACAGACGGTAATTCCCCACCTCAGTATCTCATTCGATAAGGAAGTTGAACACGGACAAGTTACAGCTTTCTCCAAGCCCCTTTTACAGAGGGGTGACAACACATTTTACAGGGGGAAGAAATGAAGAGCAAAACCCACAGAAGTACTTAAGGAACTTTTGGACTCTTGTGTGTTCCTGAGTGAAATGCAAGGAACTTTTTTAACCCTTTCAGCATCTCAAGGTTTTGACTTACCAACTTCATATGCACGAGTGCTCTGTCACATATGCAACATGGCTGCCTGAAACTACATGAAATTCCCCAATTTACATGGCCACCCTAATCTTGACACCAAGCATCATCACACTGTAGACCTCTGCTTAAATGTTTCAGTGAAGGTTATAACAACTCTGTGTAAAACAACAGGCACCAACAGATGGGTCTTCAGCTACAGACAATACACTAGAACTTCATGTACATGAGTAATTTCTTTCATAATCTTCCAGCTCAAAAGAAAATCAAGAGAAAAGCATCAACTGCTTTCAAAGATTCAGGCAAATGTCCACATTGACCTGACTGAAGGATTAGATCAGGGTTCAGTCTAGTTGCAAGTTTCATAAAAACTAATAAGGAGCTGATTCAACCACATGCCTAAAATTCTGCTTTACTCCTCCCAAGAGCAACTGTGAAAGACATGGCTGTTCAACTCTTTATCTTATGAGACTCACTGAAAATATTCAAGTGGGAAACTACCTCCACAATGAGAAATACTGGAGGCAGAAGAAAAAAAAATAGAAAACACATCATTTTTAATATTCCAAGATATCATGAGAAGCAGAATATTCCATAGCTTAAATCAGGAAAGAACACAAACAGAACAAAGCCTTTGGAGTTGCTTAAACAAGCTTCAAGAAGCATCATTCAACAAACTTTAAGCTGGCTCTGAGGCAAGGGAGAGAAACTTTGGCCTTCAACTTCAGTCCAGGAAATCCCCTTTTAAGATTGAAATGGGTTGAAAATAAAATATTTCTTGTAACTACTTGCTTGTACCAAAGCAACTGCTATTACAGCTAGATCTCCTAAAGCACGCGCAAGTGATGGTAAAGAGAGGAAAGACCAGATTCTCAGAAGATTTAAATCAGAGCAGTTCAAGTGCAGTCAAAGTAATGCCAGTTTATCCCAGAGAAATACTTGGTCCTATTGGTCCAGTTTAGCCCCAACCCAGACCTCCTATAATTAAACAGCTGTGTTATCAAAATCAATAAATAAAAAGGGAAAGATCAAGTCCTTACTTGCAACAGATGTGTCTTTGCTTATGCACATTTCCAGCTTCCCAGTAAACAAAGGACAGAGTAGCCAACTAAGAGCCTACAGGACTTTCCACACCACTTTACTTGTGAGTAGATAATGATTCCCTCTGCTGCCTTATGCACACAGGATGACAAAAAATATATCTCTGGGATGAAATCACATAACCCAATGCACCTGTTTTGAACACCCTGCCTTCAGCAGAGAAGGCAGATTCCTGCAGCCTGCCTAGAGAAATAATAAAATGGTCAGAAAAAGTAAAACACTAATCAGGAGGTTAGCCTGGACAGCAAGTCAGTCAATAGGATAATTAAAAAAATAGAAATAGTGAAAGTTGGCATCTCTGTCAATACTACTAATTACGTCTCATTTCCATAAGTCTTTCCCCCAAATCCATTATATTACCAGCCACAGAGAGTGAAATGGATTCTCAGTGAAGGTATCAGTGTTTCTATCTATAGAACTAATGAAATCACTGATCAATAAGACTGCACAGCTTCTGCCCATCCATCCCCCATCCCTTCTATGTACTCTGGTCCCACCCACCCACAGGGCAAAGCGACAGCGTTGCAAAATGAACCTGAGTGCACGTGACTATGCAGAGCAGTGTTGCTGACCTCCATTGCTCTCACATCTAGTCCGCTGACATCACCAGTCTACTCAGCTGCTACTTTTAAGAGAAAAATAAAAGCAAAATAAGCTTACCTGGATCCAAGTCAGGAAGGTGTTGCCTGTGGTTTCAGCAGAAATGAAAATTCACCTGTTTAGCTTTAAAGATCAGTATGCTTCTTGTGAATCATCTCCTTCTCATGAGAACAGAATGAAAGGGCTTGAAAAAAATCCTTAGCCAAGGCTCTAGAGAAGAATCCCCAAAGACTCACAAGCCTTCATCAGTTCATGCACACAAGAGGGCTACAGAAAACCAAAAGGCACAGCAAAGATAGCAGCGCTCACTCTATTGGGCTCTGTCCACCATCTGACTGCACACCTCTTTTTCCATCCTTCCTTCCTTCCTTTTTCCTCCCTCGTGCCCCAGTGCATACTATTGAGTGCAGATACTAATATGCAATGCTGTAACAACAACAAGTGGCAGCATTTGCTATGGCAGGGTGACAATGATGTTTCACAACATATTATACACAATGCAGAAACAGATTAAGTCATTTCTTACAATGTCTTATGTTAGAAAAGTGACAGAAATCAACTCAATTCTTTGATGTGTTGTGCACATCAAAACCCCAGCAGACTGAAAGTAAAGAAAGAAGTAGAATCAGAATACAAAACAGGCATTACTAATTCCTTCAACTAGAAAAAGATGATGAATTAAGTTTGTCTTTAAAGGCACAGTCATGGTTCAAATACGAAACAAAAAATCCCAACTTTGCTTGTTGTATGATAATTCTTTGGTTCCACTGAGCAATTTTTATTTTTTTTAAAGTAATAGTGATTTCCATGTCCACAGTGTGAATACCATTCACAATAATTCAGAGATTTCGTAACATACATACATACAGAAGAATGAAAATTATGTACTTCATGCTTCTTTTGCAATTTCAGATCCTCACACTGATACCACACGCAGCACAGTTCACTGTTAATGTTATCAACTCTCTCATCACACTACCAGCCTTATTTGAACTTCTTTCCTTAACAATTGACAGCTGAGGATATTTATGTATCATTGCTCAGATTACATTAGTCAGTTCTGGCCCATGAGTCATGACTTACAAAATGGTCAGGGTGCTGGAATATATTGCTGTTATCTTCTCAAAAGGAACTGACGGACTAAAAGGAGCATTCAGTATAGCAGACATCACTATTTAGAGAGGGTAAATACAGACTCTTCAACATACCACCAGGGTTTTTACTTTAAAAGCCCAAGGCGTATTACAGTAACCTTACCATAGCACCTTCAGAGAGGGCTTCATAAGACATCTATCACACAGAGCAAAGAAGATACTGGAAAGCAGATAACACTCGTCACATCTATTTCCAGACTCGGAGTGAAAGGAGAGGCAAGCACTAAAGTTGCACATCTGAAAGAGATGCTAGAGACACCACCAGTCACCTGGACAGGTCGTTTCCACATCACAGCTGCCCCATCAGTCATTTGCATGGGCATGCAGTATCCTATACAGCCCTAGGGCGAGTGCGTGGCTTTATGTTATGGCAGAGCTGTCAGCAGTCTGATGAAATCTAAACCACTTGTACCACAGCAGAAAAGTAAAACTGAGCTATTTCTTCAATTGGCTTACTGCAAATGGGACTGCACAACTCTGATTGTAACAGAGGAATTTGGCCTCTTTTCAATTCAGTGAAAAAACAATGTTCAAAGTTTACATTAAAAAAAATTTAAAAAAACCAAACATCAAGATCTACCACCTTTTCTTATTCAAATACAACAGAGATTTTGAAGTAGCTTGCAGCAAGCGTGTTTTTTTTAGGACAACAGAGCATTTTTTCATTATAAACCTCATATTTTAAGAAAGACACTGTCCCGGTGTGATGCCCTGGTGTCTTATAGACCAGTGCCTAAAATCCAGACTGCATTCTTTATTAATTATAAAAGTGTCGCTGCATTTGTTGGCTTGACTCCATCCATCTACAGAAGACAAACTAATCTGTATTTCAGAGATTAAATTACCTGAAGCTACACATATATGACCTTTCTGAAAAATCAGGCTGTCTCCAACGTAAATTGTTAAAGTTGTGGGCAAGGAAACAATAAAGAGGAGACAAGATGATGAGAGCCATCTCCAGCAGGCTCTGTCTATTCTAGACTGATGCTCAAACATCTGTTCTTATAATCAGTGTCTTTTAGATAATTTTCTCAAAGACTAGTTGTAGAAAAGAAAACACTCAATGAATTGTTATCTAACCTGGATGTCCTGATCTGTGACTGTTTAAACAGTACTTTTTTGGCAGTTCACTTTCATGAACTCATATTGAAACAGCAGTCACTGACACAATGTTTGAGTCACTTGCTGCCGAGTTCTTATACATAAGCAGAAATATATGCAAGTAACATTTCACTCGCTCTAAAGCAGCCCACACAGTGATCTGCAGTCTTGAATGGGTTCGAGCCCCACCTCCCCTCCAGTTCAATTGCCACCTCCAGTTCAGCTTAGCCAGCTCCCTGACCCACCCATTCAACCTGGGTCAGCCCACTCTGAACCCCAGCTGTCTCCACCTCTGGGATTCACAGGACATTCATGCAGCCAGCACTCCTGAAGACATCCTCCCAACCAGCTCCATATGTATGGACCGTGCACCTGAAGCATCACTTACTGCACACCAACCACCAGCTTCGTTTGGTCAGCTCAGCAAATGGGAACAAACACATGGGCACATGTGCCAGAACACAAACCCTCCACAGACCTCGGGTACATATTCTGGTTGTTAGTGCATGCTAATCTCCAGACTGTTATACTATCATTGCTATTACTCCCTATCCTTGTGACATTAGAATAGGGCACTGCAGTTATTTAGCTGCAGAAACACATCCCGAGTCATTAATAGGGTAAGCATATATGTGTCATTGAAATAATGCCTGTTAATTTTATCGGAGAAATGACTGCACATTTCCCTTCAAATTTTAAAGGATGAGGGAGTGCCATGGTTTAACCTGGCAGCAGGCAACTAGGACCAGACAGCCGCTCACTCACCCTTCCCCTGCACTGGGATGGAGAGGAGAATGGAAAAAAGTAAAACTCGTGAGCTGAGATAACAAC
>Ga0181612_120779_pt1 | contig 10621 bp, 7 predicted proteins | sample HoacroProtozoa21_FD_119630 | JGI IMG/M metagenome (GOLD analysis project Ga0181612, IMG submission 119630) | Hoatzin crop microbial communities from Cojedes, Venezuel. Combined Assembly of Gp0051906, Gp0051904, Gp0051908
CCTTCTCTTCTTCAGGCTGAACAAGCCCAGTTCCCTCAACCTCTCCTTGTAGGGGAGATGTTCCAGTCCCCTCACCATCCTTGTAGCCCTCCGCTGGACTCTCTCCAGTAGCTCTTCATGTTTCTTGAACTGGGGAGCCCAGAACTGGACACAGATCTCTTTCACTTCATTGATTGAGCCCCCAAATATGCCAGATCCTTGATAACTGACCAATATGTTTAAAACTGCAGAGGAAGCTTGGTTCTTTTACATTTAAGCAGCTCCTGCTGAGAAAACATCCTCTGTGGCATGCAGGCACCAGCTGCTCTGACAATAAGCAGCCATGGGAGAATATAGATATAAAGATACCAGTTTGTTAGATTAATTTCTCCCTTCACGGCACTCCACGTGCCTCAAAACGCTGTTTGAAGAAATTTTATTTTGTCCGAGTTTTGGACTTGCTAGTTTTATTTTTCTTCCTCAGTGATCCTTGCATGGTCACTGCTGACCAGTTAACCCACCACATTCCTCCAGTCCCAGCACTGCCTGCCCCACAACCCCATGTCACAAAGAGCTTTCACATCTGGAGGAGGTAGGAAACTCATTTCTGCATCTGGCCTGTTTTCTGATTTGTTGAAAGCATCCGTCTCTCCTGAGCCCTCTGTACTGTAAGCCTTTCCTCTCCCGGGGCTGTAGTCTGGCTCAGGGACCTTGGCTATCACTGCCCTGAAGCAAGCCTATGTTGGCAGCGACTGCGATGCTGCTTTTCCCTGGGTACCACTTAGCCACACAGCTGTGTGATGAGGGGGGAGAGAAGAAGGAGCAGCATGCGAAAACATTCTATGCAGTGTTGGCATCAGTAATACAGGGAGTTCCCAAAATACAGGGAGGAAGCCAATTCTTACCAATAAAATTCCGAGTGTCGGGCTTTTGGCAGATATTTTGTGGAGTTTCTGCTGGAACCTACTGCACTTTCTCCCCATATCCTCTGTGAGAGATTGTCACAAACATAAATACCAACCTCACTGAACAAGGTCTGCATCATTTTTAAGAAACAGCTAGTTAATTGATTCTCTTGAAACAATGGGGCCATTACAAAATTACATATGACAGGGAAACTGGTTATGAGAGTTAGTCAGGTGTTCAAAACTGTTAAATTCTGTTACTCTCTTCATTAATTAAAAAAATGACATAAAATTATGTGACTATATTTCTCTGTCAACTAGCTTTAATAACTGTTCACAAAGCAAAATAAGGAAAAGAGCAATATCTTTGTAGAACATCTTCTGTTGTGATTTTAGGTTGTTAGTTAAACTGAGTAACAGATAAAAGTGTTTAGACGACGTGTAATTACCCAAAGTTTGTGAGGCTGAAATCCAATACAGTGCTAGAAACAAAGTACTTGGAAAAAAATTGGCAGGCAGATTTCAGGGATACTGGTTTGAATTTGTACCTTACAGTGTCCTAAGATGCAAACTCTACCCCAGTGTCTCAGAACTTAAAAGGACAGAGCCCTTTTCACTTGCATTCCCACTGGCATTTTGTTTACCTAGGAAAGATTTACGTCTTAACAGAGCTGTGGTATAGGTTTTAACCATAGCAGGGCACTGTTACTTAACATGAGCTAGACAAAAATGATTTGCTCCATCTGGATAAATTCCAAAGCCATCCAAATTATTAGGTCTTTTAAGCCAATTATTCGTTTAAAGTTCAATTAGCTATGTTCTGACCTTGCCACAAATATAATTTGTTTAAGGAAAGAATGTACAGAATCTTGATTACTTGAATGATCAAAAACTTCCCAGTGTTCTGAGGTGACAACAATGTTGTAGAACTAAAATAAGTATCTAGAGGACTACTTTTCTGCAAATTTGCACAGAGGAAATCTGAAAAATAAATATGTATTTTATTGTATTTTATTGTATTTGGTTTCCTTGCCACCCATTCCGTTATCCTGAAGACCAATTCTCATACCATATTCATGATTTCCTCTTTGAAATCCCTTAGTAAGAATGAGCTTCCAAGGCACTGTTCTTGGTCGGGACTTTCAATGTGAAGAGTTAGAAATGTAACCACTTTCTTAAAAGTCTTCTCCTCACTTTTTATATCTGTTGTGATGTGAAATGGCCTTCATGCAGATGAAAATCTGGCTTCTAGCATACAGCCTACCAAATCTAATGCTGCTCTGTCAACCCGATCATGTAGCATTTAAAGTTGTCGTGAAAATCCATAGAGATTTCAAGGTGGAAGCCAAGGAAATAAGTTATTGCATTACATATAAGTGTGTAGAAAAAAAAACTTTATGGATGAATTTGCTCTAATTTTCTACTTCAAGCCTTCTCTTTTTATCTCCTCTTCTTGTCTAAGCAGCACTCATTCTTTGCTGAATTTTTATACAAGTTTGCAATTGTACCATGGGTTTCACTGGCTCTGCCGATCAATCCAGTCCATCACTGGTCCCACTTACAGCTGTGCTACTGTCTGCTGATAACAGTTTAGAATAGGGCCAGATTCCTAACCAAGAACACCACAAAAACCTACTGGGAGCTGCTACCACATGTTGCCTTCTGGATATTTATGGACTGAAAAAACACATACCGTAATTACAACTTTTTTCTACTTTGCTTGGGTTAATGAAATGTGATGTAAAAGTTGAAACTAGACAATCAGTTGTTCTTGTTTAATGTTTGCAAGAAAAACTGAAAATCCTGTGGGCAGGCAGATAGTAATGTGGTATGTTCCTATTTGATTAAGTGAATCATGTGATTTTTTTCTTTCATAATTTGTTCTCATCCTCTTTGATCTCCTCTCCCTCCTGTTCCACTTGCTGAAGAGTAAAAGTAGCCTTGAGCCAAAAAGCCAGACTTGTCACATGGAAACAGGTACCAAGCAGCCAAATGCAAAGTATTTAATTTTGTTCAACTTTCTGCTAATTAGTAACTCTGCTACTCAGATAGGTTTTGATACCTGAAATGATTCCTCCACCTGAAAGAACAGTTTCCAGCTTTTCCCTCTTTAAAACTAGGATTTCTTAGCATCAGTCTTGGTGAGGAATATTTTCTTCCACTGAAACATAAAAAACTTTGCACAAAACTAAAAAAAAAAAAAATTCACAGAATTCATGCTGGTGCCTGAAATACAAAATGTATTCAGCATAAGTTTTCAGCATCTTTGTATTTACACCTTCTTAGCCATCCTGCTATATTTTTACATTCCTTTTTTTCACTCTATGCAATCAGCTGCAATGCAAAGAAATCTGTAATGAATATAAACAGATATATCAAGAGCAATAAACAAATCTTAAGTGATTTTGCAACCAAGTCAACACGTAAATTCAAATAATAACAGAGCTCTATGAAATGTTTATATCTCATTAACACTGGCACAAGAATAACTCCAGTTCATGAACACTACGGATTTTGCAGTTTCGTCAGTGCCTTTATGTAATTTGCATTTATCGACAGCATTTTTAAGATACAAGGATCTCATTTTTACTTTTCCAAGGTGATCTGACTGTTCGTATCAAGGAATTGTATTCAGTCTTGATGAAAGGATCTCCAGCTAAACAAAGCATGTAGGTGTTTGTGTGTAGGGCCATCAGTGAAGTTTATTTACCAAGACATATTCCATCATGATAGGATATGTGACAAAGCACTTACATTATGTCACCAGAAAGTTTAGGGGTTAGGCGTAAGAAGGAATTCCAATAGAGTTGCACCAGAAATGAAGTTGCCCCTTCATGTCTAAATAAGGAATCATCAGGGTTTTTCTTAAGGAAAGGTTTTTCATAGTGACATCCCTTTCTGTGATGACATTACTACTAGCATGTATCACTACTGAACAGTACGTTCATCTATGATATAATCTTCCCTATTGCTACCTGAGTGTTACAGCTTTGCACGTTCCTCTATGCAGCAGCATTCATTATCTTGTTCTTTTATGCATTATCCAATTTTCCAATAGAACCTAACAGCTGTAAAACTTGTCCCCACAATTTTGTCCTGAAATAATTAAAAAGTATAAATAATTTTAGATACACAGTTCCATTTTAAGGCTAAATCAGTAATTTCTGGTCCATCATGGGGTATTTTTATGCTGATAGATAACATCTAGATTTAAAGCCCTATTTTCTTGTCTCTTGGTATCATGCATCTTAGGTTTTGCACTGTTATGAGTTAACAAATGTACCTTGCCTTCTCAAGCTAGAGTGGAAATGGAAAGCTTGAACAAAAAAAATTGCTTATCTTTGGGGTTCACTTGAGTTCTGTGGAAAGAAAAGGAGGAATCCTCTCCCAAAACTGGACAGGCTGTGAGAAAAATATCCAGTTCTAATACAGTGTGTGAAAGCATGATTTTGTGCAGCTGTGTAAAAGTGAGACAGGGTACCCTATTTGTTACCACCGTGCAGGACTGTGAGGTCCACAACTCGGCTGAAAAGGGTAAAATCATGCCCTTTTCCAATGCTTCACCTTTGTTTATTTGTCTGGGGGATAAGGAGGAAGGAAAGTGTGGCAGCCATGGTGGCACAGCTCTTCTGGGGTACGAGAGCAGGGTTGGCTTTGGATGCTGTGAGGGCAACAGTTTGCTTCCAAAGGGCTGATTATCCTTGATGTGACCTCTTCTTGGAGATACGCTTTCTTCTTCATCATCATTTCTGGGGCAAAGCCACCATAAGATGTTGTCTTTGTGACAAGCTAGTAAGGAAGGCTAGATCAGTCTTCCCAGAGAACGCAATCAAAATATATACAAATGTCCTTTGACGGGTGACTATAAAAATAATTGGATGAATGTCAAATTAAATTTTAGTCAAATCAATTCTTCAGGAAAGTCTTAAGCCTTCATCAGGAAAATTTCACTGCTGTACCACACTTGAGAGGACAAGGCAAGCTGTGCCTTGTTCTTCCAGATGAGAAAGCTATCTGTCTGCACCCATACAGCCACCAGTGAGGAATGTGAAGAAGGCCCATTTCAAGAAGCATAAGACCTATTCCTACAGTTTGTGTATTTCAAAATTGATGCCGCAAGAATCATGACCCCAGGTACATTTGCACAGCACTGTAGGGCATCCTTGTCAGAGATATGATTTGTAGTATCAACCAGTGGCTCCCTACTGAGGCTGTTTGACTTGGCTCCTGTTCCACCCTTACACAGTATCCACTCTGGGGGAGGCACGATCCCACATGGGAATGTTTGTGCCTTTCCAGTGGCATGTTATTAGCCCTAACAATTTCATACTAAACTTGTTGAGGCTGGTTTGAACAGTAATTGCTATTCTGCTCAGATTCCCTGTCCATGGACAAAGCTAAGAAACCCAGTTAAGCTAGGCAGGGAGAGAAGAGAACAGAACAGAAAGAGAGTAACAGAGCTCATCCAGCCTTCGTGGCTATACAAAAAACCTGACTAGCTTAGTTTTAGTGCCTTGTACCTGAAAGAACCCTAAAGAGATTATTTTTAAAATTGTTTTTGCAACCCCACTTCATTTTTCAAGGAGCCTGAGACCTGACTTCTGAACAATGGCAATGAACCAGTGCTCCCAAGCACACCCTGATGTTTAAATTGCAGCTGTGGGTCTGGCTGTTTCCTTCAGATTTCTCAATCTGTCATGGCACAAAACTGGAATAGGTGTGTGGCAGAGGTCCCAATTAGAAATACAGATGGTGACACAGGCAGAAAGCTTAAAACACAGTGGAATTCATTCCTTTCTGTAACCACCATGTAATTATTTATTTCTGCTGACATTGAGAATTTTCTGTAATAATAGTAATGAAGACATCAAACACGTGACGAAAAAATGGTCACCTCTGAGTCTACAGCAAATGACCGATAGCTTTTACCAAGGGAAAGCACTCCCTGTCTTTGAAATGTAGCCTTTATCAAGTCCCTAATTTTTTCTCCATTTCAATATAGTCTATATGCTCAGCCCTCCTATTGTCCAGTCATCTCTACTGTAATGTCAGATCCTATCCCAAGTATCAATGTTTATGCCTCCTCACATTTCTTATAAGACACCATAGTGACTTTACTGTCAAGGGGAAAAATAGCTTAAGGGCCGGCGAATGGCTACTGGAGCAACCCACAGTGCATATATATGCATATATGTCTAGTAACAGAGCTTCACCCTGAACCGCCAGACGGCAGGAGGATGAGGGCACTGGTGTGTTTGTGTTCATGTGAGTGCAGTATGTGTCTGCCTGTGTGTACATGTGTATCTGTGGCACACCTGTGCCCATGTGTCTGTGCCTGCTGGGAATACATGGTCAGTCTTGACACTGATTGGACCTGGGACACTGAGCTGCAGCAGCCTCACCTTGACCCTCTTTGGCACAAATGACTTTTTAAACTTACAACTGTTTCACTCCACTGTCTCCCAATCCTCACCAAAAGTGCAGGTGGTAATAGGGGGCACATTTTCAGCTCATGGAAACTGATAGCCCTCCACTAATGCCTAGGATGTACCTTACAGGGGTGACTGAGGCCTCTGTGCACTGCCAGCTCTACTTTCGACTCTTCTGAATTTTCCTTTTCCTAGCAGACTTCTGAATATTTGGTTTGGTCCCCTGCTTTTCCAGTCAGGTGGTTTATAATAGGGCAGGGACTGATACAGTTTTAGCTCATTACAAACTTTTCAGTACTTTTTATTCCTGCTCTTACAGTTCAAACACTCATTGACAGGTGACAACCTCCCCGCTGCCACTTTCAGCTTTACCCTTTTACCTTCAAGTGCCTTGGTTTTTTCTTAGTGTGACTTTTACTGTTCCCAGCAGCTTCTTGCCTAATGCACCTTTGTTCAGCTTAAAATAGGTAGTGCTGCAATTCTTTTCAAGCCAATAATCAGGCCAGCTGCTTCTCTGGGGATGTATTCCTCCGAGCTAAGAGCTTTGCTGCTGTCCTTCAGCGCCTACCACGCACATGCTGCTGGTGAGCATGAACATACCAAGCAATGCCCTCCATCTTCACTTACGTGTGTCTTTCCAAGTTCTCCCAGTGTCTTGGCATGTACTGCTCCTCCTGCTGCTTTCCGCAAGTTCCAACATCAACCTCTGTGTGTCTGTCCCTGAGCTCTCTGCTTGTGGTGTGCTGGGTTCCCTGTCGCACCAGTGGGGTTAGGGCACTGGCTGCCTTTCCTCGATGTCCATCTAGAGAGGCATCCCTTTGCTCAGTAGATGTTACTGGCTAAATTCCAGGGCTCCCAGTGCCGTGCCCGTGGTTTTTTGCCCCTCAGATGTTAGGAGCGCTGTTGTCTTTTTTTGGAGACTTCATTGCTGCTCCTCCCCATAACAGTGAGATTGCAGCTCTACTTGTGACAGCAGAGTTAAACACTTCCAGGATTTCATTTATTTTGCACTCTGCCTAATAACATATGGCAAGTATGCCTGCACTCTGCAGACATTGCTGTGTTTCTCAGACTGCAGTGTTACTAGTTCATAGTTTACCTGTTCTTCCAGAGTTAATTGAAAACTGTAATGTCCTTAGAGCTAACTATTGTCTGGAATAAGGACACCTCTGAGTTTTTTCCACTTCACTGGCAGCCACTGCTTGTAGATACAATACAAATCTCACATTTCTGGAGTTTAAGCTCTGTTGAGTGTTTCAGTTGTTCTATTTTTTCACTCAAGCTATTTTCACAGTTCATTTTACTTCTGGTACCAGATGTAATTCAGTAACCATTAAAAAAGCAAGGCTGATGGTGTTCTGCCTCATTGGGTGGGTGGAGCAGCAGCAGTCTGTGGCAAGCCTCCCCGTGCCAGCTGTGGGAGCCCAGGGAGCCGCACGCCTCCCCTTCCACGGTGCCAGCACGGCAGTTCATGCACCCACCCAATTATCTGAAGTGGGGAATGCAACCAGTTGAAAAATAATAATGCAAGAGAAACTTGGTTAATTTCCAGCTCGATCAGTACCCTGAGCCTGGTTTTGTCTTTCCATAACCCTCCAACATCTGTGCTAGCAAAGCAGTGGTACAGCGCAGGGACAAGCAACCTTGGGAGGGACCTGCTTGAGAAAGGACTTCCTCCAAAGAAATCCCCGTGGGATTGCAGCCCGAGGGCTGAGCTCTGTCGGGCCTGAACCACTGCAAAACGCTGGAGACCGCTACCATTGTACTGCCTGGTGTTAGGGCCTGTTCACTACAGGAAAGAGGGCTTGGTGGGGTGCACTGATGGCGCATGACTCAAATACTGCATGCTGTGAATTTGAAGAGGGAGGCAGAGTGGGGGGCATCCACTGGGGCACATGTGCCAAGATTTTTATGGCTGCGACTAAGCTTGCTAACAGATCCTTAGGACCACACAATTTGAAGGTCTTATTTCCAGCGTGTAACATATAGTCATTACCTAGTATCTTGGAAACTTTAGGGAAATTGTTTGGGTAAATTTGCCTATTTCATGTGATTTCTATGTGGAACAGGCATGGTCAGGCTTTATATTCCTTGTGAAAAGCCAGGTGCAGTGTTTTACAAATAGGAGTTCAAACACAAAGGTATTTCATGTTTTTGCCTATGACTATGGTGTATTTTAACTTTCAGAAACTTTAAATGAGAAAGGTACCGTTGCTGAAAAAGCAATGAATCACTCAAGCTGAACTTTAACACCTATTCAACATCTAATTAGTTGAATTAGAGTCACTTTGCAAGAGAGTCAATCAATTCTCTAGCTTTAGCTGCCCCAATGGTTCTGAAATTTGATGATGTTATCATTACTTCAGAGGAGACACTCAGTTAGCATTTTAATAAGTGCATTTTCCCCCAGCACTTTAGCTCCGAACTAGGAACTATCGTAAGTTAAAATATTATCTGCAAAACGCAGACTCTCCTGGGCCAGCAAACTGTCCACATCTGAAAACTTTTCTGGTATAGCACTCTTATTACTTTTACATGGATCAAGAGAACTACCATCAACCAGAGTTCCATGATGTGCAGAATGAGAAGGTAATTAACAGGACAGAATTTGATTTGAAATAACACTTTTGCAGAAGAAGCTCAAAATGAATTATTAAAATTCACTATTCACGTATGAATGAATGGTGAGACAAAAGTACCTCCAGAAGATTTAACCTAGCTTTTAAATACAAACCAGATGAATACTATGATACAAGCTTCCTCCAAGTTAAGCCAATACATCTGATGTTTCACAGGAGCACTGTCAAGTGAAGGATGAAAATTTCTGCAAAGTTTGAAGCACACCAAATAAAAGGATATATGCACATACAGAAAAACCTATATTGGCTTCTTTTCTTGACTATTCACATTGTTGCCTTGGGAAGGAAAGAGGGGGCTCTTGTAGCTCTGAAATTGCTTGGCCTGACTTCTGTCTTGCTGAGAAATGATATGGGGGCTGCTGGATCCCTCTTTCTGCTGTACGACGTTAAGAAACGGCTCAAGGAACTGTATGATTTTACTTTGGAAAATGTCTCGTGATGCAGGTCAGTTCCAGGGGAAACCTAGAAAAAGCTGATCCTTATATCTTCTCTGAGGCTCTGGATTAGCTGTCTTTGAGCAGCCTACCTTTACACAGAAGGAAAGACATGGCTTTTCTAAGGTATCTTGCGGAAAAGTAGTAAGCTGGGTCAAGGAAAAGGTAATTCAGCCCCCCAGGTCTGAGCCTTCCCTCTCAGCTGACACTGTCCCTCCTGACTCCCTCAGGTATGCTGGTGGTCTTTCAGCTGGAGTTCACTCTTTGTTAACGTCTTTTAAAATATTATCATATTTTTTGTGCTTGGTTGAAGGACTACTCTTGCCAAAAGATGGCACAGGTCAAAAACACTTGAAAGCTTCTCCACAATGTTTCTATTGCACAGGCACCATGGACAAATTCACTTTTAAATGTGAAAGTTTTGGGAAAATAGAATGAATGAAACAAAGATTCACAATTAAAGTGGTGTGTGTGTCCCATGAGCCAGCACAGGGTGTCAGCTTTCATTCCTGGTAAGAAACATTAGCGGCTGTGCCAGACCAACTTCACTTGCTGGACTTTTGCAGTGCTCTGCCTTCTTTTTTGTGCTTAGTTTTGATTTTTTTCGTATGTGATTGCGTTGCGTAAATGTTCCTACCACGTTCGTTTCAAACACGCCCTCTCTCTGGAAGTGCATTTTCCACTAGATCTCACTAAGCTTCAGAGTCCTTGGAAAACAATCTAACCTAGCATTTCCCAGAGGTGATAATTATCAGAGAACACCATTGCTCTCACCTTTACAGCATCCATATCTGCTTTGACAGTGTGTTTTTATGGTTTAGGCAGATATTAAGAAAAGATTGCGAGGATAAACAAGGAAAATGGAAATGTGATGGCCCATCCCCAAAATGTTGAAGTAGTGGGGAATGACAGTTTAGTTCTCAGCCGATGCCTGCAAAGCGACAGATCAAGGCTGAATCTGATGCATGTGTATTTCAGTTGCTGTCAGTGGAATTACTGCAGCAAAGCAGGATTCCTTCTCTGTGTTACAGAACTGGGGACCTCAAGAGACTAAAATATAGTGGAAAATGGGCTAGAAGATTTGCATGGAAATTTGAGCAAAAGGAAAAAATAATAGGTCCTGTAGCCCGAAGGGCAACTGTGCTGTGGCTGGAGAAGCCAGATCAGGACAGAGGGTGTGGCGTTTATTTGACTTTACGGGGGAGTGGGTTCGTATATACGCATACAAAGGTATA
>Ga0181612_127357_pt1 | contig 10621 bp, 7 predicted proteins | sample HoacroProtozoa21_FD_119630 | JGI IMG/M metagenome (GOLD analysis project Ga0181612, IMG submission 119630) | Hoatzin crop microbial communities from Cojedes, Venezuel. Combined Assembly of Gp0051906, Gp0051904, Gp0051908
CTTCCGATCTTGGAGCGGGCACACAAAGCTCACTATGTGCCTGGGGGCAGCAGTGGCTGGTGGGGGATCTATGGTCCCGGGGCTCGCAGCCCTGCCGCACCAGTGGCCACCACTGCTGCCCCGGTCTGCGTCCTGCCCAGGCAGTTGTGACCGCGTGGTGTTACAAGCAGGGCACCGCGTGTAAAGGGAAAGTGGGTATGTGATCAGCCTGCCCATGGCCAGCGGGGCAAGAGTAGGGGGCACAGTTGTGGATGTAGGACTACTAGAAATTTTGAAAATTCTGGTAGTAAAGTCATGGCGTCTTCTGTGTCATGAGGAGGAGATCTGTGCTTTGCTAGAGGCTGAGGCCAGACAGGGTCGTTCAGAGCAAAGTTTGAACCTGTGGCCTGGCCCTTGTTTTCCAAGCTTAAATGGAAGTTCCTGTGCTGCACCAGTAGTCATCTATAGACTTGTCGTAGGACTAGAAACCCAGGTAATTGTGGTTGGAGTGGTACCTGTTAGTCCCTTTATGGTGTATCATCCACATTTTTGCCTGCAATTAGGTTACATGCTGGATATTTTGTGGCTGATTTCTGTTGCTTACAGTTTTGCTGTTCTTCAGTTACACCTTCCAATGGCTTCTACTCTTGCCTTGTTGCTGTCTTTATTTTTCCTTTTCCTTAACATCAGTCTGTTTCAGACAACATGCCCAAACTAAATGATTCATCTCAGTGGGCGGACACTGCATAGACTTATGCCTGTGGCCTCCCCTACAGCTTTTTCTTGATTAAAAAGGAGACTCTTCCCTGCTGATGCACTACAGATCGCATCCTTTGTTGTGTGGAGGTGGCTACTCTTCTGTGGAAAAGCCTGACAAGCCCTAAAACTTTTCAATGAAATTAAATTAATTATTCCTCTCTGAAATAGATAAAACCCTTCCATGCACACACAAGTCACAGTTTAATTTGGTAGTTTGACATCTCAGCCATCAAGAAGGCAGTCAAGACTATGAGGGTGTCCTGCTGCCTCTGTCATACCAACAGCATCCAAGGTGCAGAGGAGCTGTGCTTGCAGAGCAATGGGAGGCTTTCGTGCAGCTTTTTTTTTATAGGTTAGCTGAATCCCAGAAAGTTGAAAGTATTTTAACATTCGCAATGTTCTCTCTAATCCCCCAAATACATACCTCAGCACCAGCCCCACGCTAAAAGCTTTCTGAAATGTGAATACCCTCTTGACTAAATGAGATACGGCATGAAGATGGTAAAACTTCCTATCTCCTCACCACTTTCCTCCTGAGATGATCAAAGCATTGACTTTTTTCTTTACAAGAAGCTTCCTTGGTCAGCTTGTCTGAAGGCTGCACATCAAATACATTATTGATAACAGCACTTGGGAGTTGCATGCACACATGCACAGGCTCCCAGATGCTGTGTGGACCACTGCAGAGGAATTACTGCAGCTGGACAAAGATTGTCTGCTTCTCTCTAAAGTCTCCGAGATAGAAATCAGCACGAATCTCCTGTATAGCCTTTTCTTTTCCACCACTAAATCATCGTAAGCATGAAATAGAAGAAGGGAAAATAGAACCTTGGGGATTTTGAACAAGGCTGTTAGGTGAGGAGGCACTGAGAAATGTAGCGTCCAACTTTCTAGGCATGTGCAAAGTGAGATGAGGAGCAAGATTCTGACATTCCCACAAGCGCAGTGGCCATGCTGGGCTATTGCTTCCCCCAGCACGAAACTCTCTAAAGCAAGCAGGAATCAAGAAGCGCAGTTCTTGGTATCCCTGCTTCAGTGTTCAAAATCCACACACTTGTGCCAGACATCATGTGCATTGTAAAGTGACTGTTCTCCACTTCTGGTGGGTTGAGGAGTCATCATTGTCCCATATTGCTCTAAGTTGATTCATGAGCACTGCACAGAGGTTCCCCCATTCCTCCTGACACTGGATAGTTACTGTTGATGGAGCTGAGGCAGCTAGTGAATTTTGAGTTTGGGACTGTGCTCAATACTGAGGAGAACCACCACCGTCTGCAATTGGGGGATACTAACTGTTTCCTGCAGCCCCCTCTTTTCTGCACTGTGTCTGTTCCCGTGCCAGGTAGATGGCTGCAGAGAAGTTCTTGCTTTCCAGTATGGCAGAGCAGACTGGCTGGAGGAAGGACCTTTGACAGGGATCCAGCCAGCTCAGGAGAAGGCTGCTGTGCAGGTGTGCAACCAGCCCAGTCCAGCTGGGTTCCATAATGTTGGTTGTTGCCTTTCAAGTTCTTAGAGGAACAAAAGCTCACAGCTGTTGTACTGGGTTCCATCTTCTTGCACCTTTTACTGCTGCTGTGGGCATTTTGGCTGGGCAAAACTCTTCCTTTTCCTTCCCCTGCCTCTACTGGTGTACTCTGGGGGCTGTAGCTGAACAGTGTGTTCAGTGATGCTCTCTGCCTTTCTTTGCTCCTGCCTGCCCATCTGCATCTGCACAGAGGCTTAGCAGGATCTTGTCCACAGGAGATGTCTATGGATGTCCTGCAGACACCTAGTGTGATAGGAAGGCATCTAAAATGCCACTGCTGTCCAATGCTTCTCAACATGTAGACCTGCCTGGGAACCGACCTGCCTTTTTTCTGTCTTTGCATGGAAAAAAACTGGAGACCTTGCGTAGAGACTTCCCTTCCTCCTCCTTTCCCCAGTCCTTGAGTGCAATGCAGTGCTTTGCCTTAGCAAGCAGTCTGAAGGCATTGAACCCGAAGGCAGACATGGTCTCCAGTTGGAGAGAGTTGCAGATTTCTGCAGAGGTTGCATCCATGAGCTTTTATTTAGGGAGAAAAAAAATATAAAGCACCTCTAAGAGCAGACTGCAGCTTGACCAACCCTGTCACGATACTCATGGTCCTTTTGCAATTGAGGTTGTTTCCGGTTTAAACTTTGTCACCTGATTTATGATCCACATTTACTGCCTGTAGCAGAATTTCTCTGTGGGTGCCGGCAAATCCCACCATACACTGTGGTGAGAAGGAAGGGAACAGAGAAATGGGAAGGACTCTATAAGTACTTGAGGTGAAATCAGAAGCAGGGTAGTCTGTTGATAACTGCCAGTGATGGGCTAGGAGGAGGAGCGAGAGCTTGTGCTGAACACCAGCTTTTGATGGGAGGCCAGGTCAGAGAGGTGCTGTGTCTCTTCAGTCTCTGATGGGAGCACCACACAAATACTGTCAGCATAATGCAGGACCCAGCCTGTGGCTCTCACATGTCTGGTAGATTCAGAGCTGTTAAAATGCAATTCTTTTGCTTAAAGCTGCATTCCACGATTGGTCTTCATGGATGTGCTAGTCTGAGGGTGCCTGGATCATCTGGATCATTGGCAGTGGGAGGAATTGACTTGGCTGGGGCTGCAGAGGCCAATGGTGTGGGCCCCGAAAAGAAGCTGTTATCACTTATCTGTGAGTTCCTCCTGGGCTCTCCCACGCTCTCAGATAGTTTTCCACTCATAGTGGGAAGCTTCATCACATAGTTAAGGAAATTGAGCACAGAGGAGTGATGTGACATGCCCAAGGTCATGCGTGGAGACTGGATTAAGCATTCTTTCATCCTGATCCTAATTCTTTGCCTTAATCACAAAATTTCCTTTGTATCACTGTGATTATTTGGGGAACTGGTGCATCAGCAGCAGCACAACTTCTTTGTGTGGTATCTTGTGTCTGAGCAAATCAGCTTGCTTTAAAGCTGCGTGCTGTGTAGGCAGGGCTTGCTTCTCCCTCTCTGCCTTCCCATTTAACTTCTTTTCTGGCTCCTCAGCGTTAATGTCCCTAGCAATCTTCATTGAGGATAATGGGAACAGGCAAAAGAACCACAGGAGAGTAGTACTCTGCCAGCCATTTCCCCTTGCACATCTTAATACCATATGTCAAGTGCCGTTGCCCAGGGCTCCACAGATATTTCTTTTTCAGCCACCCAAGGAGCTGGGGCTGTTTACAGTGTTGGCTTCACAAGATGGCAGGTGGAGTATTGGAAACAGCTCCTGAGAAGCTCATGGTTAGAGCAGCGCTCTGGAAAGAAGCACTTGTAATGTGCTGATGCCCCCAGGAGCTGAAGAGCCAGGTCTTGCAAGAAAACTATTTGCAGTAACAAAATCAGGCATGGATTTTCAGACAATCTAACGCCCTGCTTTTAGAGGTGTCAGGCACCATGTACATCCCCTTGCTCTCACTGAGGTTAACATAAGGGTGGCCCTTGTGGGTCCATTCAACTCAATGTCCAGCTCCAGTAGGTGCCACTCATAGTGACAGCTAAGAGAAACCAGTAACAGAGACAGTAGCATAGCGAGCTACCTGACTGCTGAGAAAACATCTCCTTAGGCTGTACAGAAATACCTGTTTTTTTCAGAGCTAGTCTGGGTACCAAAGACCATCTGGGTGGATTGCTAAGCAGTCTGTCCAGCATTCACAGTGCTTCAGCAGTGCTTTATAGCCCTGGTATGGTGCCATGCACTGTCTTCCTCTTTCCAGGGTATCTAGTGCTATCCAGGCATGACCAAGGACTTAATGAGAGCTGTGGGCCAAACTCTGCGCTGGTGGTTTTCTTGGTGGTGGACTGGGTGTGACTCAACAGAAAAAGTTGTTCCATACGTTTTTTTTAGTGGTGGAAGCATGGTGAAGCATCACATAGCAAGGCAACAGTGAAAGGAACAGTACGATTTCTGTGGTGTTGAGGGATATTTCAGTTTCTGGTGTCTCTGGTACTGGGTTATAACTAGAGCAACCAACTGGTGTTCATGTAGTCGGAAAACTAAGATGAGTGTGTTTACCCTGGCATTCCTGAGACTGTGATCTGCTCAGTCATTTGGGTAATGTCCAGTGAATGCGTTCATGCTCATACTACTACATATATAGGAAACAAACGACTTTCTGAGGCATCGCAATATGAATGTTCAATGAATTTTCTTTGTTAATAGTGTTTTAGGATTTTAGTGAATAAATGGTGATCTCTCAGAAATAGTCACTGTTTTGGAAGTTGGAAATTGTCACGTCTTTCTGTGCAGGCATAGCAAGACCAGCTTTTCTACTGGAAAGCTCAAAGCGGTTTCCAGAAAAAGAAGAGAATTATCCACTTTGTTACACAAGAAAACAGAGATGTAAGAAGAGGGAAAGATGTCTGTTGGTCACACTTCTCTTTCATTTGTAACTCCTTAGTTACAAAAGCAGGCAAAGCACCCAGATTCCCATAGCCTCAATTTCTTGCATGACGCTGGCTAATTTCAAGTGTTTTTTCAAATTTTTCTGCACCTCCGTGGAAGTGTTGGCCACTGGATTCCAAGCGTGAACGCCCCAAACTTTCTACTCTGCAACAATCTCTATTTTCGTAAGGAACTCTGAGAGATGATTTATTAAAGTCATTTAATTACAGTTTCTTGCATCTACAGGAGTTTCTTGCAGAGAAGTTCTTTGTGACAGTTTATTATTCAAATTGGGAAGGATGGAAGGAAGTCAATTTCCTCCTTCAAAACTACTTTTTTTCACCTACTCTGTTGTCTTATCACTTTTTGCCTTGCCAGGATTATTTTAATCAGATTTCACATATGAAAAAAAAATAAAATAAAAATAATTCTCCTCTTTCAAGTATTTGGGAGGCTTAAGTAAATTAAGATGTGGATCAGATTCTTCTCACTGTTGCAGCTGTGAATACAGTGGAAGTGTGGTGTGGCTGTGGAAGGAATTCTGTCTGATGTCTGTCTTTTGCCTTCAGAGGGAGGCCAGAAGTGAGGATTGAAACCAGCTTTGTCCCTGGGTGTTGTTTGGTTAAAATTGTGTTTCTGGGTAGCAGCTGGGATGTAGACCTACAAGGTGTGTGGACGCAGCCCAAACCAACAGGGGCAAACGGCAGGGCAGAGATGCCTGCGTGGCTGCAGGCTGCACTGCAGGAAGCTGCTCCAGCAGCCAGCCCTGCCAGGCCAGTGCGTCGCCACCACCTCTTTCACTGAGCTGTTTCAAAGGGGAAGCAAATGTTGAATTGCTCGAGTGGTTTTGCGAATCTATCCTCGGCCTCATGCACCAAAATAACAGCCTGCAGCAAGGCCAGCACAGCTTCCCTGCATACAGCTTGTTTCTGATTTGGCAGCTGTTTGAGAACCTGATTTGCTGTACATGTTAAGACTGATAGCGCTCCTGTGGGGGCTATGACCTTGACCATCCTTTTATTCTTCCTCAGTAAGCTCATTACAAGCTTCTAAGTCGTCTTTAGGGTTTTGCCATGAGCTACAATGGAAGTGTCTTCCTGTAAACACTGCCACAAGGAGGTAGATTCACCTTTCAGCATAAGGTCTGGGCTTGTGGACGTGTGGTGGAGGAAGGCCACTGTGATACCGATTCTGCCTCCTTGTATTACAGTCTAAGTGTTTCTACTGAGTTTAACAGAAAATAACTGTCTTCCATAGGTGGGGTCTGCTTGATAGTGGCTGAAAGATGTGTGGATGAGTGTTTATATGCAGCCAGGAAAAAGACAATACACAGGGTCCTGACAGCAGTAGTCATTTTGGAGATCCCAGGCACGTGAAACTTGGCTTTAGTAATCATACAGGCCTGCAATCAAAATGTGAAAAAAATGTGAAGTGTCCCTCTTTGCACACAGAAGGCAATTCTTACATTTAGGGTGCTAGCAGGGCAGTTTGTAGGGTTCCCTCCTCTGCCACAAATGCCTTGCCTTGACCACAGGATTCACTTCAGTTACTTAAACCTAGACACTCCTCTCCCTCTGCAATGTGCCAGCACATCCTGCCTGGCCTCCAGAAGACCATGGATCTCCCTTGGGTCCTGTGTCCCACCTGCCAGCCCTGTACAGGTCTTGCATACCCCGGGACATCTTAGATGGCACTAGAAACTTATGTTTAGGTAACTGGACCAAGCCCTTAATTTCTCTGCCTCAGCTGCTCATCTATATGGTGGAGATAAGATTTTTTTCCTACTCCCACAGAGACAGTGTGGAGATAAGTGCATTCGTGATTGACAGGCACTCGGATGCTATGTTGAGGGCACTGTGTAAGAGCTTGAATAGATAAGAAAGTGACTACATGACAGCATGAGGTTTTTTTGCTTTGTTTTTTACCTCAAAATACTTTCTCCTTCATGTGTCCTTTTCCTATCAGGATGTTAGTGCTGTGAAAGAGAGATGAGCTCAGACGAGCCTCTCACACCTGAAGCCTTCCTGGGTTGACATTGCCCCAGATCTAGCGGTGTTTCTCTCTGATTCCAGCCATCCTGGCCCCGTTTGACCTATTTGCCCCACATTACTCAACCAAAAAAGTGTGCGTATCCCTCAGCAGCATTTGGAGACAGCTTCCATTTGGGTTATCTCTATTACTCATGAAAAAAGAAAAGGCAAAAGGATGCTTGTGGTTTTCAGGTCTGCCAAGTTGGAATGGTGCAGGGAAGTAGGAAAACCGCTGTTTGACCTCAAAATGGAATAAATTGACCTGGCACCACCCGAGAGAATAAACCCAGAACCTAGCTATCTTATTTTTCAGCTCAATCACTATTCTGGCACCTAGTTACTTCATTGCCAGTGGTGCTGTAAATACTTGCGGCTCCCTGTGGTTTCAGTGGGATTTCAAAGTAATCACCATCCCTGCGGTTTTTTCCCCTTTTATTTACAGACTTCAAAAGCTCAGTTTTATGCTCATCATTTAGGACTCTGTTTCCTGACATCCATTTGGAGACTGTCTGAAAGAAATTTTGTATAGCAACGAGATCTTTTCAAGGTTTCCTCTAAGGGAACTGAATGCTGGAAGTCTCTGGGACAAAAGAGACCAAACTAGCATAGGCATTTTAGATAGTCACAGCTATAGACCCTGCTGGAATCTAGCGCAGAGTTTTAGGTCATCTCCTTCCTCAGGTCTCCCCTGGAAAAATCAAACCATGATTCTCTGCAGCAGAGGACTCCATGTGCAGTGGGAGAGGTGGGTGCACTGGGGACAGCAAGAGGAGGCTGTGAAGACCCCCGAGCTGTGTAGCACAAGCTTTAGCCACACAACTGTCAGAGAAGAAACTGAGTAACCATGTGTATTTTTCCAAAGACCCTGTAAGCATGTCTGCAGCATGCACTTTTTAGGTCATTTTGTCCTTTTATTTATCTTCACTTTCACAGTGCCTGTAGTCATCAATCATATGTTCAAATACTTGGGTGTAATCTGCTCTCAGTAGGGGCACTTGAAATTGTAAAATTCTTTGTGGGTAACAGTTTCTCAGTTTCTGTGAACAATGCACTGATGTAATTATCAACAATGTACTTCCCCTCCTGCAACTCTTGAATCTCTAGTTATTGAAACATCCAGAAAGTGAGCAAACGCCAACAAAAGAGGCCTTCTAAGTGTATTTATAAGTCCCTGGTATTGCATGGATTCTCCATTCACTTTTACCCTTTGAGTTTTTACGAAAAACACTCTTAAAAGAAGGCCACAGTGGCCATTGCTGCAACTCCTCCTATACATTGCCAGCAGTTGGAGTCAGGAGCCCTTTGTATCCACCCATTTCTTGCTGGAAATTTCTCTGCCTGGTTCAGTGGCCTTATGCAGTAACTAAGTCATCAAGCATATAAGCACAACCTTAATTCAATAGGAAAACTCCTTGTGTCTCCAGTTACTCCTCTGCTCAAATGCTTGGCTGAACTGAGGAACTATTTTCCTCCAGAAGAGCCTGGGGAACTAGGTTTTGATCTAGACCTCAGGGCACCTCTTGTGTCCTGCAAAACTTGGCAGCATCCATCTGGTGAAAATATCCCTCCCTGCATCTTTCTAACTCATCTCTCTGTAGGAGGCATCTGTCTGTCTGATCTTCCCAAGCGCTAACGGATGGCTGTGCTTAAGAGTTTGACCATCGAAATACAGTCCTCTAATGATGAAGCAAATGATGCAATGGTTGCTAGTGCATGGTGAGCATTCTACAGGCTTGCTACAGCTGCTTGCTTGCTTGCTTTCACCACTCAAATCTGCAGTGTAATTTTTAAAATTAACATCCCAGTTGCTCCGAATCTCATGATTATAATGCAAATATTGACCACTTTTCCTTTGAAAAATTTGTGGAGGAAGGAAGGAGGAATGCCTCTGTGGAACTACGCTGTCAGCTATAGAAAGCTAAATCCACATTTGCTAGGATTATGATGAATTTACATATTCAGAATGGGTAACTGCATAGTGAAGAACACAGTGTACATGCTAGGTAGGTAAATTATAATATTCTGAGGCTGTTGTAACAATAACGTTAAGGGAACAAACCAGATTTACGTAGTTGAAAAACTGGGCTTACATATGATTCTTGTTCATTTACATAAATCAGCTCGTGTATTAGCTTAATACATGGCAGAGACAATAGTCTGACTCCTCATATATATCTACTCAAAGAAAAATAAAGATTTAGAAACAATTCTTTCAGTAAATAGGGGGATTATCCACAAATCCAATAAAAATCTGCAGGTTTTATTTCCCGTTACAGTATTTTCTGGCTTGAAAGCATTTGAAATTATGCTGTTTCTTGATTAGATACCTTTTTAGAATTCCCTATCAGCCATTTTCCTATTTTTTTTTGTTAGCCTTTTCTGGCTTCTGGGTTATAAAAGCCATTGAATAGTTCTTCAGTGTGCAGCTGTAGAGTCAGCAGAAAATAACTGTCCAGACTGCAAAGGAGAACTGATTTAACCCGGTCTTTAGATTCCGGTGAATAAATGAGAAGTGTGCTCCTGGATGTTTTCAGCCTTCAACAGTTCAATAACTGTGCCCTTTTCAACCTCAACTGAATGAAATATACACTCCTAAGGAAGTTCTGTCATTGCATTGTTTTCATGTTTGGGTTTGTTTTAAGATGATCTTCATTTCCTAGAATTACAGCATCTCAGTAACTTTGTCAGTCTGTCCCTTTTCTGCTTAGGACCTCCCATCACCTTTGGTGTTGGAATCCCTGCCGACTTCTTTGAGAAAGTAGTTGCAAGATAAAAGTGTGATTGAACTGGCCAGTTTGAGTTTTCTGTGGGACTGACCAATTTGAGCTTTTCTGTGGAAAAGCAAGCTGCTTTCTGTGGAAAGCAAGCTGTGAGGCTTTCGTCAAACTTGGTTGAATCATATTTACCTGGAGCAATATTTTAATGAGGGAACTGGGCCAGAACTGCAAGATTTTCATCTGTCCCTTAAGGAGGATGATGTATGCTGAGTGACTGCTTGCACTCTGACAGCAGTTTGGAAGATCCTTAGAAAGTTTTGTGTGATGTGACAGTGCAGAGCAAATAGGCGACTAATTAGATGTATGCACACAGTGGGGCAAAGAAGGTCCTAGAGTCAGTGAAAGCGTCGTATGTGTTTGTGTGCAGAAAAAAGGAGAAAGGTTCAAGCCTAGAGGTGAGTCCTTGTTAAACACATCCCCATTGAGAGTTCCAGAGAAGGGTGAGCCTCATTCCCTGAGCATCCCTGTCAACATTGTCCAGAAGAACATTAGCAAGTTTAAAATGGATAAAAAGAATATTCTTCACATAATAAGTGATGGCTGTTAAAGACAAGGATACCACGAAGTGCTGGAGATTTGGGGCTGTAGGCTGTGTTCCTACACTCTTCGCTAGTACATCCAGTACCAGTCCTTGCTAGCAACAAAATACTCACCTAGATGGGCCTCTGGCA
>Ga0181612_170508_pt1 | contig 10621 bp, 10 predicted proteins | sample HoacroProtozoa21_FD_119630 | JGI IMG/M metagenome (GOLD analysis project Ga0181612, IMG submission 119630) | Hoatzin crop microbial communities from Cojedes, Venezuel. Combined Assembly of Gp0051906, Gp0051904, Gp0051908
TGGCTGGGTTGGTGGCATCGCTTGGCCCTTCTCACGGGTGTTGGAGGGTGACGCTGGGGCTGGAGCTGCTCCTTTGCCCCAGCCCAGCCCCTGCCGCGGAGCTGCTGCAGTGCTGGGGTTCGGCGGCGATGCCCCTGGCGCCGGACGGGGGGGGGAACAGGCATCAAACGGGAGGTGGAGTGTGCTGGGCACATTCCACTGACCCGCGGGTCTGACCACCCTCCGCTTCCCGGCTGGAGCTGACTTTCTGCACCAGGCGTCTGCTGCTGTGCTGCAGAAGGTAAATTTGATATGAAAGCAGTTTAATTTCAGCTCAGATTGACTGCTTTCTTGATAATGTCCATAGCGGTGGCACAGACACAGAGCAGCACACCGGTGCCGTTTCACGCTCCGGAGGGGATGGAAGACCGAGGGTCCTGTTGGCCAGGGACGGGGCCATGCTGCAGCCTGGTGGGATCAGAGAGGAGGTCCTCTTCCCGGGATGGGGAAAATACTTGCACAGAGCTTGGGGGTGAGGAGGAGGCAACTGGTACTCCAGTAGAGACAGATCCAATGATTCATTTCCATAGCACCCAGGAGCTCGCGTTCGAGCTGCGAATTTGGAGTTTCTAGGAATTTCAAGAAGCATCACTCGTTTTGAAGGTGGCCCATTCAATATTGAGGAAGGAGCAGAAACTGTTGCTGCTAGATGGCATTGTAGGAATCAGCAAGCAAGGTCTTCTGGAGTTTGTCCTGGGAAATAACTTGGAAAAAAAATTATAAAAATGGCATGTACATTGTTAAAATCCCACATGAAAAGCCTTTTAGCTCAGAATATCCATGTTGTTAGTATCTTTCCTTGTGCCTCAACACCCTGATTTCAATGTTACCTGCGTTTTTCCTGTTTATTTTCTTGGTTTCTTATGGCCTCTGTTGCCCTGTTGTTTCTGCCTGACGTTCGCCATGGTTGCTAATATAAAATCATCAATACACTTAATTAACATCCTGCTTTTCTCTTCTTCCAGATAATTAAATGCTTCATAAAAACAGACCTAGTGCCTTCCCACAGGTGTCTCCCACTCGATCACTACATTGTCTCTGGCTCCTCTTATCGCTGACCCAGTTTTCTTTTCAATTCCATCACGAGCTTCCATCAGCTCAGATAGGTTTGGAGCCAGCTTTACATCTGATGCTGTGCATATTGCCCTAGGGCTCATGATGTCTAGGGTGCTACTGGCAAACACCGCAAAGGGTTTTAGGTGCCTGACATGGCAGATGGACTCTTAGAGCCAAAAATTAGATCCTACCAGCCTTAAAGCCAGGGGCTTTCAGCAGTGCTTTTCCACAGGGCTCATTGCGGATGGTGATGGAGGTTGAGGTGGGCAAGGTTAGAAGGACAGTCCTTGCTCCAGTCCTGTGGTGCTGAGCCTTGTTGCATATGTCAGACCCTGTGAAGTGTGGGCTGCTGGTTTGGGGCTGGGAGTGACCCGTCTTCTCAGCAACCACGGGGATGGCAAAGGCTGCTCCATGTTTTCTGAAGCAGAGCATATTGACTCTTGCTTTATGTCACTTTGAAGACCTCTCCATAAGCACCAGGGTAAACTAATCCCAGATTATCACATCAAATTGCCATTGCTCACTAACCCTCCTCAGCGTGGTGTTGCAGAATTAATTACCAGTATTCATGATGTTCGTTACTGCAGTCCCTAAACACCCCGCATGGCGCATCATCTACATCTGGTGATACTTATCGATGCATTTTCCAAGTGGTCCCTCTCTTGCTTTTTGTCACTAGCTGTGTTTACCAGGATTCATTATGCTCTAGTTGTTGGGATCTCTGTAGTTTTTGATACTTTGTTCAAAGCCATTTAGACTCTTTGAGCCATTAATTTTATTTTTCTCTTCCATTCTAATGGGCTGATTTCTTCTGCTGGCATACAAGTGAGAAAAACCCCCTCTTCTCTAGACCTTCTGGTGATTAGTAGATAGTTGTCCTAATTCTTGCTGGTCTTTTTTCCCTCTAAGTCTGGAGTTGTCATGTGTCTATCTTGTTTGCTTCCTTCTCTGTTGTCTAAATTAATTCTTGTCCTCAAACCTGAAGTAGCCACGTGGTAAACCAGACGTAACTACAGTTTAATGCCTGCAGTGCTTCAGCACGAGTGTTATTGTACTGGCATTGCTGATACAGGACTTGTGTCTCTGCTGTGACTTTGACTGTACTACAAGCTGAAGAGGTGGGGATTTTTAGTTCTATCTGTTTTTAAACTGACAGATAAATTGGCAAAATAATGTCATGTTATCTTACAAGGCTGGAACAAGCCCTTGTAAACTTTCCATGCCAAAATTAGGACTGTCTAGTAAGTTATACCAGCTGTATGCTGGGCAGAAACTGTTTCAAGCAGCAAAGAGACAGCAGAAAAAGTTCTTGCTTGGATAAGGAGAACAGGATTGCCCTCATATGATTTCTTCGGCATTAAACCACATTAAATTATTTCAGCACTGGTCCTGACTGCTGTTTTATATGTGACAAGCTAAAAGAAATGAGGGGGAAAAAAAAAAAAAATCCAGGAGAGGAAAGGCCAAGGCCCTGGAGTGCTGGTGAGTGCTGTCTTCAACAGCCGGCTCACAAGGCTTCGCGTTCGGTGGTGAAGGCTCGTCCTCTGAAGGGGAGGAGAAGCTGGATGGGGAAGAGACTGCCCTGAAACAGCCTCTTCCAGGCGTGCACACAGCAGCTGGCTTTTGACTTAGGCGTACCTGAAGCGGTTAAAGTCTTGTGTGCGTTTTGTGGCAGCAGAGTTGTTCAGAAAAGATATGCAGGGTGGTTTTAGGTGCTCATGATGCTTAAATGAACTTGCCAGGGTGAAAAGCGCATGTGTGTTGTGTGTACCCATGCGTGGCTGATTCCTCATCTACTGCTGCTGTCCCCAAGGGAGAGCAGAACTGCACATCATAAGCACCCCAGTAAAATACTGCAGAAGAATTAGTGGTTTTTTTCCCTCAGACATAAACCTTTCTTGACTAATTTTCTCCTTTTGGCATGTTTTGCAGATAAGTAAGCAACAGCTTCAGACAATCAAAGACCGTTTCCAGGCCTTTCTCAATGGAGAAACCCAGATTGTGGCAGATGAAGCATTTATAAACGCTGTCCAGAGCTACTACGAGGTAAGAAGAGACAATACAACATTCATATGAATCCCTGTTCTCGCCCCTATTCTCAGACAGGGTCGAATTCTGAACTAATGGATTGTCCTTTATCAAACAACACAAAACAAAGGCAAGTGCAAGGCTTCTTCCATCTGATGTCTGGTACATCACAAGGTTTGTTTGAACATGCAGCCATATGGCAACCATGGCAATGCCTACATGGTGGTGTGTCCTGTAGCTTGATTATGGGGAAGACAGCCCTTCTTTTAAGCTGAAAAATACCTTCCCAATACTTTTAAACAGTGTGCTCTGAAACAGGGAAGATTGCACAATACGAAATAGATGTCACATGCTCCCTATGAAAAATACCGAGAGAAAACTGGGCAGCACATTCAGTTCTTGCTGAAGCTTTTGGTTTGTGTCTAATTGTCTTTGGGATTTTCAGCAAGAGTCTTGTGTTTTCCCTTTGGTATGACAAGTGCTGTAAAGCGAAGGCGGGGGGGGTAGGATGTACATCTACAAAACTAGATGATACCAAAGAACACGAAGCATCATTCATAATTGTGCAAAAGAATAATTATGCATGTCTGTCTTCTTGCACCTCTTTGTATGCAGCCCTTAATGCTGCCTTTCATGTCTTTTCTCAGAAGGAAAGAGCTTCTGTTTTGGAAGGAAATCAGTGCTTGTGATTTGTGTTAGGAGTGTCGCTTATTTTTTTGCTAGCCTTTCTGCAAACCATTTCTCTTTCTCCCTAGAGCTATTCTGTCATAAAAGGTGAAGATTTTGAATTGCCTACATAAAATATTTCTCTGGAAGTGGAATCTATGAGGGGATCAAAATCAGATACTAAAACCGAAGAGAATTTTAACTCTATAAAAAATGGCAGCAGCTGCTTCTGTGTAAGGAAAGCACAAATTATCTCTGGATTAACTCTATTAAACTGGCCTAGAAGTTACTACTCCATCATTCTCTGTACAGGAAGGAAGCAGAGAGTAATTTACATCTCTTATCACAAAAGAAATTGCCAAGGGATCATCAGTTTATCACAGCTTCACCGAACAGATGCTCTCAGAAAGTTTTCAAGATGGCATGAGATGCATTTTAGGATGTAAGAGCAGCGTAATCTGTTCAGATAAAACTATTGGGCAGGAAAAGGAAACTGCTTAAAAACAGGCAAAATACATTCCTGTTTCACTGGTGGGTCTGGCTGAAAGTGCGTTTTGACCAGCTGCAGGAGTCCCATGCTGTGTAAATACCTCAAGTCATCAAACTTACAAGGAACAGTTGATCAGCACTAGATGTCTGAAAACCCTATGTCATCAGTTCAACTGGTCACTCCACTGGCTCTGTCCCACTTAAAACAGGTCACAAAAAGCGTAACACATCACTCTGTGTCCTTTAGCACAACTTTCGTTTTCTTCTTTTTAACCATTGGTCTCCTTTGCTTTACGGCCGTGTGCTTTCAGCTGCTGTGTGGCTGTAGCATGGCTGCGTGCATCTTCCTCAGCACCCTCTGCAGCGGCACAAGGCGAAGCCTCGCTGCGGGAAGCCTCTGCCCCCTCTCAGTGCCCGAGCAGCCTTCCCTGCTGATGGTGGTCTCCTTCCTCCCTTCCCTGCGGAGAGGTGCCCACCCTTGGTTGAGCCATGGTGCAATCACAGCAGATCCTGCTTGTCTCAGCTCCTGCAGATCTCAGTTTTGTGCAATTAACTGTCCCTTGGAAGGATGCTATCTAGAAATCGGCATTTAGGTGCCAACTTATAAAGCTGCATGATGGCCTGGAAAATACTAAAACTTGGTGTTTTGCTCAGTTGAAACTGGCCATCTCTGTGCAGGACGTGGCTGGTGTTTCTAAGGCGTCTGCTTACGAACAGTACAGAATAGGTTCGGTGTGTGGGGGGTGATTTTTGATTTTTTGCTGGAGAAAGAAAGAGGTAGCGGTGACATTGAAGGTCAGGAATGCATTTGTTCTTGCCCTGAATGTGTTTGCATGGCCACATTCTGCTGTGAAGTCTGCTGTCAAGGAGTAGCCGTCTTTGGCCCGTTCACAGGCTGCTATCAAATTCAAAGATGGAGTGATCTGAGCAGGCTCTGCAGGGGTCTGCAAAGCACCGCTGTGCTTGCAGGAATGCTGCGGACCTGTGTGTGCGAGCCAGGCCCTGCGCGCTCGAACAGACACTCCGGGAGAGCTTTTGTCATGTCCTTTTACTTCTAACGGGTAAAGCTTCATCTGTCAATCAGCACTTTATGCAGCAGTCCCTTCGGTGGGTGTTGTGGAAATGCTTGTGAGACCCATTTCCACTCTGCTGTGGGCAGAAAGATACGGGGCCACGCGTGACGTGGGGGGCTCGTCTGTGGACGTGGCATGAGATGCCTGACCCAGCTGATGGAGGCCAGTTCTCCTCTGCATGTGCCAGCATATGGACCCATGCTAGGATTTTGCTCCAGCAGTTCATGACTCCTGGCAGTCCTACGAGGCACTCTTACAGCCAGGTGATTCACCTGGTATTTGCTAAAGAAAGCAGCTGGCTCTGCAGGACAAAACACCTCTTTTATCTTTTTTTATCTTCCTATTTCATGGTCTTTTGCTGCTGCTTTGTGTCTGACTGGCGCTCCCCCACGCTGTCTCTGCCACCTGTTCCTTTCCTCTTCTGCCGCACCCGGGGAGGAGAAGTCGGGGCTGAGGGGAGACCAGGAGTCAGGTCCCTCTGCTCGCAGTGCCATCACGCCTCCGACGGGGGTGAGGACCAGGGGTGGCAACAGCTGCTGGTGCTGGTGAGTATGGGAAGTCATCAGCATCATCGCACAGGGTCAGGCCAAAGGCGCCTGGAGCGAGTGATTAGAGAGGGGACGTGGGAGCTGAGGATGTCACAGCTGGGCCCTTCGCCGTGACCTTCCACCGTTTCCAGCAGTCAGTGTGCCGGGGACTTCCTCAGGTGCGCCAGCAGCTTGGATTTTGGTAGCTCTCACCTATTACTTAAAAGCACCTCCACACACCCGGCGTGTTATCACTCACATTTAAGCTCCGCAGGGAAATGAAGTGCATTCTGGTATCATTTCAGCGTGGACTGAAGAGGCTGCTGGTGGCATCCTGCCCATCTTGTCTGCAGGGAGCGCTCCCCAGCACAGCGATGTTGGAAGGGAACAGCCCAGCTCTTCCTCAGCAGAATTTTTGGGGTGGTCCTGGAGCAAAACCCACTGCCACTGCCGACAGATGCCTGTGCCATCAAGCATCTGGGAACATGGAGTGCTGTGTTGCCGAGTGGTATAAAAAATATTTACAGTGTCCTTAGGTCATCCTCAAGCTCTTGAATTATTGAGATCTGACAGATACACCCCTGTGCTGGCACAGCTGCTTCCCAGCCTGCTGCGTTCATCCGTTCTCAGCGTCGTTATTAAAACAGCAGTTCTTGCTGGGCATCGATTGCTCTCCTGTGTTAAGGGCTTGGGAGAGGAGAGCCAACACAATATCCCCCTGTCCCTCTCTCACCCTTCAGCTCCGTGTTGCTCCCATGGCATCTCCTGGTCTGCAGCGGTCTGTTGTGTTTTGACCCTTCTGCTGCTCTTGCAGTGCGAAAAGCATCTTCATCCAACGCCTCTCCCTCCCTCCTGCTGTCAGTGCCTGCACCTTGCAGGCTACTCTCTCTGCAAAGCCACCCAAGGCAGCCTCAAGCCATGCTGAGCCGTCCTGTGCTACTTCAGCAGAGCTGGAGCAGGAAGGGGCTTGGCTTCGTCCACCTGTGGCCATGCCACCTATTAATGATCTGGGTTGTCTGGGTGTTTACCCATCAGTTTGTGAGGATCAGGCCATTGGTCCTTGTCCTTTCCCAGGGCATTTTAACAGTGCTTTTCCAGTACTGGTTGCCGAGGTTGGAAAGACCAGGGTATGAGAGAAGTGGGGACACACACGTTATTTAAGTGAAGGTAACATTAATTTAATGAACACAGTGCCATTCCTGTCATCTTGTGACAGCAAGGCAGTCTGCAAAGATCTCCTCCACTGTAGCAGCTTAATGTAAGCCTGGTCCTTGCACTGGTCAGAGGCTTCCCAGGTGCCCGGCTACCAGGATAAATGCGATGCAGTGCCACTGATGTGGGTAGATGACTGGGCTCCCTCTAACAAGGCAGAACTTGGCTAGGTGAATATAGTTGTGCAATAACTTCCTTATTAAAACATTTGATGGAGCAAAATGTAATCCTGCTTTCCCAAAGGGCATTTATGTATCTGGTGAGGTGCAACCACAACATCGCATGAAGTCCTAATTGCATCAAAATGTTCCATTTTAGCAGACACAAAGCAGAAACTTCGCCTGATTTCATTACACTTCCCAAAGCGCAGCTGAAACCTCTGTCCATCTGGCAACATGCGGTTGTTGAGTGAGGAGTTGGAAAGTATGCTGACAGCCGGTTAGCGGGCTTCCCAGCAGCGAAACCGCGTTTGGTGATACTTAATGGTTTTTTGGTTTTTTGGTTGTTTTTTTTTTAAACTGACACCATCTGAAGTCACCTCTCTTTTGCAGGTGTTTCTGAAAAGCGACCGCGTTGCTAGGATGGTGCAGAGCGGAGGGTGCTCAGCAAATGACTCCCGGGAGGTCTTCAAGAAGCACATTGAGAAGAGAGTGCGCAGCCTGCCAGAAATTGATGGTCTCAGCAAGGAGACGGTCCTGAGCTCTTGGATGGCAAAGTTTGATGCTATTTACCGTGGGGAGGAGGATCCCCGCAAGCAGCAGGCCAGGATGACGGCGAGCGCTGCCTCAGAGCTCATCCTCAGCAAGGAGCAGCTCTACGAGATGTTCCAGAACATTTTGGGGATCAAGAAATTTGAGCATCAGCTTCTGTACAATGCGTGTCAGGTAAGGTCCTTCTCCCAGGCTGGGTGGGAATGAAAAGGAGTTTCTTGGGGGTGGACTTGCCAATGGGAAATATTGCTGTTATGAACTGGTATTTTTGGGTCTGACTAAACTGTTTTTGAGAGAACTTCCACCAGGGAAGGGGGTTTTGGTTCATGGTGGGACTTCTGCACTGCCAGTTTTGTTCTGGCTATCCAAGTGGGCTGTCTCCTCTTGCTCATGCTTGTTTTGTCATGAAATCCCATAGGATTGCTGAGGTGGGAAAATTCTGTTCCTCCAGCTCAGTGTCTGGATGAGAAGCTCTTTGATGGTGCTTAAGTGGGCCTTTTGCTGTGACTTCCTTGCCTTTCCACTGTCACATCACCAGTCTAAATGACAGAAGTACGTTCTTGCAGCCTGCAATAACCTTATTAGTACTTGAGGCTCAGATGCCCCCAGGGTGGATGACTTACGCAAACTCGCTTGTTGAGGTTGTACGTGTTCTCCTTAAGTAGAGGGAGCCTCTGTGACCCCCGTGTGCTCGTGGTGGGAGGAGAGAACATCCCAAACCCCTGTGACATTGGGGAAGCTCCACCTGCACTGTGAGTTCCCAGACAGACGAAAAACTTTCCCATTGCTCTATTTTTTTTTTTATTATTATTTTTTTTACCCCGAGTAAGACCCAGTTTTCCAGATGCACGGAGCTGGGACTCCGCAGTGCTGCTTGCTTTTCCAGCAGCTCTTGCTGAGGGCTGTCGGTGGCTGTCCAGGCTGTTGGTGACCCAGATTACAGTCCCCTGCGATCAGATATAAATATCGCAGGCGGGATAAAGGATGTCAGAGTCACGGGGAGGGTAAGGTAATGCTGTGGAAAGTTTTCAGAGGAGAAGCAGACATCAGTCTCTTCCCTGTAATTCAGGGGTTCAGCTTCTTAATGAAATTAATACATTCAAAACCAATTCTAGCTGTCTTCTGTCTAGACATTTCCAATTCTTTTCAAGACAGAGAAAATTATGTTTGATCTGTTTTTTCTTCTGTAAAAAGCTTAATTGTCTTGTGTTTGTTCTTCTTCAACTCAGACCTTAATGGCAGAGTGGGGAGAGGATAATAAATGTCCCCGAGTAAGGCGTCTTCATAGCAAAAAGGCAACAGCAAGGACTGCATTGGTCCTCATAAATTATGTTTACAAACCAGTTTTTGTGCTTCCGACTACTTTAAAATCAAAACCATAATGTTTGCAGTGATGTATTCAGAGCTGAATCAGTTCTGCAGTGTTTTGTTGGTTTTTTTTAACTTAAACCAACTCAAGCCCTGTGTCTCTCATCTTCCCTTGACCTGTGCTCGGCTAAGGAACTAGGGTGGTTTTGTGTGAGCGTGTATGTGATCCTACCTTCTTGCTTTGTGGTTCCCAGTGATGCAGAAAACAGCATTTAGTCATGGCTGCCCTGCTTTGTGGATGATCTTTGCTTATGAGAGCCTTTCTGGCTGACACCATGAACCTGGTGGCAGCTCTCTGCAAATTGCCCTGTTGCACCGAGCAACCTGTTTGCTGCAGTAGGTCCTGGTTCTAGTCTGAAAGCGGGGGATTCAATTCTGGCTCTTCTGTAACACTCAGAGGCAGCAAGCCTATAATTTAAGCTTTTAGAGAAAGACGTAATTTCTGTTGAAAGTGAGTATTAACAAGGGAATTACTCTGTTTTTAATACCTGGATAGTGAGGATTAGGTATGCGGAAGAGAAAGCCCTTTACACTAGGCACGGCGCAGAAAGCTGCCAGGCCAGCAGTCGTTCGGCTGTTTGGTATTTTCCTGGGGTAGAGCGCGAGTGGTTACGGTGGGGTGGGAGCCTGTCCCGCGGCGAGCGGAGGTGGGAGCAGGTCACTGCTGTTCCTTCTCCTGTTTGGTGCTGCAGGGAAGGCAGCGCTGAGCACCCAGGGCTTTGCTGTGGGGACCCTCCTTTTGGTGCTACCTATGGTCCTGTCACCTGGGCTGTACCTGAGGGATCTCTGGGGGCTCTCTGGCCACCCCCAACCCTTAGGAGAGCAGCAGCAGCTGCTCTGCGCTTCCATCTTGCCGTGAAGCACCAGAATTGCTGCTGACCGCAACTCCTTCCCGCAGGGTCTCAGCCATTGCTTGCAGCCAGTCTGTTCTAGGGTATCAGTAAAACCTATCAACCTACAAATGTTTTTGTTTGCTTAGCTCGTATGGGGAGCTCCTGGCAAAAGTTGAAGGTGCATGCTGCTTGGCTAGTGTGTTTTCTGCAGTAGACCTGCAGGGAGAGCAGAAAATGATATGCAATGAGCAGTGATTCAGTAACCTGCCCCTTTCCCCCTGTGAAAGCTTCCTCCTGGTCTCATATGATGAAGCACTGGCATCGGCCCCGAAACAGGAGATTTTGCCCTTTTCCTCCTAAACTTTATTATCAAATTATTTCCTACTCCAAAAGCTCTTGGTGTTCGCACAGGGCAGATTTCAAAGCCACAGCAGCAGCTGGGTACCCGACTGCCACCAGCTGGAGATGCAAGTCAAGCCCTGGGCACTGTCCTTTGTGGCTTGGAAGCTCTCCCATGCCATAACCCCTTGGGCTGTGCTGAGCCACTCTGCACTGGCGGCATCTCCGATGCGGGAAGCCTGACAATATTTAGGGAGCCAGAGGCCCCTGCCAATAACACA
>Ga0181612_159709_pt1 | contig 10620 bp, 8 predicted proteins | sample HoacroProtozoa21_FD_119630 | JGI IMG/M metagenome (GOLD analysis project Ga0181612, IMG submission 119630) | Hoatzin crop microbial communities from Cojedes, Venezuel. Combined Assembly of Gp0051906, Gp0051904, Gp0051908
CATCCTTTGCCAGCTTCAATTCCAGGTGGGCCTTGGCCTTCCGTGTCGCATCCCTGCACGCTCTGACCACATTCCTGTACTCTTCCCAAGTGGCCTGCCCCTCTTTCCACATTCCATGGACACAAAATGAGGATACATAATGAGGATAGACTTTAGGTTTGAATGCATTTTGGACCAGCAATTCACCTGGATCTTTGACTAAGTACCCCATTTTACATAATTTTAGTAGAGATTTTACACCTTGGAAATTGAGGCTACAGTTTGCAAAGACAGGAATTTAAAAACTATGCTCCTGCAATCTCTATTTGTCACATAAATGAGTGAGTAGAGAGTCCTGCAAATACTATTAACTACGGTGAGGTTAAGATGAAAATTTCAATTAAGAAATTTATTCATGCCAGATAGCATTATTGGCATATTAATAGTGGTAAGTAGCTATCTATTAAAACCCTGAACGACCACCCACATAACTTTACAAAAGGGTGCGGGCAATTTTAAATGATTTTTCTTAAACAGAAAGAGCAATGCAGATTCCTGTCTTTCCTGTGCAATAAAAGCAGTGGCTGAATGTTCCAATAAACTTTGAACAGTGATTTTTAAATTCACCCCAAGCCTCGTAGCTTCATGCCGTCCATTCAGCACCAAGATCTCACAGGCTATTACAATACACACATACACCTCTGCTTCAAAAAACAAAGAGAAAAATATAATTCAGAGGAGTATGAGGAAGTACTTGCTATGACAATGGAATCCTTGTAAGTGACTTATCAAAACAGAGACCATGACTAATATCAGAATACTTTTTACTCTTCTTAGAATAGAATGGTTTCCTCCTAAGCAATATGGAAAGCTCGGATGACTGCTGCATAACCATTTAGATAAGAAGCAATACAGACAGGTGCAGAAGAGGGAGCAACCCTATGCTGGCATGGTAGTGCACAAGATGAACACATGGTCTTTCCTATCTCCATAGTTTTCTGATTCCATAACTTTTATAATAGGATTTCTGATTTTTTATACTATAGTATAACCAAAGAGTGCTAACAAACAAGTCCCACATCATCACCATAACACTGTGCTTGTAGGACTTCTGTAGTCACCACTCATCATCTGTGTAATAACTTACATGTTCTTCTATACTTGAATGTGGTACTGTTTGACAGATTTCTCCCCAAAACATGCTGCCAATTGTTTTCTACAGTTCCCTTCTCGTCTTTCACCAGAGCTTTGGTTGATTAGGTTTCAGAGTATCATTTCAAAGAAGCACGTGATACACAGACATAAGAAGAACATCTATTTGATGTTCAAGTGCAGCAGTATCCTGGGTTGATGCTGACCAGAACAGAATGGCTGGAATATAAAGACATTTTGTTGACCAATTTCTTCCAGTCTTTCTCTGTCGGTTCACATGCATGGAGAACAGCTCTGATACTTTGGGTGGGAAATATAAGAAAATGCCTTGTTCGTATTGATGTTCTAGTCCCACCTGTGATATGGTATTCTGTCTACACAACGTCTGAAATATCAAGTTCAAACACCACTATAGATATATAAAATGCTTTGCACAATTTATTTACTTGAGCCACTGCCTAGATAAATTCTTGTGCTTCTTCCTGCAAAGGCTGTTTTTTAAGTACACTTATCCTATTGTTATACTATTCTGGAAAAGGTACCTGCCCACCATCTAAACACCAGAAAGCCTGTTCTAGACAGCCACTGGAAATTTTAAAATGTCATATCTGGTATTTTTAATTTCTTTTAAATAGTTGTCATTAAGTAATTTCCTTCAAGGGGACTGAACAATATTATGAGCCTTTTCACACAGACAGAAAATGGATTCAAGGAAAATTGTTCACTGCAGTCAACCCTGAATAATAAATAATGTCGTTTAAAAAAACTTTTAGTGGCTAAACAGAGTCAGATTCTGAAATGGAAGGAAATTATCTTAGAAATGGATAGATTTGGTATGATTTCTTTTAATTCTTCCAGATAACATTTATATTAAGACTGAAAATTATTTTTGTGAGAGCCCATATTTTTTAAAATTACTATCTTACAAGATTAAAATTACCAGAAAAGGTATCTCACACCAGTGATCCATTACCTTAAAAGTCTTGCTCATTCACTATTACTACCAAAAATTGCATTTTTATTTTTGAATTCTGAAATTGTGTTGAAAATGTTCTTTTGTCAAAAAAAGCCCAAGGCATTTTATTCACAAGTGTTTTAGTTAATACATTTTATGGGCTTTTACTACAATTTTGCAATTGAAAATTTACCACTTGATACCAACTTTCACCTCTCCAGAAAAAAGAAAAAAAACAAAAATTTCAGAATATCTTTATTTTTTTAGCCAAAAATATAGAGCCAATAATATATTTCTGACTAATGGTATAACTCTAAAACTTTCAAATATTCTTTATATTTTCTCTAACAAAGAAATGTTCAGAAGAAAGGCATGTGACTTCTTTATTAGTAATATCATTATTAGTTATAAATATGCGGGTTGATTTACCAGAAAAAAATATGGCCAAACTGTCCCAGAGCTAGCTGATAAGAACAGCATTGACTGGACAGACTTCCTAGAAGCAACTAGGAACCCTAGTGACAGACCAAAACTCTGTTATGTACCTTGCTGTAAGAAGAAAGTAAGAAGACTTCTCCTACTGTAGAGTTAGTAGGAAGCAGAAAGGAAGAATGGAGATGTTTTTGCAGAGTACTTCGTGAACTAGGGTTTTCAGCTTTAGTCAGGTCAAAACCAGAAGTCAAGTACAGAAGAATCAAGCAAAATGGTGATATTTAAGAAATGATGCAGCTGTAACCAGTGACATGACATGATCAGACTGCTTTATGTAACCATGGAATATAAACAAGGTTAAAGAGTAGATTCTTCTCCTTAGGATTGTAAATTAAGTGCATCCACATAACATATTTGTAAAATGACAGCTTTATGATAGTGACTACTTAATAAATAACAGGAATACTCACATTTTTGCTGAAAGACTTACCTTCAGAAAAGACACACAAAGACATGCATTCCCTCTCAATCAAACTTCTAAAGCACAAGGATAATTTTGCCCTAATAGGCTGTGCCACATTTTAGTTCTTCACATCGTAAGGTTTATTAGGATTTCAGCTGAAAATATCCTTTCTTTCCTAATGGAACATAAAATTATACTACTTATGTATATCTTTCATGAAATACTTATAGTGCATCATTTGGTTTGTGATTCATTTTCAGTAAAGTTCCTTTAAAATCAAGTACTTTGCATTTTTCTGGAACTGACTGCTCTAGTTCCCAGCTCAGGTCTGCAGGTCAGAAAGTGTCTGGTGCCAGCTGGCATTGTACTAGGTCTTTGCATAGATTGGCACTTGCATTTGTATCAGAAATGAAGGCTAATGCTCTAACCTTCTGACTCAGGCTCCGAAGTAGGCATGGCTCTTTCCTTTCTGATCATGTGGGAATTTCAGGGCACACAGCCATTTTGAAAAAAATTGTAAAGTATATTTTTTGTATGAAGATGTCAGCATAAACTTTGCCTTATTTTGGTGTGATTGAGTTACATTATTGGAGACTAAGCAGTGTTGCCCATTCAGTTTGTTCAATGTTTGTTAAAAGCTAAGGTAACAACTATGCAAAAAGTTCCTTCAGCAAACAAAACTTCACTGAGAATCCACCGCTCCTGCTCTCTAGGTTTAACACCTATCATGGAAAGCATACAAGTGAAAAACCCCAGAAACGTCAAGCTTTTGATTACTTTTCCAGCAAGGTCCCAGTATGTTCTTCTATCATAAATCTCCATCACACATTACATTTTTTCACCTGCAGGCTGAAGTTATTTGTGGCCAGGTAATAGTCATTTATTCTTGTGCCAATGTTGTCCTCAAGCTCTTCATGTTTAATGCTAAGCTTTTACAAAAAGCACCCCCATTCCTGGAAATGCCTTAACTCTATCCATTCTTGTATCATATTTGCCTTTATCATAGCTATCTTTCTGACTAATTATTCCCCTAAAACTTACTATTCCACATCTATTTTCTCTTTGTAGCCATGTATGGGAATGATAGACATAAGCAACAAGAACACATGAAAAAAGGTAGGAAAACACTGCAATTTGCATCATATTTGGTGTGAAAGTGTAGTAACTTACATGTTCTTTTATGTTTGGATGGGGTACTGTCTGACAGATTTCTCCAGTAGGATCATACATTTTTATTGCTGCTGACTTGACTACTAGGAGATTAATCTTTTTCAGTAACATTCAATATTCTAACTAGTATATTCTGAAAGAGTCTCTTTACATATGGGAAGAGTCAGTTTTATCATAAGAAAGTTCTCTTTTCATGAATCAGAGGTGTGTGTGTGTATTGTAATAGCCTGTGAGCTCTTGGTGCTGAATGGATGGCATGAAGCTATGAGGCTTGGGGTAAATTTAAAAATCACCGTTCAAACTGACATTATCAGTTTAACTTACGGTGTGTTTCTTTCCCCATTTTCTGAGAGCTAAGAGCATGTGTATGGACAGCTTCCACAACTGAGGTGTTAAGGTGAATTAGCGTGACCATTTGTCTGTGCCTTGAGATATTAGGCAATAATTTGGAAACATGGCTTCCAAACAAATTCTGTAGTTTTGTTTAAAAGTAAATCTTCCCCTTCTATATAAAAATTTGAAAATTTATTGTATTCATCTGGTGTCAAAACTAACATTGTGCTCTGATTATAATGCAATATTAACATTAACTCACTGCCTTATGGATATACTCTTACTTTGATTTGGTAACTGTATAGTTTAGTTTCACTTCAGCAAGAAGCACCAAAAGTAGGTTTATTTTATACTATGCTTACTTTAGCTTATTTTTATTTATTCAACTTTAATAAAATCTATAAAAGGGTACACTGGGTTATAGTGCTTTCAAAGGACAATATAAGCCAGAGCCCGTAGTGATTTTCAGCAGGTTTAGTTAGAAACCTACCTGATCTTCTTTAAAATTATTCATATGGTTCTCACAAAATCTTACTCTGCAGCTATCCATATTATACCTGTTCCTGTGAAGAAAACAGAGCTTTTACTCTCCCGCAATTTGAAGGGATTTGAATGATAGGGGAAAAATATTTAACAGGAGAAATCATTTATGTTTGGTTTTCCCCCTCAGGGGCAAAGGAAGCATAAATGACTTGTGTGATGAACCTTTCCAGGAAGTGCTCAACACATTTCCTTGGACTTGATGAAAACTAGAAGCCCACCTGAGTCTTGCAATAGCCCTTGGGAAGATAAAATTTTGCTAGCAAATATCTCAACTACTATTCTGAGGCACTGTTCGTTCTACAGATGCTTTTCTATTCCTTTAGCACACATGTAAGATCCTGTTTTCCATGCATAGTCATTCTATTGCTTAGTCGTGATTACTGAGACTCAGAAATAGTTCTTAGACATTAAGACCACATGAAGCTCAGATCTCGGAATCTAGTGTAACTGATGTGTATGCAGGCAGACGATTTAATTTCAAAGTATTTCAGATCCAGGCTTTTCTTTTTATATTGCATAAATGTGTCAAGTAAACACAATCTGATTTTTTCAGTGCAGAGATATACTTACACCAGAAGACTGTGAATCCTCTAAAAATAAAGCAAGCTATATTTAAAACAAAATCAAAAGATTCACTTATGTTTTAGAACACCAAGAGACAAATTTGCATAACTGTCAGCAATGATATCAATTTCCCAAGAACAAACTGAATAAACACAAAAGAACTAAGTGAGGGAAAAGTAAATACTGATGTTAAATAAGAACTGAAAAAATGATTATGAGACTTGAACTTTGACTTTCTTGTTTTCACTTTCTGATGATATTTCTAAGCCGCATTTGCTAAATTATGATGCCTAGAGAAAAAATGTAATTATGTACATAATTTATATATGATTTTTCATTGCTGGATCATATTTCAAGGAAATGTATGGAGCTTACTGCATCTTTTAAAGAAACATTGTCATGTAGTGTAGTTCTTGGAAGATTCTGTGCTAAGAATGTGTTAGTTTGGATGTTGTTTGACCTATTGAAAGCTATTTTGTATTTATCAATTTCAAGACCTATAATCCTAAACATATCATTGCTTTATCTAAAAAGCAAGAGCAATACGCAAATTCTTGTTTTCATACTTTGTCATTAATTTTTCTCTGATTTCAGTGATCTCTTCTTTCAGTAAATTTTCACCAGTAATTTTTTACTGGTGCAGATATCTCTGCATTTTTTTCAAATTTTCTCCAATCCTTTTTCTTTCCAGACTTCAATACAAGGAGGAAAAAGTAATTTGACATCATCAGACTATCAGTTTTGGTTCGAGTTTTTAATTTCTTTTTGCAATTAAAAATAAGTTTGAATGCAGGAAATAAGATTCTAAAAATAAATACATAAATTCCACTTAAATCCAAATTAAGGTTCAGGTCCTACACTTGTCCACTAACCTTTTAATTCCACGTAAGAGTTCATTAATTGCCAGCATTTTATCTTTACAGGATAAACTCCCACTTTTTTCATAATGAACATCAGGAAGGCGGCTTTTTCTTTCTACATCTGCTGAAGTCTACAGCAGCAACAATGCACATCATTTTAGAGAAAAGCTAAGTCTCTAGGAAAATATCTGAAAGACTCCTCTCAAGAGCTCTCTTCATTGTTTTTCCAGTGGAGAGGTCCTCTCTCTCATGTTCCTGCTACTTATCCTTGCTGTCTGCCCAGACAAGCCATTAATAATACATTCGATTCTGCTGGGTGCAAAACCTACAGGCAGCACACCTACTGCATTTGTCTTTGATTTTTGTGCCTTTTTTCCTCAGCACTCTCCCCAAACACATCTCATCCTACATTCCAAATGGGTTACTTTCCCTGTCATTAGATCTTGCTTCGTTGCTTAGTTATGGTCCTGCTCTTCCAAGTCAGTTACCTATTCCAGCTTTGCTTGTGTTACTGCTTCTTGCTGCCATTGACGTTTTTATATAGGCCTTCCCAATGTATTCTCTTTTGACAGTAGAAGATCAATCATTCTTTCATGCACAGGTATCAGAGCCTGCAGTCATTCCGAGCCTGCATTTGCTTATCTTTATAGCCTGTTCTTTTGTTACAACGTGCTTAAGATCAAACTCCAATTTAGCTCTTTCCCACAGATTACTGGAATATTTTTCCTTAACAGACCTTTTTACTCATAATATTACTAAGTATCCTAAGAAACAAAATCAAACTGAGACTAAGTTTTGTTCTGCATTGTTTGACAAGGGACGTTATAATCTGGGAAAAAATATTGCACCCTAAAATGTTTTGAGCATACTAGACCCATGCAAAAGATTCAGCAGAACCATGCAAAGGCCAGGGAAAGCAAGGCATCTACTCTGAGTCTCCACTTAAGGAACACAGGCTACAGATGAAAAAAACCACAACCCTCTGGATTTTAGAGATGGTTCCTGCTGCCACCCAGGAACAACAGATTCAGGCTCACTGTGATGTAGGAGGAAAGGAGATGGCATGAGTGTGAGGGGCCCCTTGTCAACTGGACGGAAACCTAAGGAGGGAGACATGCTCACAGGGAAGAAAGGGTGCTCTTGTATCAAATTAGCATACAGTGGCTCTGGCTATGCTTTTATAATACAGGTTGTACAAACTGCTATCATCCAACAACTCTCATCATTGAATTTGTTCTATAGTCATAAATCTGTTCTCATGGGATAATCTCTTTGCAGCTTATACTCTTTCAAATGTGTAGCATACCTAAAGTGCAAGATTGCCTGTACTCTGTGAGATGCAGCTATGCTAAACCAAGACAAAAAATCAGCTAAGAGGAAGGACAACAGAATTAGTGGTTGCACAAAATACATGAAAATGAAGAACAGAAATGGCAGCTATTCCAGACAGTAACTGTGGTTGGCATCCTATGTTACAGTATCTTGTTGGCAGACAGATAATTACTCTGACAACAGCAGTGCAGAATTCATCCTACAATCATAACTTTAGCCATCTACTTTAGAGCATAATACATAATAATTTACAAATACAGAACCGCTAGAATAAATGATCTTCTTTAAATGTCACCATCCTAGGCAGCTCTTCCACTCTTTGCTTTGTATTCCAAGTCTCACCTCTTTATTTGAATGGCAAAACAATACATTTTTTAATTGCATTAGCCTTAAGAGACCATGAGAAAGTGAGCTAAATTTTCTTTTCTCTCAACAAGTATTGGCAGGCTTATGAACTGTGGGGCAGGTACTAAGAATAAACAAGAACAGCTCCACTGAAATTGGTAATATCTGATGAACACTGAGGACCTGAACTGGATTACAAATTACAAAGTAATTTCTGTCCTTAATTATAGTTATGCCACCTCACTGCAGAAGGGATTTCTACAGGTGGAGCTTAGGGTATAACTGAGCTTACAGAATATTTATGGATGGTGATGATGCATGAAAAGGAAAAGATTTTACTTGGCCTTCACTTCCATCTGAACTTTCACTTAAAATATGAATGCTTGTTTTCTAACTTGAACTATGGTAGTAGAATTTTTAGGAATCTTCCATTGAAACAATGAACTTCAATACTGGAAACCTAACCTTGCATGTATTTAAGATGCAGCTGTGCCTTTCACTTGTTTTCAAATATATTTGTAAGCAACTATCTCAAAACAGTCTTAAGAAACTCCAATTACTTTACATTTCTGTAGACAAACATTCCAGTAAGAAGCTCCCTGACTAGTGTTAGAACTAGTGAAGACCGAAAAGGTGTTTCCTAGCTGAAATTGTACAGCACAATTGGAATTATCAAAGAAAGCAAACATACCTGCGACATCTTGAATAAGTGCAGTTATTAAGTGTATTACCACTATTATGTTCATCCATGTTCAGTTTGAACTTATACAGAAACCAGTGAAGTGGAAGGCTGCTGACATTATCAGAAATAAAGTGTGTATCACAGGTGAAGAGGACAGAGAGCTTGCTCAAAGAGAGACTAGTGAAGGAAGAACAAAAGAATCCTGGGTGTCTGCTGGAAGGTTCAACCTGTAGGACAAAGATAGCTTATGTGAGCTAAAAAAAATATCTGGGAATAATAACAAATGTTTATTAACTAGAATGGATTTAGCCTGGAAAACTGGAAGATGTTTTAACATGGAAGTTCAAGAACTGCATTCCTATAGGATTAGTTAAGGAGAAAAAGCTTTGCTTCTTTTAAAATTGATAACAGGCTTATATGATGCTATGTCTGTGGAAGTAGAGGATTGCCTTAGATACACAGAAACCCCTATTAGCCTAATGCTTCTAGTTCATTAAAAGTTAGAAAGGTTTCTGAATTTTTAAAGTGAAATAAGTGGAGAATAAATGGCACAGGTATCAAGTCCAAGAGGCAGAGCAATTATGTTTTTTTTTGCATTACATAGACTACAAATAGACTAATAATTGTACTTTTTTAATATACTGTTTAAAAAGATTAAACGAGACTATATTTGTACTTACAAATAGTGACAGCAATATCTACTGATTCAAAATTAATACTTCATTACAGAACTCCAGAAAATAATCTAATTTAAATGTATAATGACTTCACCTCTCTATCATCTAGGACTTTAGAAACCTAGGAGGAAAATACCTTGTTGTGGTAATTCCAATACATCTTTTCATAACACATCATTTGTGGATATCACTGAAACAATTATCCTTCTAACAGGAAAAGTTAAAGTTATTTCTTTTCTCATTATAGCCACCTATGGGAAGGACAGACATAAGCAACAAGAACACATGAATAAAAGTGTGAAAACACTAGATTTTGCATTGTATTTGGTATGAAATTTTAGCTTTCTCTTTTATCAACTGGACTTTTTATTCATTATTCATTCCTTTTATGGACCTAATTATGATGGGTTTAACCAGACACAAAAGTGCATACTTCAGTGATGTAGAGTCTTGATTTAAGTCAGAAAACCAGAAAGTTTCTCCTGGCTGTGCTGCGTGATGCTGAGTAACTTACTTTGTGCTTTTATTCTCCGAAATACACAACTGCAAGATGGAGAGGAGAGCTTTAAGATAAAAACTGTGGGATCAACAGATATAAAGCACTTCTTAAGAGAGACTTGCCTACGTTCATGGAGCTTTTCTGTTGCTTTTGGATCTCCCATAGTACTTTGGCGCCAATCAGACTTAGTCTTTGCTGTTAGAATATACTAATCAGTAACAAACTATATGGGAAGATGATGGCTTAATTACACAGTTTGAAACACTGAAAATGCGTCTTGACAGAGGAGAAATGTATAGTAGCCCAGCTACTGTGAAGCCACTGGCATTATAGACTATAACCATGAGCAGGTCGTAAGCTTATGGGTAAGAGTCGGAGAGAGAGGCAACAAAGGGAACCTAGTAGTTGGTGTCTACTACAGGCCGCCAGATCAAGAGGAGCTGACAGACGAAGCGTTCTTCCTCCAACTCCAGGAGGCCTTGCGCTCGCAGGCTGTTGTCCTACTGGGGGACTTCAACCACCCCGACATCTGCTGGAAAAGCAACACGGCAAGCTGTAGGCGATCCAGCAGGTTCCTAGAACGCATTGAGGACAAACTTCTTAAGCCAGGTAACAAGCACCCCTACCCGAGGGG